>Ga0265297_10001657_pt1 | contig 50742 bp, 50 predicted proteins | sample Munlanlwell13791_FD_192502 | JGI IMG/M metagenome (GOLD analysis project Ga0265297, IMG submission 192502) | Leachate microbial communities from a municipal landfill in Southern Ontario, Canada - Leachate well 137-91 | ecosystem: Engineered > Solid waste > Landfill > Unclassified | place...
GGAGGCGTAAATGTATATCCGCCGGCAAGGCCGCGGGGGATGATCGAGACTTTCTTCAGGGTGTTTACGTCGGGCAAAAGCAGGGAAAGCAATGCATGCCCGGATTCGTGGAGTGCCGTGATCTGTTTTTCTTTCTTGGACATGATATGACTCTTCTTCTCAGGGCCCATAAGCACGCGTTCCACTGATTTCTCAAATTCCGCCATCTCAACCGCTTCCTTGTTATGCCTGGCTGCCAGCAGCGCCGCTTCGTTACAAAGATTAGCCAGATCAGCTCCGGAAAAACCCGGGGTTTGAGAAGCGATGGATTTTAAATCAACTGAGGTATCGAGCTTTAATTTGCGCACGTGGACCTTGAGGATCTCTTCCCTTCCTTTTATGTCAGGCAGATTGACTATTATCGTGCGGTCAAACCTTCCGGGCCTTAGCAGAGCGGGGTCAAGCGTATCCGGCCTGTTTGTAGCAGCTACAAGGATCAATCCTTGTTCAGTGTCAAACCCGTCCATTTCGACAAGCAGCTGGTTCAGCGTCTGCTCTCTTTCGTCGTGACCGCCTCCTATGCCTGAAAAACGCAGCCGGCCAACGGCGTCTATTTCGTCGATAAATATAATTGCGCCTTTACCTGACATCTTTGCCGCGCGCCTTCCCTGGTCGAATAAGTCCCTTACGCGGCTGGCACCCACACCAACGAACATCTCCACAAAATCGGAGCCGGATATACTGAAGAACGGCACGCCCGCTTCGCCGGCGACTGCCCGCGCAATAAGTGTTTTCCCGCAGCCCGGAGGGCCTACCAACAGGACGCCCTTGGGGATCTTACCGCCTAATCTTTGAAATTTTTTCGGGTCTTTAAGGAATTCAATGACCTCTTTCAACTCCTCTTTTGCTTCATCGACCCCGGCGACATCATTAAAGGTCACCTTTTCTTTGCCTGTTTCGTCGTGGATCTTCGGCCTTACCTTGCCGAAGGTCATTATCCTGTTCCCGAGCTGCTCGCCTCTGGCTGCCATAAACCACCAGAAAAGTATCAAAATAAGTATCGGGCCGAGATTAAAAAGCAGTGCCGTAAAAAAGGTCCTGGCAGGCTTGACTTCAAAATTACCCACATTTTCCCTGATAAGCGCAAGCAGGTCCTGGTCGTTGTCAGGGATGGTCACCTTGAATTTGGAATCATCGGTAAAATCCCCGAAAAGCTCCGTCTCGATCTTGACCAGGGATTTGATTTTTTCCGGATCGTTCTTCAACACCCTGTAAAATTCGCTGTAAGTCAGTTCTTTGACCACACCGTTAATGGACATGTTCAGAGAACTGATCAAGAGATAAAAAAGAAAAATAAGCACCAGCCATTGCCAGGGGAACTTGCCGAGTGTCTTGTTTTTCTTCAATTTCGAAAGTTTATTATTAGCCATATTTTCTCCATTTTAAGACTTTTTATTATATATTTAAATATTAATAAAATCAAGCATTTATTATCAAAAAAGGCTGATTTTCCTTGGCGGCTGATCACTACCTGCGGTAAAAGATTATGGAATCCTTGGCTTTAACCACAGACACTTTTTTGGGAAGGTCAACTATGGAATTCACCGGGCGGTTATTGATCAAGTCTTCGATCTCCAGGATATGCTGAAAACCTATAGCCCTCATATCTCCTTTGATGGATTTTATATGTGACCTCAAAATAAGCCTCTGGATGGCAGGATGGAGCTTTAAAAACTTTCGGATCCTGATCTTTCTGCCCATTCTTTTGCCGAACTTTTGGCTCTCGCGCGCCAGGTAGTCATAATCATAGCAGGCGCTTTGCGCAAAGGTGCTCAATACGGTCTTTATATTCCTGTTATATTTTTTTTCTAAAAGCGGCAGCAGGTCATTCCTGATCCTGTTCCTGAAATAGATATCCTGGGCATTAGTTTCATCGATAAGCGGCTTGATTTTTCTTCTCTTCAAGAATGATTCAATTTCGCTCCTTCTTGTTTCGATCAAAGGCCTGATAATTTCAAAGCTTCCGATCCTGCGCTTAGGCAAAATACCGGAAATGCCGTAAAGCCCGGCCCCTCTTATCAGCCGCATCAGGACAGTCTCCGCCTGATCATCAAGGTTATGGCCGAGGGCGATCTTGGTTGCCTTGATCTTTTTCCCGACGCTGAAGAAAAAAGACAAACGCACCTTGCGCGCGACCTCCTCCAAAGAACCGGCCGAAGAGAGTTTTTTTACGTTGAAACGGCCGCATGTAGCCGGGATTTTAAGGCGGGCCGCCAGCTGTCTCACAAAATCGCAATCTTTGGATGAGCCCTTGCGCAGCATGTGGTCCAAATGACACAGATGAATGCTTAGATTCATTTCTTTTTTTAGCGCAAGCAGCGCGTAAAGCAAGGTTATCGAATCAGGGCCGCCGGATATACCGATAAGTATCCGGTCGTCTTTAGAAATGAGCCCATATTTCTTTATGGTGGCCCTGACTTTGTATAATAGCATTGTATTGAGAATACTCCACTTCTGCGGATTTCTTTTTAAGGGAAGTTTTTTGGAAAGGAATTTGAGCCTTGTTCCCGCTACTTATTGTTATCTGCCGTTATTTCTCTAACTTTATACTTTCGCACTTAATATTGTAGACATTCCTAGAGGGATGAGTAAACTCGGTTTCCGACGGGAAAGGGATGTTTCCGATTTCCCTGTATTTGTATTTAAATCTGCCGGCAAGTTTATTGTCAGTGTATACCGCAAGCTCGCTCAAAAGATATTTATTATTATCCAGAATATAGAGAGTTTCATATCTGGTGGTCACCTTATTGTCCTTCCAGCCGATAATGCGGGAAAGCATTCGATTTGATTTGTCAAAAGTCATGATTACTTTATGCCCCAGATTCGTTATTCCTTCGAAGACAATGTTTTCTTTATCTTTCCTGAATAAAATCTGCTTGAAATCCGTTTTATGGATTATGTCCTGGAAGTAGTAAAACTTCATCGTGTTTTCCAGCCAAAATAGAGTTAACCTGTTAGACATATCGACTAACTTCTTCTTCTCTTTATCGGTTATTTTTGCGTCAAGAAGAGCGCTATCCAGGAAGGTCACCTTTGTTTTATTGGCAGACCCGTCAAATTCTATATTTATCCCGGGCTTTGAGATATTATATAGTGCCGCGATCTTTTTTGAGATTACATCGTCATTTACAACCATCTTAATCTTTTTGATGCCGAATCCGCTTAAATAAATATAACGCTCATTAATTGTATTTAAAGTATTATCGCAGGCCTTACCTTCGCAAATCACGTTCTGTCCGGGATCATTACCGTCTATGCTTTGTATTTCGTCAAAATAATAGGTTAAGGGCACGCCGAGAAAATCCACAATTACATTCCGGCCTGTCTTTTCTATTATAGGCGCCTCAATTTTTTGCCCGTTCTTTAGGATAATCACCTCAGCAAAAGAAGGAGCGGCGATAGCCATACTTATGCCAAACAGACATATGATCTTATTTATGTTCAAGGCGGCCTCCGGTTAACTATTATACCCTTGTTTTTATGAAAAGCAATAAACAAACTATATCCGCGTGCGTAAAATGCCGGCCAATATCGTGACGATAAAGATGGCAACAAATACGGCCAATAAAAAGAAATTTATCAGCTTCCTGAACCTCTTCAGGTCTTCCTCTCCGGGGCCCAGGCTGAATGTGCTATCCGCCTCGCGCCAGATAAGCGCGCACCCAAGAAAGATCATCACGCATAGAGTTTGGATAAGTATTAAGAATACCGAAGTGCTTGATAGGTCCATTGACTAATCCTCGCTTTCTTACAGGGTTAGCATCTTTGCCTCTTAATGTTTAAGCGGCGGTGAGAGTGTTGCGTTTATGGCTAGCTCCGTCGCTTCGCTCCGGAGCCGCCATTAAACTTTCAAAAAAACTGGTGGCGGCGACAGGATTTAAACCTGTGACTTATCGGGTATGAGCCGACTACTCTATCGGACTGAGTTACGCCGCCAAATCTCGGAAAATCAGCAAATATTTTAACACAAAATCTTTAAAAGACAAGGCTTAGTTACCTTTGGTGACCCGAGGGTTTTGAAATACGTTTATAAAAATCCCTGTCCCAGCCGATCAATTTTCCCGTACTGCTATAAAACGCCAGGGGCGTGAAATTTGCATCCTTGTCTTTCTCGAAAAAAACGTCTATCCTGGTGCGATAAAATAAAAATTCTATCGCTTGATTATCCAGCATCATGACTTCGACACGCTCAGGATATCCGAACATCTCGATCACCGCCTTTTTAGGCATATTGATCTTGAGTTTCTTAAGGTTATCATTATTGACCTTGACGGTCTTGATCTGCCGGATAAAACCAGGGGTACTCCCTGAAAAATAAATTCCCAGGCAGGCTGCAATGACCAGTAAGCATAAAACCAGCAGGACGATCTTTTTCATATTATCACGGGAGCCGGCCGCGGTTTACCGCGGGGCTTTATTTTCAAGCTCCAACCCGTTCCTTTTCTTGGCTTCGATAATATTTAACAGGGCATCTGAATAAAATATCCGCGACAGCTTCATGGATTCGTCATATTTGTTGATTTCTGCCGGGTCGTCGCTATAGATCATCTCTGAAAAAGATTCCATAGCCTCAGTTTTCTTGTCGTAAGCCGCAAGGATCCCTTTTTTTGCTTCTTCGAGCTGCTTTATGGTCTCCGGGGATAAATACGGAGGCACCTGGATAAACTTTATTTCTTTCTTGGCCTTTTCGCACTGACCCTTTGCAAAGACCGCGGACTCTTTAGCGACCGATAATGTTATCCTGCCCGTGTTTAAGAGCTTTGCCGAATCTTCCTGCTTGATCAATGCGTCCTGGGCGGATCTTTCAGCAAGGGTCAAAGAATGCTCAAAGGCTAGGATATCATACTGCCTCTTTTTCAATTCTTCACTCTCTTTTGCTTCGTTATATTCTTTTTCTTCCCGGGCGATCCTGCTTTCAATGTCTTCGATCGCCTTTTTCATGAAACCATTGTCTACCTTCGCCTCTACGGACGATCGCCTGACCCTGGAGTTATTAAAAAGCAGTGAAAAAGCCAGCAGCAAGAACAGGACGGCAGAAATAAATATTATTCGGGCGGCTGAACTTATAATTAGTTTTTTTTCCATCTAGCGAAAAAGCAACCCACTTTTTCCAGAGTTGCCCTGAAGGTATTTCTTAACATCGTTTAGCGGTATTACCTAAAAAGCTTTTTTGCGAATAAAATACAACCGACGGCAATGGCGTTCAAGGAAGTAATCAGCACTACGGCTGCGGCAATGTCCTTTACCAGCTTGACCAGCGTATGGTATTTTTTAATGGACGTATCGATGATCAGTTCTATGGCCGTGTTGAATATCTCGGCGACAAAAACAAGCGTTATGGTGATCAGTAAAACTACAAGCTCTATGCCGTTTAATTCAAAATAAATCCCCAGTATAAAAGCCGCGGCTCCGGACAAAAAGATTATCCGCATGTTGCGATGGTACCTGAGAAGATAGATTATCCCGATACTAGCCAGTTTCAGGCTTTCTGTAAATCCCCGGAACCGGAATATATGCCTCAATACCTTTTTCATTTCTTTCTATAAGCGCTCAGGTAAGATTCGCAATAAATCTGCTTGTTTAAAATCAACTCTGCCGTTATCGCGGAATCCATCACAGAGTCGTCTTTCGGGTCAAGGATAGCCGCGTCAAGGCCGAAGGCGACAGCCATCGTTAAAAACGTGCCGTTGATCAGGCTGCGCTGTGATGTGCCCTGCGAAACATTGCTCAGGCCTATGACGGTTTTTGGAGCGGGGTCTGAGATTATCTTAAATTCTCTTATTGACTCCAGGATGTCCACCATTGAGGCCTGCGCCACATTGACCGGCATGACAATAGGGTCAATATATAAATCTTCCGAAGAAAAACCCTGATCGACGCATGAGGCAACGATGGCCGCGGCCAGTTCCAGCCTCTGGTCCTTATTTTGCGGGATCCCCTTGGCGCTTATGGTAAGGCCGATCAATTTTGCCTTAAATTGTTTAGCCAAAGGCACCAAAACCGAAAGTTTATCGTTATCCGCGGTAGTTGAGTTGATGATAGGTTTATTCTTTATCACTTTAAGGCCTGCTTCGATGACCGCCGGCTTGCTTGAATCAAGCGCAAGCGGCTTATCAGTCACTTCCTGGACGGTTTCAATCAGCCATTGCATATCCGGAACCGGCTGCCTGGACGCGGGCCCGCAATTGATGTCCAAGGCATCGGCGCCGCAGTTTACCTGGTCCAGCGCGCATTTTTGTATCGCGCTTTTATCCTTTTCTTTTATTGCCCTGCCGATATCCTGATACATTCCGTTGATCAATTCGCCTATAATGAACATTTTAGCCCTTTCGCGTCAGGTCATCTATATAACTGCCGATCTTTTCTATGGCCCTGGGGTGCCTCATTACCAGGATATCGGCGCCTGCCTGGAGCAGGGCAGCCGCGGTTGTTATCTCCCAGGCTACTCCTCTTTCAGCTTCATCGCCCCAGGAAGGGAATTCCTTCCTGCCCACCTTCGCCTCTTTTGCCCTCCAGGATTCCTGCCCGACAAAACAGATGAAGGGGCTGGCAACAGTCTTATCCCCGGACAATGCCGCAAGCCTGGCTCGTTCCATTATCGAATAAGCGTATTCAAGGCCGTAACCTAAAGCCCCTATCGTCGGGTTGATCACAATACGGTCTATAGGTAAGCCCATATCGGAGATCAGGATGTTCAGCTGCTTGGCAATATTAATGTCTATGGGCGATTCGGCGATTAGATTATGCCCGTCTGCGGCGACGGCGGCTACCAGTGTCTTGTAATTGTCCTGGACAGCGCTTCCTACGAGGCAGCGTTCTCTGGCAGCTGCCTGACAACACACCGGCAGCAAGAGGTTATCTTTCTCGTCTTCCGAACAGCCCAGTATTATCAAAGGCACTCCCACTTTTTTTAACAGTTGCGAAATGAACTTTGCCTCTGTTTCAGGAGATTTATTCCCGAAATCAGGATGCGCGCCTTGCAGCCTGACGCACAGAAGCTGCGCGTTATATTTTTTCACGCAGATCTCAGCCCAGGAAAGAGGGTCTTTTAAAGCATCCCCCCAGGCCTTAACAAGCTCATCCGGCCAATCCGAAGGCGCAATGTCCCAGATCTCAAAAGCGATCACCGGCTTAAAAGGAATTTCGCCTTCCGGGAACAAGAAAGGCAGGGTCTTTGCCCCGCCGACAGCTACTGATTTCAGACGGCTTCCTCCCTCTTCTTTTGTAGCTCCTATGGTCACGGTCGAGACCGAACCCGGCCATTTTTCAATTACTGGTTCTAATCCCATATTTTATCCCCCATCTTACGCAGAATACCGATGCTGACAGCGTTTGCGTTCAATTTCATCAGCGAGTTCCCATTCATGCTTATTTTAGTAATTAATTCATCCCTGGGTATATTCCCGAGATAATCCACCTCAAGGTCAAACTGCCCCCTTCTCTCTAGTTCGCCGTCGAAACAGTTAACGATCAAAAGGTTCTTTTTAGTTTTGATCCCAAGTTCTTTAACGATCACGCTTATCCTTTCCGCTGCCCTTAATCCTACATGAGAGGCGTCCGAAACAATTATCAGGGCGTCCGCATAGCGCGTCGTGCGCCTTGAAAGATGCTCAAGGCCGGCCTCATTATCTATAACGACATATTTGTAATCACCTATCAATTTCGTCAAAATCCCCCTGAGCACGTTATTTACATAACAATAACAACCCGGGCCTTCCGGCCTGCCCATGCTTAAGACATCAAAACCTTCTGTTTCCTGTATTATGGTCTGGACGCGGTATTCGATAAACCTGTCTTTCGGAATTCCTTGAGGTATTTTCTCCGGATGCGCGGATACTTCTTCAAGTATTTTTCCGATGCTGGCATCGGACTTAACACCCAGGACTTCCGCAAGGTTGCTGTTAGGGTCGGCATCTACAGCCAGGACTGCCCCTTTCTTCTGTTCCGAAAGAAGCCGCACTAATAAGGCGGCGATGGTTGTCTTGCCGGTCCCGCCTTTTCCCGCTATCGCGATCACATATCCCATATCCGGTTATATTCCCTTTGAAAATTTTACCGAAGGGAACCTTGAAAGATCGGTATGCGGAAAGAACAATGCGGCCATGTATTCATCCATGTATCCGGGCTCAACGGATAACTCAAAATAAGTGATCTTGCGCGCAATATCATCCGCCTTCTTTTTCTTATCGTAAGATAAAAGTATCTGCCTGGCGCCTCCAAGGGATGTATTGCCGGAAAAAACGAAACGCCGCCTGTCCATGTCCGGCAGCAGGCCGATAAAAATAGCCTTATCTATGTCAAGATATGTCCCAAACCCTCCGGCGACAAAAACCTTTAAGACGTCCTTGAATTCAAACCCCATATGCCTGATAAGCCTGGAAGTGGCCGAATATATGGCGGCCTTTGAACGCTTGATATTTTCTATATCCGCTTCGGTAATCACAATATCAGAAGACGCAGCGCTTTCCTTCTTATCCGCCACGACGAATTCCCTGCCGAATTCTCCCTTACGGACCCGGCCCGGTTTTTCAATCTTGATCTTTCCCATCTTGTCAATTACGCCTGCCTCAAGCAAGCCTGAGATGAGGTCAATGTAGCCGGAACCGCAGATCCCCCTCGGCTTTTCATTTCCGATCGTCGAGTAAGAAACGTTTAAGTCAATTGGATCGATCCTGACTTTTTGTATCGCCCCTTTTGATGCGCGCATCCCGCAGCTGACACCCGAACCTTCAAATGCGGGGCCTGCGGAAGCCGCACAGGAAATAAGGAAATCCTTGTTACCTAAAACGATCTCTCCGTTTGTGCCGATATCGATCAAGAGGCATAAATCGTTCTCTTTATCCATACCGCACGATAAAACCCCTGCGGTCACATCCCCTCCTACGTAGCTGGAAACTCCCGGGGCGCACGACAGGAGGCCGCGAGGGTTGATATTTATCCCTACCTCGACAGCGCGTATGACCGGAACGAAGTTAGCTGTCGGCACATACGGGTCCTGGCGTATATATGTAGGATCGACACGCAAAAGGAGATGCATCATTGTAGTGTTACCGGCGCACAAACAGCACGTGACATCGTTTAAGTCAATACCGTGCTCTCTGGTCAGCTCGATGATCATTTCGTTCATCTGATCGATAACCGCGTTGTGCAGTTTTTCCAATCCATCTTCTTCGCGCGCGTAGATTATCCTGGTAATTACGTCGCTGCCGAAACTGGCCTGCCGGTTATAGCTTGCCTTTGTGCCCAGGACTTTCTTGGAATTTAAATCCACCAATTGTCCGGAAATAGTAGTTGTGCCTATATCAAAACAAAAGCCAAAATTCCTGTCCGTGGTATCACCGGGCTCGATGATGACGATTTCGGTCGTGCCATTCCTCCTGCCCAGTGTCGCGGTTACTTTCCAGTCTGAGTCGCGTAATAATTTTGCCAGCGGCCTTATGTTTGCCAGTCCGGTTTGCAGTATTTCAATATCCCGGTTACGCCTGACATAAAGATAGAGTCTCTCAAGGTCGCTCATCCTATCTTCCAGCGTAGGTTCAGGCATCTCCAGGAATATCTTTGTTGCGAGAGGAGAGTGAACAAATACGCCTTCTTCCGCGGAAGGCCCAGACGTCTCTATTTCTTCGGGCCCCGCATATGCGCCCTTAAGCCTTAATTCCAGCTCTTCCGGTGTCAGCTTATCGAAATCCAGCTTTGATTCGGAGGGTACCTCTACTTCCAGATCTGAAGCAACCTGCGTAATACAGGCAAGATAAATACCTTTATGTCGTTCTTCCGGACTTATCCGTGCGCTGGATTGCGAAATGACGCTGCCCTTTTTCAAAACTACCTTACACTGGCCGCATACGCCGTCCCCGCCGCAGCTTGACTTAATAAAAACGCCTGCGGAGATCGCTGCTGAAAGTATCGTAGTATCCTTGGCAACCTCGATGATTTTATTATCCGGCAGAAAAGTGACCTTAAATTTTTCCATAAGTTTTTTTGCGGCTATGACAAATTTTTCAGGAAAGACGGAATGCCCGCTGCCTCTTTAGGTCCGACGATCACCTTTAGCCCTGAATTTTCCTGCAAGTCTCCGCTTAGCACCGCGACGTATCCGGGTATCACTACGTTCCTATGCCTGACCTTACTGCCTACCTCGAATCTCTTTATGGATTCCGCGATCTTCTCGGGGGTGAATTTTTCAGCAGCCCAGGCGGTAAGCACAGACATCCCCTCGGTATCCACGCTTAAGATGTAAGACGGTATCTTACTGGACTCGACTTCCCCCAAAACCGTATAATAGCTTAAGGAAAAGTTGGTGGTGATCAATACGGGAGAGGAATCACTTACTTCACCAGCGGGATAAAGGCCCGGTTCTACCTGCAGAGGTTTTTGCGGGTCAGTATAAATATTCTGCCTCAGGGTCAAAAGCGCCAGCGCCTTCCAGGGTTCAATGCCATTTAAAAGCACGATACTTGAGTATTTCGCGACATAAGTCGCGGCCAGAGCCGCTTCCATATATGAGTCCTTTTCTTCCACGAAAGTCAATACCGGAAAACCCAGGCTGCGGTTGGATTTTTTTAATGCCTGCCTTCTTATCTGCGTCAAGTCCCATAATTTCTGCGGTAACGGCTTATTGCCGGTATCAAGGACGATATCGGACAGACCTGTTGCGCAAACCTGGGCGGTTAAGCCCGAAAGGCGCTCAAGATCGCCTTCGGTAAGCACAAGCCCGGCATTGAATTCCCTGGCTAATTTCGCCAATTCAATGTAGTCTTTGATCTGAGGGCAATAGATCAAAGGCCTTTTATCGGCTGTTATCTTAAGCGCTTCCCGCAGGCTGGTTAAATCCAGGGCCATCAACACCAGAGCCAGGCCGGAATTACCGACGGCTGACTTTACGGCCTTGATGAAATCATCTTTACCCGACTTTTGTTTTAAGGCCAGCAAATTCACGCTTAATTTCTGCCCTACACGTTCGAAGGCCAGCTGGTTAATGGCATTTATCGAATCGCTGAACGCTTTATCGGACAAGCCATCTTCGAGCACGAAACCGATTCCGCAGGGATGACGGAATTTCTCTTCGTGCCTGAACATCACGGTCTCATCGCCGGTTTCGATCTTCGCGTCACCCGAACCTATTACTACAGTTCTTATCGGCGGCTGCCCCTGTTCCAGGAGTATCTTTTTTGCCTCTGCGCTTAAATAAGGGCATTTTTCGATACTGACCGCCTTTTTGGCAAGCTGCATGGCATAAGCAAGGCACGTGACAAAACCGCATTCGCGGCAGTTGGTTTTAGGCAATAGCTTGTAGATGTCCAGACCGGAAAGGGCCATTTTTTATTCTCCAATAGAAGTTGGTTTAAATCTAAAGTTTATAAACAAATAAATCGTTTACGCTCATGCGCGTCAGGGCCTTTGCAAAAGATTCCGAGTCTTTGTGGCCTTTCAGGCTTTCTAATTTTTTTTCCAAACCGTCTCTAAGGCAGATCCTTACCTTCTTCTTTTTCTTAATATCCAGGAACTGCACTTCAATTCGCGGCGCGTTAATTTTTTCGATATTACCCTTGCCGTATGTGCACCCTGTGCTTAACTGTAACCCGTCGATCATGCAGGATCGCGGCCTTTCATTCGCGCCCTTAACAACCACTCTGGTCCCAAAGTGCCTGGAGAACTTAAACTCACCGATGACAGCTTCACCCATCAGCAACCCCAGGACCAAGTACGGGCCTAAATGCCCGTGGAATTCCACGGCTCTTTTTATGTGATCCCTGCTTTTGAATTTTGAATTCTTCATTGTGATTTTTTTAAAGTTAGCTGTTGATCAGGCTCGCGAAGTACCCCGCGCCGAAACCGTTATCGATGTTCACCACCACTACTCCGGGTGAACAAGTATTCAACATCGAAAGCAGGGCCGACAATCCGCCGAAATTAGCGCCGTAACCGCAACTTGTCGGAACGGCGATCACAGGGACAGAAACCAGCCCGCTTACCAGGCTTGCCAGCGCCCCCTCCATGCCGGCGACCACGACTATGACTTTTGCCTTCCTGATAAGCTCGATATTATGCATCAGCCGGTGGACGCCGGCGACCCCCACGTCCAGAAGACGCCTCACCTTATTGCCCATGACTTCGCAGGTTACTGCCGCTTCTTCCGCGATCTTTAGATCGGATGTACCCGCCGACATGACTAATATAGGCTCTTTTTTTAAAGGAGCGGCCTTGCTTATCAAATAGCCCAGTTGAGCAGTTTGGCTGTATTTTAATTTCGGGAAATATCTTTTGAGGTAGATAAAGGAATCACGCCCTAGTTTCGTAAGGAGAAGATTTTGCCTTTTTTTTACCAATAAGGCGCAGATCCCTTTGAGATGAGCCTTATCTTTGCCCGGGCAGTATATTACTTCCGAGAAACCTTTCCTCTTTTGCCTGTCTGTATCGATCTTGGCGAAACCCAGATCGCAATAACCCCTGCCGGAAAGCATTGCCTTAAAACCCTCTGAATATGACAAAGAGAATTGCCGTGATCAACAGGGCGGAGACGATATAAAAATCGTTGAAGTAAAGGAAATCTCTTACCCTGTCTTTTAACAGGTACATCTGCGATTCCCCGGATTTTTTTGTAAGCGGCCGCGACCTTCTTCTGTATTCTTCGATCTGCTGGCGCTTAAAGCGCAAATACACCCCGCCTATCTTATAAGCTGGTATCGCACCGCTTTCCGATAAGTCGATCACTTCTTTCTCAGATATGCCTAAAAGCAGCGAAACATCCCTGATAGTCAAAAGTTTTTCATCAGCCATAGTTTAAGATACTTATTTTCCTATTTTTCCCGCGGCGACCCAGTTATCTATTGCTTTACGCTCAAATCTCCAGCCTTCCCCTTCTTTCAAGCCGGGAACCTTGCCGGAATTAGCCCATTCCAGAACGGAATTCAGGTCAACCTCAAGGTAACGGGCGAGCTCTTCGGTGTTTAAGAAATCATGCAGCATCAGACATCTGCCTTCCAGTATCGCGCCTTCGGCGACATTCAGCTTCGCCGGATATATATCCCCTTCTACGATCGCCGACGGCAGCAGCGTAAGCCGTTCTCTGGCGGTGATGCGGCCCTTGACCCTGCCTCCGATGATTATATTGTCCCCAATGATGTCGGCTAAGACAAAAGCGCTTTGCCCAACCGTAAGATTCCCCCGGGTTTCAAGATTCCCTTCGAATTTTCCGTTGATCCGCAGATTCACAGGCTCTTTAAAATTCAAACTTCCCTGCATCGCGGCATCGACATCAAGCACCTTTTCTTCTATCCTTCTCTTGAAAGCCATAGCCGTCACCCCCCTTTCGCAGTAAGCGAACGCCGATCCAAACTACAGAGTTGGGCGTTTATAACCCGCTCCTATCGCCCATTTTATCCAGTACCCTGGCTTCCAGGTTCCGTAAGATATAAAGCACTGCCAGTGTAAGCAGGGTAGCGCAAATTCCTCCTAAAAAGAAACCGCAGCCGATTGCAAGGCCGATACCGGCTACAACCCATAAACTTGCGGCTGTAGTCAGGCCTTTTACCTCGGTCCTTTCCCTGATGATCGTCCCTGCGCCAAGGAAACCTATCCCGGTGATTACGCCCGCGGCTATACGCGCCGGATCAAGAGGGACTATTTCATTATATATATCAAAAAGATAGAGCGATGTCAACATTATAAGACAGGAGCCCAAACTGACCAAAATATGCGTGCGTAAACCGGCTGTGCGGCGATGTACCTGCCGTTCAAGGCCGATCATTCCGCTAAGAACGACCGACAGAACCAGCCTAAGGACAATCTGTATATCATCGACCATCTCGCCCTCCGTTTTTGAACAACCAATACCCGAGCCCTGCTACCATAGACGCGTTATCCGTGCATAGCATCTTCTCCGGCAAATAGACACGTGTGCCTGACCCTGCCTCGAATTGCCGCAATTTCAGGCGCAGCCTGGCGTTGGCAGCTACGCCTCCTGCGACAAGCAGCCTGCTGATCTTGTTCATCGAACATGCCAAAGCCGCCTTCTTTATGAGGGTGTCGATCACCGCCTCCTGAAAAGACGCAGCTAAGTCTGCTTTGCTGAAATCCCGGAAACCCCTGCCTTTTACTAAATATAATACCGCGGTCTTGATACCGCTAAAGCTAAAATTCAAAGGCGCCTTTGTTGAAGAACATTTGAACTTAAGCTTTCCGGGCCCGCCCTTCCTGCTTAACTTTTCTATATACGGCCCTCCCGGATACTTAAGCCCCAGTATCTTGGCTACTTTATCAAATGCCTCTCCGCACGCGTCGTCCTGCGTCGCTCCAAGGAGTTTTATGTTGCTAAAATCGCGCACTAAAAAAAGGCTCGTATGCCCGCCTGAAACAATCAATGCTATAAACGGAAAGGGAACCCTTCCCCCGTTGCTTAAGACCGCCGAATAGATATGGCCGTAGAGATGGTCCACACTTATCAGCGGCACGCGCAGCCCGAAACTCAGGGCCCTGGCAAAAGATAACCCGACGAGTAGTGAACCCAGCAGGCCCGGCTCTTTCGTCACAGAAATCAGACCAATATCTTTCAGGGTAACATTGGCTTTTTTTACCGCCGCCTCGGATACCAGGGAAATTGTTTCCAGCTGCTTGCGCGAGGCAATCTCCGGGATAATACCTCCGTATTTACTGTGAAAATTTATGCTGGAGCTGGTTTCGCAGGAAAGTATGCGCCTGCCGTTCTCAACCAGAGAAACGGAGGTTTCGTCGCAAGATGTTTCAATGCCCAGGACATACATAAGCGTTACAGTTGTGAAACAAAAACAAATTTATAGCCTTCCTTCGCAAGGCGGGGCAGCACCTCTTCCAGGACTTTCAATGTCACTCTGTAATTATGGCCGATACCTATAGCTTCCCCTTCGCTTAAGGCGATCATTTTTAATTCCTCTATCTGTTTTTTTATGTATACCGCGTCTTCGTAATTGTCCAGAAAGACGTTCCTTTTGAAGAATTTTACCCCCTGCCTTTTAGCCAGCGAAGGACAAACAGAAGAAGACGTAACGTAACTGTCAAGAAAATAGAGCCTTCGCTTTTTTAATTCCCCGAACACGACAGCCATGGACCTGGGGTCACGTGTCAGCTTGGAACCCATATGATTGGATACGCCCCGGGCATACTTAAGGCTGCCAAGGTCTTTATCAAGTATGCTGATTATCTTGGGCCCGTTCATAGAGCTCAATATGGTGTTTTTTTCAAGCGGGACATTCTCATCCGGCTCCATAGGCAGGTGCAGGATTATTTCAAAACCCATATTATGGAGGCTTCTTGCAATGCTTGAAGAATAATTTATGTTCGGCAAAACCGCCATTGTTAAGGGGTATTTTATGCGGGAAAGGATATCCAGGTTACGCAGGTTATAACCCCAGTCGTCGATCACTATGGCAATCTTGCCTTTCAGAGGAACTGCCGCGACAGGTGCTTTTTTGCGCCTCGATAAAAGCCCGGCGATCCATACGCCCTCAAATATAACAAGAAAACAGAGCAGCGCGATCGTTATCTTATATCCTTTGTGTTTCATCGTTGTCAACTACTCCGCTATTTATTTTGCGAATTTGTTATAGATCTTTATCGCCTTTAAAATATCGACTGCGCGGGCCAATTGATTATCGGATTTCATTTTCTGAAGATCCGTTTCTTTAAGCTGATCCTCGGCCGCCCCTGTTTTGCCTTTGCTTTCCAGTTCATCAAAGACTTCTTCTGCCTTTTCAAATTGCATGTCAATTCTCTGCGCCACTTCGATCTTTCCATCCTCTACCTGAATATCGGGGGTAAGGCCCCTGCCGTGAATTTCCCGCCCCAGAGGGGTAAAATATTTACTTGTAGTCAACCTTAACGCCGAGCCGTCGCTTAGCGGAATGACTGTCTGCACTGAACCCTTGCCGAACGATTTCATCCCTAATACGATAGCCCGCTTATAATCCTGGAGGCAGCCGGCGACTATTTCGCTGCCGGAGGCGGAACCCTCGTTGATCAATACGATCATCGGCAGGTCAAGCAACGGCTTGTTTGAACGCGATATGTATTGTATATTCTGGCTTTCGATGCGCCCTTGCGTAGAAAGCACCAGCTTGCCTCTTTCGATGAATTTTTCGCAGACCTTGACTGCTGTATCAAGAAGGCCGCCGGGATTATTGCGTAAATCCAGGATCAACGCCCTCATGCCCTCTTTTTTCAGTTTTTCCAGGGCGGTATTCAAGTCGTTGGCTGTATTTTCCCGGAACTCTACCAGCCGGATATAACCGATCTGGTCCTCGATTATCTTAACGTCCTTGATATCTTTTACCCTTATGATATCCCTGACGATCTTTATATCCAGAAGCTTTTTTTCCGACTCACGCAGGATCGTGATGTTCACGGCTTCTCCCGGTTTTCCTCTCAACCTTTTAACCGCGTCCAGGAGGGTCATATCGCGGGTTAAATCGTTATCGATCTTGACTATCCTGTCGTTTGCTTTGATGCCGGCCCGCCATGCCGGCGTATCTTCTATAGGGGTGACAACCGTCAATAATCCGTCCTTTACCGTGATCTCTATCCCCAGCCCACCGAATTTCCCTTCGGTATCCACTTTGAGCTCGCGGTAGGTATCAGGGTCCATGAACTGGCTGTGAGCGTCAAGCGAGGAGATCATCCCCTTAAGGGCCCCGTAGATCAAATCCCTGGAAGAAATCTCGCTGACATAGTCTGTCTGCACTATCGCCAGGGCATCGGAAAACAATTCTACCTGCCGGAAGAGGTCGTCTTTTTTCTTCTTCTCAACGGCAGATACGGTAATTGAAGTAGCCAGAAAAACAGTTGCCAGAACGATGACAAAGAAAAATATTTTCTTACCCATTCTCCATCCTCCGCCTTAATATCTCCTGCACTATTTTTGGATTAGCCTTGCCGCCGGTCTTTTTCATGACCTGCCCCACAAGGAACATGATCGCGTTGCCTTTCCCGGATTTATAATCTCCTACCGGGCCGGGATTTTCTTTTATCACCTCATCGATCTTTTCTTCAAGCAGGCCCGTATCGGAAATCTGTCCCAGGTTTTTCTCACGGATGATCTGCGATGGCGCAGCCCCGGTCAATATAGCTTCTTTCAACACGGATTTAGCCGAAAGATTGGATATCTGCGAGCCTTCCACCGCTTCAACGAGCTTGATCAATTCATCGATCCCTCCGGGAAGAGATACATCCGATATCCGCGCATTCCTGCTGTTTGCCTCGGAAAGCAGCGGTCCGATCAGCCAGTTTACGATCGCTTTTTTATTTTTCCCGGGGAACTTCCTGATACACCCCTCGGAAAAATCCGCGTCTTTCTTCGAAAGGACAAGGATCTTGGCGTCGTATTCAGACAGGCCGAAATCCTTCATGAACCGTTGGAGCTTCTGCCTGGGCAGTTCAGGAATGCCTTCCTTTATCCCGCGGACCTTTTCTTCGCTTATCGTAAAAGCAGGCAGGTCTGGCTCGGGAAAGTAACGGTAATCCTGCGCCTCTTCTTTCGTGCGCATAGGAATTGTCTTAAGCCCCCTGGCATCCCAAAGCCTTGTTTCCTGAATAATTTTTTCTCCTTTTTCCAGCGCCTCCGACTGGCGGTTTATTTCATACTGGAGGGCATCCTGGACCGCGCGGAAAGAATTCATATTTTTTAATTCGGCCTTGGTGCCTAATTCGCGGGCGCCTTTTTTTCTTATCGAAATGTTAGCGTCGCAGCGTAATGACCCCTTCTCCATATCACAATCGGAAACCTCAAGGTATTCCAATATGCTTTTTAACAGGGCCAGGTATTCGTATGCCTCAGAAGGAGAACTTATATCCGGCTCGCTTACTATTTCGAGCAGCGGGATTCCCGCGCGGTTAAAATCAACCAGGCTTATCTCGTCTTTATGTATTAATTTCCCCGCGTCTTCTTCTAAATGCACCCGGCGAATGCCGATGCGTTTCGGTTTTCCCTCCACACTTATCTCCAGGAAACCGTTACTGCAAACAGGCAAGTCATACTGCGAAATCTGGTAGTTCTTTGGCAGGTCGGGGTAAAAATAATTCTTTCTGTCAAATTTTGTGTGGTCAGCTACTTTGCAGTCTAAGGCAAGGCCTGTTTTGATGGCATAATCCAGCGCTAATCTGTTTAGAACCGGAAGCGAACCCGGAAAACCCAGGCATACAGGACAGACCTGCGAATTAGGAGGATTCCCGAATTCTGTAGAGCATGCGCAGAACGCCTTTGTTTTTGTTTTAAGATGCAGGTGGACCTCTAAGCCGATAACTGTTTCGTAATCCATAATCCTTTTTAACTTAATCCCCTCATAACTTTGGTTTTTCTTTGTGCCAGGGCGTGCTTTGCTCGTAGGCGTATGCTACCCTGAAAAGCATTTCTTCGTCAAACGGCTTTGCCAGGATCTGCAGGCCCACGGGAAGGCCTTTGCCTGTGAATCCGCACGGCACTGAGATCGCCGGTATGCCCGCAAGGTTTGCCGAGATCGTATAAATGTCGGAAAGATACATCTGCAAAGGGTCTTTTACCTTTTCTCCGATACGAAAAGCCGGTGTCGGAGAAGTGGGCGTTACAATACAGTCATATTCCTTAAACAACGCCTCAAAATCGTTTTTGATGAGCGTCCGCACCTTTTGAGCGCGCAGATAATAAGCATCGTAGTATCCGTGGGACAGGGAAAACGTGCCCAGGAGGACCCTTCTCTTTGCCTCAGCGCCGAGGCCCTGTCCCCTTGTCCTCTTATACATATCAATCAAGCTCCGACCTTTCTTCCCAGGCTCCTCTACTCTCAAACCATACTGCACACCGTCGAACCTAGCCAGGTTAGAACTGGCTTCGGCAGTAGCAATGATGTAGTAAACAGGCACCGCGTATCCGGTATGCGGCAAAGAGACCGATTTCTGTACCGTACCCAGCTCTTTAAGCTTATTTACGGCCTCATCGATAAGGGACTTTACTTCCGGGTCCATACCTTCGACAAAATACTCCTTAGGGATAGCGATCTTTAAGCCCTTGACTGATTGGCCGAGCGCTCCGGTGTAATCGGGCACGGCCATATTTACGGAAGTCGAGTCCAACTGGTCATATCCACTAATGACATTCATCAATATGGCGTTATCCCTTACATCTTTTGTAATGGGCCCGATCTGATCAAGGCTGGAAGCAAAAGCGATCAGGCCATAACGGGAAACCCTTCCATAAGTGGGCTTTAACCCCACAACACCGCAAAAAGCAGCCGGTTGCCTGATCGAACCCCCCGTATCAGAGCCAAGGCACCAGACCGCTTCATCCGAGGCAACGGCCGCGGCAGAACCTCCGGATGAACCTCCGGGGACACAGCCCGTATCCCATGGGTTGCGCGAAGGGCCGAAACAGGAGTTTTCGGTTGATGAACCGAAGGCGAACTCATCCATATTTGTCTTGGTTTTGGATATCGATGCGCCTGCGGCCTTTAACTTGCTGATAACGGTGGCGTCATAGGGAGGCCTGAAGCCCTGGAGGATCCTGGAGCAGCATTCAGTGCCCAGCCCTTCAGTGCAGATGTTGTCTTTTATGGATATCGGAATGCCTTTTAAACGGGCGCCGTCAGCCAAGTTGGTATTTTCGAACTCATCAGGCGAGTGGTGATCTGCCATTCTCACATAGGCCTTAACCTTTGATTCGACCTGATTGATCCTGCGCGAGAGCCCTTCTTTTATATCGCCGGGAGTTATCTCTTTTTTTTCTAACCTGTCAAGCAGTTCATGACCGGTTAAATTATGTAGATCGGACATAATCATTGCCTGTTTTGCGGATTATTCTATTACTTTGGGGACGCCGAAAAAGGCATCCCTCTTTTGAGGGGCACATTCAAGCGCCTTATCTGCGGGTAACGAATCTTTTGCTATATCGTCCCTTAAGACATTGCTCAACGGTAAAATATGGCTCGTAGGCTCTACGCCAATAATATCCAGCTTACTTAAACTGTCGATAAAATGCAGTATATCCTTAAGCTGCACCGATAATGATTGCAGCTCGCCCGGCTCAAGATCTATGCGTGCCAGGTTCGCCACATATTCAACTGTTTTTTGGGTGATTTCCATAACATCCTTTCCCGTAATTACTTGAATAATGTTAACATTCTTTGGCAAAAAAGTCAAAGACAATAAAGATTGGGTTGTTTCTGAAAGGATTTTTCTGCGGTTATACCTCTTCCCGGTCGGTGATATCCTCAAAACTCTCTATCCCGCCGATGATGTTGCTTTTGGCATCTCTTAAGAAATCGGAGTTCTTGGAGATGAGCCTCATCGTCCCGTCTTTCCTCTTGATGGTGCATTTCCTGCCGAACAAGGGCTTCTTTAAGTCTTGTGAGAAAAGGCCGCATTTTTCTTTACAGGGCGATTCGGCGAAAATAAAACATTTTTTACCGAGCACCTCCCGGGCGCTGTATCCGGTTATTTCAGCCGCCTTGTCGTTCCAGCTGGTGATGCGCTTTTCCATATCAACCGTAAAAATAGCGCTGGGCACCAGACGGTAAATAAGCTCTGCCTGCTCTTTCGCCTGCTTCAACGCCTCCTGGGCGCGTTTGGCAGTGGTTATATCTTCCACCATTTCAATGGCGGCAATGATTTTCCCGTCTTTATCCTTAAGAGGGCTTGAGATCACTCTGAAATTCCTGACGTCATCTCCGCTGGGCGTTTCGGTCACAGCTTCATGCACTAACCCGTCCTGCAGGGTCTTGCAGGTAGGGCAATAGCTGCATACCTCTTCCCGCGCAGGCTTATTGAATTCACGGTAACACACTGGCCTCTTGGCCAGGTCTATTCCGGGGAACCATTCGCGCATCTGCTTGTTCAGGGCTAAGATCTCCATCTTCGGGCTGATAAGAGATACCCCCACCGCGATATTGTCTATTACCGCTTTGTATCTCTCTTCGGATTTGCGTAATTCTTCTTCCACGCGTTTTCGTCCGGCGATATCGTTGCGCAGCTGCTGATTTATCGCCTTTGCCTCGAACTCGCGCTCCCTCACGATCTCCTCGAGCTCACGGCGGTAATGTTCGAGTTTTTCTTCTTCGTGGATCCTTTCAGTTATGTCCCTGGCCAAAGCCAGGATGAACTGCTTGTCTTCAATTTTAAACGCTCCCAGATGCAGCTCAACCGGGAAAGTGGAACCATCTTTGCGGCGGTGCATACCATGGAGAGTAAGCTCCTCCTTTAGATTCACCTTTTCCCATATATCCCGGAACTTGTCAGGCTTAAGGCCGCACTCGATATCGCCGATCTTCAGTTTCAGTAATTCCTCGCGTGTAAAACCAAGCCCTTTGCATGCCTGTTCATTTACATCCAGGATATTTCCTTTCATATCGTGCAAGAAAAAGGCATCGGTGGACTTATTGACCATCAATTGAAACTTTTCCTGGTCAAAATGGCAGCTTTTTATTTCTTTCTGCAGCCTTTTCCTGGCTTTTTCGCACTTCTGGGCTTTTTCTTTGAAATCATTCATTTTAGTTCACGGTTAGACGGCTCGTCAGAAAATATTATACTACCTGAAGCGAATCTGTAAATAGTGATTTTGGAGGCAGAGTTAAATCCTTGATGAGGCCGGGCACATCTGATACAATGATTTTGACAAAGGTAACATATGATAAATGCTATCTCCCTAAAAGCATACATAAAGAAGGTTTCTCCAAATACCTTTATACTTATTGCCATTGAAGTGATCCGCAGGGGCAGCCTTTTCATAATAGGCCTAATGCTTGCCCGGACCTCAGGGAAAGACATTTTTGGGTTATTTTCATATAGTCTGTCTTTTGGTACCTTTCTTTTTCTCTTAAGCGACTTCGGAATAAGCAGGTTTATAATACGAGAGCTTTCAAGAAGTAAGGAGCTTTTGAAAAACGTAGTCAATACCCTTATCCCCCTTAAGATTGCCATCTCTTGCACAGCCTTCGGGATATTTGTTATAGCCGTTTATCAGCTTAAGATACCCGCCGGTTTGCACGTTCCAATCTTATTATCGGGTATTTATCTGGTCATACGCTCTTTTAAGCAGTCGCTTGTGGCCATATTTATCAGCTCGGGAAGAATTAACGAAATACTAGTTACAACGGTAATCCAAAACACCCTGCTTCTTTTCCTGGCGTTTTCAGTCTATGCAAGGATCATGTCTTTAGAATCAATGTTTGCGTGCATGATAATATCTGCGCTGGCAGGCACGCTCATAAGCATTGCCTTAATATCAAAACACCTCGGCGCCTTAAGATTGTTGGTTGATATCGCTTTCTACAAAAGCATACTCAAAGATTCTCTTCCTTTTGCGCAGACGGCGATCCTGGCAACTCTCCATACAAAGGTCTCTGTTCTATGCCTAGGGACAATGAAGGGCTTTTCTGATACAGCTGTCTTTAGTGCGGCGGACAACTTCACGTTGACGCTTTTAGTCTTTATTACGGTTTTCGGTACCTCAATTGCCCCGACAATGTCATCGTATTGCAAACACGCCTTTTTAAGGTTCAGGTCATATCTTAGGTCCACCCTGATAGTAGTTATAGGCCTTTCAATATTTATGGCTCTTACAATCAACCTTTTCTCAAGAAAGATCGTCACCTTTTTCTACGGAATGGATTTTGCTTATTCGGCCAATGCGTTAAATTTCTTGATCTGGTCCTTATTATTCCTTAATATCAACGTAATTTTAGGTATCGCCCTTGAGTCAATGGATAAAGCGGGCCTGGTACCTCTATGTCAGATAACTATCATCCTGGTTACTCTCCTGTTAAATCTTTATCTGATACCCGGGCTTGGAGTACTCGGGGCATGCTTAGCTACATTGTTGGGAAATCTTGTGGGCATATTTTTGTTAGGCTTTTTTGTCCGAAAGAACATCGTATTATGTATTGCTAAAGACGGAACGGGTAATCCATGATGGCCGTTAACGTTTTATGAATACCCCTATAAAGGCGTGCGGTATCCTATTCTGCTATAATGAAGAGCATATAATTGCCGATACCATCGGGCATTATCTGTCTGAAGGCATTGATTTGGTCATAATCGATAATGATTCTCAAGATTCCAGCTTAGAGATAATTTCTGGCTTCCGGGAAAAAAGACAGGAAAAAGGGAAAATAATCGAAATCCTCAATATTAAGACGCAAGGGTACGAATGGAGAAAGATACTGAAATACGCCTGTGACTACATGCACAAGAGGCTCACCGGTTACGACTGGATATTGCTTATCGATGCCGATGCTTTTTATCGCTCCCCAGTAAGAGGAATAGATTTGCTTGGGTTTATCTCTTATGCCGAACATCGCGGTTACAACATCATCGCAGGAAAAGTCCTTGATTTTTATCCTACCAAGATAGACGATAACTCCATATCTTCAGCGGTAAAAAGGCTGCATTTTTTTAGTCCGGAGAGAACGAGAATTCAGCATAAGATCTTTAAATACCACCCCTCAATAGATTTTTTTAGCTATTGGGGGCATATATGTTTACGTAAAGACCCAAAGGTCTTTACGGTAAGATTCCTTTATCTTCACTATCCCTGGATATCGTATGAACATGGTCTAAAAAAAATATTTGCGGAAAGAAAGCCGCGCTTCGTGGAGCGGAGGGAATATCCATATGCGAATCATGAATACGCCCGGCTCCTGCCGCTAGAAAAAGACCTCCTTAAGGATCCGAATTCTTTGAAGAAATTCGAAGAAAATAAACTCCTGATGTCGCCTCAACGTTTTTCCTTAATCCTTGCCTTGCGTCTTTTCCCCGATGCTTATAACCAAATTAAAGAAGCCTTTTGTAGAAGATATCTTGCCGCTTCACGTACCTGTCTTAAATTGCCCTTGATACTGATTAAACTTGACTGGCGACTGGCGTTTTCATACTCGTATCTGATATTCAGAGAAAAATTTTTTAAGAGGCCGGGCCTGAAAAAAGGATTTGAAGATAGGCTGCCCCAAAAGAACAGGCACATCATGTCACTTGAAGAGATTATACAGCAGGAGCCTTTTGCTACGGGATTCCCCAAGGCGTACCATTTTCTCCTGACCCATCGTTGCAATGCCAGATGCCTTTTTTGTAACCAAAAGCAAAGGACCGGGGAAACAGATGAAATCACGCTTCAGAAATTTAAGGCAATAACCGCGCATATGCCGCTGGACATTGGGACCACTATCTACTTGAGCGGAGGGGGCGAACCGTTTTTGGCGCAGGATTTCATGCGGATTGTGCATTTTATATCTAAGGCCTTTCCCCATATTAAGTTATACATAGTAACTAATGGGCTGCTACTGAAAGACTTTGCCAGTGAGCTGGCTCAGGCAAGAATAACTGAGATCAGAATCTCTATCCATGGAGGAACCCGGATAAATAACGATATTCTGGGTGCAACTAATTCGGAGGCAGTTTTTGAGGGGATAGAATTATTAAGAAAGGCAAATAGTGAGATACGCATATCGATCTGCCCCTGCCTTCTAAGGCTCAATATAGACGAACTGCCTGCGCTCGTCCGCAAGGCATCGAGCCTCGGGGTCGCGCGTGTTACAACTTCCTTCTGTCGATTTTATACGTTAGGACTAAACGGGGCAGATGATTCTATAGACCCTAAGAATTCTCTGTTTTTTGACCAGCGCAGATATAACCAACGGATTCGACAGGCTGAACAGGAGGCGCGCGCAGACAGAATAGTATTTACGCACGAGCCGTTGTTTTCACAAAGATTTGTTGAGCGGCCCTGCCTGCAGCCATGGGAAAATATGGTAATTGACTCGGATGGACAGGTATATCCTTGTACGGGTGGCGAAGTCAGGTTTTATGGGTCTGTCAAATCAGGAAAATATAATTTCGGCAACCTTCTAGCTGAGGAATTTTGGAGGTGCTGGAACAGTGACTCGTATATAGCACTTAGACGAACCTTAAACCCAAGATTTAAAGAAGAATTTATTCCGGAGTGCAAAAATTGCCATAACCAGATTTGCCTGAAAGGCCCTGGCCTTGCCGATAGGCATATTATCGCAAACACTGCTTAAGCAGCAGGCTAATTACCCTTTCTAATCTGCACTCTGCCTTCTGCGGCGTAAGCCCCTTAGACAACCTTAACCCCTCCCTTGAAATCCTCAACCATGCCTTAGGATCATTGTAAAGCCTGCATATCCCTTCAATAAACTCTTTCTCATTTCTCGCTATCCATATATTTTTTTTATGCGTTGCCCGAAAACCCTCCGCCCCGACAGGCGTCGTAACAACGGGTGTCCCACAGGCCAGGGATTCCCCGACCTTGCCTTTGAGCCCTGCCCCATACCTTAGAGGTGCGATACTGACCCTTGCGTTTTGCACGTATTGTCTGGCATCTTCCACGCCTCCGATAAAACCTTTCAATTGCTTTATCTCTTTCGGGGCATTATATCCTATGAACACATGATCAAACTCTTTAACAAATGGCATTATAGCTTTTTTGTACCATCTCAGGCCGTCCACATTCGGCATATGCCTGTAACTCCCCACGAAACATATTCCTCGCCTCCGGTTGAATCCGTTGACTTTCCCTGACGGCCTATGGATATTAGGTATAATTTCTATCCTGCGGCAATATCTCCGTATTGCTGACCTGTCCTCCTCAGAAACAACCAAAACAAGATCGGCTTTCTTATAATTACGCAACTCTGCTGTTTTATCAAACGAAACCGGCTTTATGAAGCGCGCCTCCCTTTTCCTCCGGACAAATTCAACATCCACGCTGTCTAAGATGACCGGTATTCTCCGCTCCCTGAACGCAGGTATTGTCTTTCCCATAAACCAGAATTCTATAAACCCAAGCTCCACCCCTGCAAGGTTTCTCTTCAGGTCTTTTAAAGGGAATAGATCGCAACCTTTGAGTTTTGATTCAGCTTTGGTTTGCCTTTCGGTGAATACAACAAGCTTTTTGCATTTCTTTTTAAGTAACATGATAAGCTGATAGAAACGCAGCTCGCCGGATGAGTGTGCCGGATCAGGGGCCCGCCTGCAGATCACGGCTATTTTCTTAAGTGGGAATCTCATTCCTTCTTTCATTTCTTAAAGAAATCGGGAAAGTCTGCTTTCTGGAAAATCTTTCCCTGATAATAACCGCAAAGCCTGTCTTCGTCCTTTATCCCAAGCCTCCTGTACATTACTTTTTTCCCATGCCAGGAAAAGCATTCTTTCGCAAGCCTTGGCTTAAACTTAAGCACGGTCTCACCGCTTTCTCCTGTGCGGCAGTGCCTGATAAAGCTGTCCACCAGGGGTCTGGCCAGCGGCAACAATAAATAATCCCTGGACATTAATTTATAAGCGTGATATATGTCGGACCACCAAAGCAGGAAACTATCATCGTAGTACGGCAACGGGCCGATCTTGCGGAAAACCTCTGCCGGATATAACGCGGCATATGGTTCGATCCAGCCAAAGGGAAGCTCAGAGATATTTTTCCAATATGGACCGGCAACTCCTATCTTTCTATTTTTTTTTAGACAACTCAGATAGAATCCCTGCCAGTCCTTTCTTAATATCACGCAATCATCGTTCAGGCAAAAGATATACTTTCCGCCAGATGCGGCAATACCCTTATTCACTGCCTTGGTAAAAAAAAGGTTTTTCCTGTTCCTTATATACCTGACTTCCGGCAGGCCAGCCAGGTATTCTTTTGTGCCGTCCGCGCTGGCATTATCCAGCACGATTATCTCATAAGGCCGAATACTGTTTGCGATTACCGAATGAAGGCAATCTTTCAAACTTCTAAGGTTGTTATGAGTAGGAATAACTATGCTGATCTTATCAAACATAAGGCATTATTGATTCTTTTAAGACTGTGCTTGCGAGGGTAAAGGTATCCTCCATACTATTCAGGCCTTCGATTTTTCCGGCTTGTTCATATAGGGAGCGGTCAATGCGCCTGGCTGTTTCCAATAGCTGATCCTTGGAAAAAGCCATGATCCCCTCTTTCAGGAAGAGCCCGAAGCAAACAGCCCGGTAAAGCAGTTCTCGGGCAAGGCTCACATCATCACTTGCAACAAGGCTTTTAAAAATAGTAAAATAGGTCACTGCCTGGTGTTTTACCCAATATGAAAAGTCATCGGCCAATGGCGGCTTTAGATCGTCCAGGCAGCCCCGGCCGCAGATGAACCTGGTTCCTTCTTGCGCATAAAAATATTCCCATGGCCAATAGACGCAATAGGAATACTTTATCATATCAGCCGTGGCAAATATAGGGAATTTCGTGGAAGGCTCCAAATACCGGTCACAAAACACCTTTTCCTTGTAAAGGATATTGGAAAAAGAGCGCATCCAGGAAAAGAAATCACTGAGCCTGTTCTCTTCCAGGGCGGGCTCCACCATTACCCAAATCCTGTATTTCAAAGATAACCCGTCGCAACAGCTTATCCATACGCCCCTGATTGCCCCTGGGTTATCCTGGACGAGCCGTTTAAGCCCAAGGACCATTTCCCGAGGTACTACCTCTTCCGGTATTTTAAATGAGCCTGAGCCAACCTGGTCTCCGGGTGAAAAAAACCGGCCGGAAGGCGATATAGAAGCATTGATCCATGAACATATAGTCGACATTCCGCTTAAGAGCTCACGCAAGCAACGACCTGCCTCTGCCTGCGCGTCACCCGAAATATCGCGCATTCCTCTGGCCGCGCCCAGATCAATAAGCCTCATTATTTTCTTAAAAAGCCTTTTAAGGTATACCTCATTAAGAAATGGGTCCATATCAAACAAAAAAAGACGGCGCAGAAAAAGGTAGTGATACTGGAAAAAGGCTTCTTCCACGTATGATCTATGATTTTTTTCTTCGGTAGGCATATCTATAGGTTTACCCCAGAAGCTTTACCCACTTCTTAGACCTTATCCCGCGCAGCGAATACCCGCGCCATTTCTTTTCTTCTTCTTCTGATAATATTTCGATCTCTCCCAGTATTGGGAAGATCCTCTTGAACCGACCGCTTGAGCGCCAAAATCTTTTCAGGAACAAAAAAGTTTCTGCGCGATCCATATCTTTAATTATGATCGTCGTATCCAGGTCGCTTAAAAAAGGCACCCAATCGTCCCTGCCCGAAAAACTGCCGCGTAGATACACCCTTTTTATCTGCGGATAGAACCGGAGCATACCGGTATATAAAGACAATACAACCTTGTACAACTGCGCGCAGATCCAGTCAAAAACAGGCCCGCCCCGGAATTTTACCAGTTTCCCCTGAATACCGGCCTGACGGATCATTCAGCCTCCGGAAAAATATGCGTGATTTCACGCCTTAAGAATTCCAAAAGGCATTCCTCGTTCTTTTTTCTGTTGCTGCCAAGGCTTATGGCGTATATTTTGCTTTTTCTGATTATTTCATGAGAAGCTGATAGCCTGGAAGCGGCGATGCACAACTTTGAATACAGGTCTTTTAAATTGAACCTTATAAAATATTCCCTGATCTGCGGCAGGCCGATACCTACAACACAGTTTATAAAGAACGCGCGGTATGCCTTGATCTTTGAACTTTTCCTTACCGCGGAGTACTCGGCCTCCACTCTTTTACCCAGCAGGATAATTTTGGCGGGCGCGTCACAACGGCACACCTTATCAGCAAAATACCTTATATCGACCAAAGTCTTATTGCCATATTTTTGCCTGCGGAAACTCCTCAAGAATTCCTGCGGAATGTCCAGCTTATGGTCCTGTGTAACCCCTATCCTTGCAGGAAAAGGCAGAACTTTTCCCTTCCTGTTAATAAGAGGCGTATCGTCTGAAAGCAGGCCTATCCCGTTGTGACCCAGAAGGGCAAGTCCGATTGTAGTTTTGCCGGCTGCCTGTGGCAAGAGCAGTAGGATCGCCTGATCTCCCATTGTCAAGCCGAGAGAATGCACCCTGTGCAAACCCTTACTATCCAGCAATTCTCCAACGCGTGAGTGGATAAGCAAGTATGCCACTTCATGGACCAACCACTCCTCCAGCCCCCAAATACTTCCCTTCTCCTGCTTGAAATCATAAATCGCCGATGCCCTTCCGTTATAATCCACGAAACAGGTATCCTTATATGAATAACGCAGGAAATTATCCCTGCGCATATCCGGCCGTCTTTTTCTTAAAGGGCATGGCGCAGGCGCCGCGGAAAATATTTCAATAGAAACCGAAGGAACGCAGGGCTCGGAAGAAAAATATTTAAAATCAAAAATAAGCTTATCGGCTAAATCATCCTTATCCGCGTTAACCTTCACCCTGACCCCATAAAAATCAAAAAAACACGCCTTAGCCACTTTGATCTCCCTTATATATCAGGATGGTATAGTTTATAATATCTATCGGCTCATGAGTATCAAGCCAGCTGATTATCTTGTTCTCCTGCCCGGAATTTTTTAACCTCGCGCGCACGATTTCCAGGGTTGAGGCGCCTACGCAGATAATGCCCCCTTCCAGGTTATCTTCCTGCAAGAGTTCATAGCTTATGCCGTACAATGCCGGGTCAACCCCGTAAAAATTAAGCAGCTTGATCTTTTTTATGCCCCTCTTGTCCAAATAGTCTTTTAAATATTTAAAGTCCTGTCCGATGTCAAGATTGGAATCAACCAGGTATTTATGCCCGTTCTTTGGCCCTCCGATCAATTCATTAAAATATGAAATATAATGAGGGTGGATAACCAGAGAGGTTAAAAAATGCCAGGCGCATAACGCCGCTAACAAGGCGGCTAATAATTTCCATCTCGCGCGGCTTATTTCTACTCTTACAAGCTTACCGATATACACAAAGATAAAGGGATAAACGGGCAATAGATATCTTAAACCGATATTAAAGGAATGCTTAAATGTCAGCACCAGGAACAGGCTGACTACTGGAATGATCAAAAAAAGCTCATTTTGCAGAGAAAGCCCCTTTACCTTCTTCGCGAACACGGCGGCTAAAACCAGTAAGATCAATACCGGAAGTGTCGTTTTAATCAGAAAAGCGGTGATATGATAGTGCGGCCAGCCGCCTACGGAACTTTTGCCCATCAGAATCGCGTTATAGCCCTGCCCTAAACGAAAATACAGGTCGTGCAGGCCATTTAAGTAATCAGCGGGCAAAAAAAGAGGAATATCCCCTAACACGCCTTTACGCATCCAGCCGGGGGAACTCTCCAGCAGATAGGGAAATTCTTTTAGCGGCAGAAGTGTGCCTTTAAAAAAATATGTGGCATTTAATACAATCAAAGCGATAACCGGAATAAAGATCATGGAGGCAAGATGGCTGGATAATCTTGACGGGCGCTCGCAAAAGATGTGGGACACGAAAAGAACTGCCAAAACCGGCAAGAGCAGAAGCCCGGTTGATTTAGAAGAAATAGCCAGGCCCAGGCTTAAGCCGGCTAAAACGGTATTTCCGGCCCCCGGCTTCTTTATCCACAGCCAAAAGCAAAATACTGCCATGAAGAAAAAGCAGGCCAGCCCTATATCTAGGTTGATTATATAGGCGTTTGCCAGGATATTAGGGCAACAAGAGTATAAAAACAGGGAAAGCAGCGCAGTCCCCGCTCCATACAATCTCCTGGCCCAGAGGAAAATCATGATACCCAGCAAAATGCCAAATAATATATTCATCGTCCTTGCGAGCATAACGATCTCTTCCGCTGCCGGGTGCGAAAGTATCAGCGCGTCCATTGCCATATATATCTTTAAGACCGAATCGAACCGTTGTAATGCCAGCAGGGGCAACGCGTAATCTAAGGCAATAAGCGGGTAAGCCACCAGGAGCTTTAGCAGCGGAGGGTGGTCGTTATTCAAAGCAAAGTCGTTTGTTTTATAATAGTAATAACCGGAATAGATATATCCGGCCTCATCCGTTACGAGGGAGTTCTTTTTAGCCGCCAGCTCTGCCCGAATGAAAAATACCAGCAGGATAAATATGACCATTACCCAGGGGTTTTGCTTCAGGAGCAAAAGAAATTTTTCTTTCAGGCGATATAATCGCATTTATTGAGCCTTGTTAGCCGATTATCAATTTTTAGAAGAAAAATGTCATATTATTATAGCGCCATATACAAATGAAGGCAAAATATAAAAACGCGAGAGAAACTTATGGACAAAAGAGGGCAAAAAATGTAAAATACTTCATCTACTGCACATCAAATATGGACGGAATGAATAAGAAAATCAGCCCCAAAAAACCCAGGTATTACCTTGATAAGGACGGGCAATTTGTAATTGAAAATTACAATCACGCCCGGCCATTCGCTAATTTCTTCCCTGGTATCGCAGGCCCTTACGGGATCCCTATGTGGGTCTTCTATGTCAACCGGGGACAGGCAATATCCTGTTTCGGAACTAAAGATAAGGACCACGCGATACTGGAATTCCATCCGGCAAACAAGGCCTGGCAGCACACCTCACTTTTGGGTTACAGGACATTCATCAAGATCCTTTCAGGAGGAAAGAGCCTTTTATACGAGCCGTTCCATAACGGGTTTACTAATTTACAATTCAACCTGCGCAACCGCATGCTGATCTCTTCCTACGGCCTGCGTATTGAAGAACAGAACCTTTCCTTGGGCCTGGAGGTAAAAGTCGAATATTTTACCGTTCCTCAAGATAGTTACGCTGCCCTGGTAAGAGCGGTTACCATCAAAAATAGTTCGAAAAAGAAAAGAGAATTGCAGCTTCTTGACGGCCTGCCTCAGATTGTACCGTTCGGCATGAACAACTTCCTCTCAAAGGAGTTAAGCAGGACGCTTGAGGCCTGGATAACGGTAGAAAATATGGACCGTGGCGTCCCCTTTTACAAGTTGGCAGTTGACCCTGCCGATAAACCTGAGGTCATCCACATAGCAGAGGGCAACTTCTTCCTGGCCTTTCACCCGAAAAATAAATCATCAGAAATATTAAGGCCTATCATCGAACCGGAAAATATTTTCGGCCCCGTTACCGATTATTCTTATCCTCTGGAATTCATGGCTTCAAACAAATTTATCCCGCCCAAAGATGCAACCTGCCGCGGGAAAACCCCCTGCGCCTTCCTGTTCTCTAACGTTGTATTGGGCGCAAACGAAGAAAAGGCTTTTTATTCTTTATCCGGCTACCTGAGAAGCCGCCGGGCGCTTAACGACCTGGTACCTAAGATCATAAAACCCGGTTACCTGGAAGAAAAATTGCTAAAAAATAAGGATATCATCAATCAGCTGGAACAGGCTGTTGATACCAGAAGCGGTTCGCCGCAATTTGATTATTATGTCCGCCAGACCTACCTGGACAACATCCTACGGGGCGGATATCCGGTCAGCTTCGGCGGAACGACATTTTACTTATATTCCAGGAAACACGGCGACCTGGAACGCGACTATAACAGGTTCAGCATACAGCCTACCTATCTTTCCCAGGGTAACGGGAATTATCGCGACGTAAATCAAAACAGAAGATCAGACGTTTGGTTTAACCCAGACATAGGCGACGAAAATATCGTGTCCTTCTTCAACCTGCTCCAGCTTGACGGCTTTAACCCGTTAATAGTAAAAGGCGTGAATTTTATCCATAAAAACCCGCAGGAACTTAAACAAGCCCTTAAAGGCATAGTGCCGGAAAAAGACCTTGAGCGCCTCTTTGACTTCCTAAAGAAAGAATTTACCCCCGGAGAATTGATCATTTTCCTGCAAGAGAACGGGATAAAGATAAAATCCGGATTTGACGAATTACTCAGCCTGATCCTGCCATCCTGTCAGAAAAACCAGGACGCCGAACACGGAGAAGGTTTTTGGACTGACCATTGGACTTATAATCTTGACCTGATCGAAAGTTTTCTTGAGGTTTACCCGGAAAAACTTGACGAACTGGTATTACATAAAAGGGTTTTCACCTATTTCGACAATTTAGAAACCGTCCGCCCGAGAGAAGAAAAATACGTCCTTTACAACGGCGTCCCGAGGCAGCTCCATTCCGTATCGATCGATCCACATAAAAAGGAACTTATCAGGAAAAGGGCATCCTCGCCGCATGTGGTAAGGACCGGCTTAGGCACAGGCGATATTTACAGGACAACGCTTATTAATAAGCTTATATGCCTTGCAGTAAACAAAATGGCATCCCTTGACCCGTTCGGAATCGGCATCGAGATGGAGGCGAATAAACCTAACTGGTATGACGCCTTAAACGGCCTCCCTGCCCTTTTCGGCTCCTCAACGTGCGAGACATTTGAACTAAAGAGGCTCGTCCTTTTTATCATCTCCGTTTTAGAAAATTGCCAAACGGATAAAATAGCGGTTACCGAAGAAGTCTACGACTTTCTGTCCGGGATCGAAGTTGCGATACATGAATACACGGAAAGCAACAAGCAGGAAAAAGAATTCGACTTCTGGGATAAAAGTAATTCGTTGAAGGAATCCTTCCGTCATAAGGTCATTCTGGGAGTAAGCGGCAATGAAATACAGGCTTCTGTCGCTGAACTCCTGGCGTTTTTCGGAAACGCTTTAAAGAAAATCGATTTAGGCCTGGAAAAAGCCAGGGATAAAAAAGAGGGCCTGTATTACTCTTATTTTATCAATGAGCCGGTAGAGTATGAAATAAGCAAGACTCCGTTTATTAAGCCGAAAAAATTTACGCAAAAAAGGCTGCCGTATTTCCTGGAATCCCAGATGCACGCCATGAGGATATCCGATAATAACAGGGAAGCGGCAAGTCTCTACAAGGCAGTTAAAAGGAGCGGTCTTTTTGACAAAAAACTCAAGTCATATAAAGTATGCACCTCTCTCTCTTCCATGCCGGAAGAGATCGGCAGATGCCGTGTTTTTACACCGGGATGGCTGGAGAACGAATCAATCTGGCTGCATATGGAATACAAGTATTTGCTTGAAGTCCTAAAACAGGGGCTTTATGAGGAGTTCGATTCTGACTTTAGAAATTGCCTTATACCTTTCCTTAAACCGGAACAATATGGGCGCAGTATTCTGGAAAACAGTTCTTTTTTAGTGAGCAGCGCTTTCCCCGATGGCAGCCTCCACGGGAACGGATATGTTGCCAGGCTCTCAGGCTCAACAGCTGAGTTTGTGCAAATGTGGCTGCTTATGAACATCGGCAAAGGCGCTTTCTTTTTAAACGAGAAAAAAGAATTAAACCTGAGGTTCAATCCATCCCTCCCCGGCTGGCTGTTCAATCGAAAAAGCAATTCTTACAGCTTTAGATTTCTGGGAAAAATTTCGGTGATCTACCATAATCCTTCCAGGAAAAACACCTTTGCAAGATCAGGGGCAAAAATCAAAAAAATATTATTTAAAGATGCCCATAGAGACCCCGTTTCTATTGAATCGGGCATAATCCCTGAGCCTTACGCGGAACAGATCCGCGCACGCCAAATAGACCAAATCGACATATATCTTGGATAATCAGAAATAAGGGGTTTGTAAAAAAGACAGGGGTTATCCGCCGCTGTTTTTTATGATGTCCTGCGGGAGGGGTTTAAAGGTGATCTTTAAAGAATGCATATAAAGGATAAGAAAGATCTTGCCGTCCTTAATCACATAAACGCTTCCTTTGATGCGGCAGAAGAATTTTTCTTTTCTTTCCTTGTCGTTATGCTCCTTAAGCACATAAAGATACGGGGAAGGCCTGGTTGTCTTTTTATCTTCAACCTCTTTGACCATATAAACAAAATGTCGGTGGATAATACTCGTTAATCCTTCTTTCTCCACTGTCTCTGAGGTACAGATGATCCGGCGCCTCTTTGCTCCGGATACCATATTCTTAAAGACCAGGTCTCTCATTTTTCACCTCTATTCAAAAATTCCGGCCGGATTACTCATATAAAATTCCCCCTGTTTTAAGTAGCAATCCGGCCATCCCCAATAATGTGGCTGGTGGGGATTAAACTAAAAAGTTTTTTAAATAGCTTAAGAACAAATTATAAATAACCGTAATAAAAGTATAACATTTAACCGGTGATGATTTCAAGCAATGGCGGGCGATTATGAAACCGCTTACAAAAAACTATCCTGCGGATTTTTTGAAATGAAAACGGGGTTCTTTACCCAGGAGTATCCTTTTGATATTGGAAGCGTGACGCACAATGATAAAGACCGATATAACTGTTCCCGAGGCAACCAGGTAGCCCGAGGACTTAAATATAAGCATATATATAGGTATAGTTATTGCGGCCAGTATAGACGCGGCGGAGACGATCCTTGAAATGAGAAATGCTGCCAACCAGGTCAAAATAACCAGGCCAAAAATTACTTTCAGTCCCGCAAGCCTCAGCGCAAGGCCCAAAAGCACCCCGATGGTGGTAGCTACCCCCTTGCCGCCTTTAAACTTTAAGAATACCGTCCAGTTGTGGCCCAGAATGCAACAGAAGCCGTCAAGGACACGGATAAAACCGGCGTCCAGTAAAACGGTCTTTGACAGGACGAGATCCGAAACGAATACAACACTCAAGAGGCCCTTCAATATGTCGATGATAAGGACCGTTATCCCCGCTCCCGGCCCCAGGACCCTGAGCGCGTTCGTAGCTCCCACATTGCCTGAACCGAACTTTCGGATATCTACGCCTTTAATGGCCTTGCCGGCGAGATATGCGGTAGGGATAGACCCTAACAGATAGCTAATGATGGTTCCTAGAAGTATCCAAGGCATAAAGCGAAGTAAACCCCCGTCTGATGTAATCGATACCTGAAAAAACCGTAAAAAAGACCGCGATAGACCAGAATAAATAAGAATATTTAAATTGAAGCAGGACACAGATGCAAGACAGCATTTGGAAAGTCGTAGTCAGCTTGCCCCAGCGGGTAGGATAAATATTGATGCTCTGCTTCACCATATAAATGACTACCGTGCCCAAAAGTATAATCACATCCCTGCTGATCACTATAAGCATAACCCATAACGGGAACCTTATCTGGCCCGGGAAATGGTCTATATTGGAAAGCATAATAAAGGCGCTCATCAGCAAAAGTTTGTCGCCGAGCGGGTCTAAAACCATGCCTGCCTGGGATATCTGTTTGGACTTCCTTGCGATGTAACCGTCAACTGCATCGGAGATCACTCCCAACAGGAATATCCCGAGCGCCACAAACCTTAAATAATCCTTTTCCGGATAGCGGTAATAAATGAGGCTGGCGACAAAAAAGGGGACAGAAAGTATCCTGAATGTAGAGATTTTATTGGCGAAATTCACTTTATCAGTCTTATCCTCTGCGGCGGCCAATAGATCAATATGGCCTCACCCAGGATATTTTTTTTCGGCACAAAACCCCAGAAACGGCTGTCCTGGGATGCGATGGAGTTGTCCCCCAGCACGAAGTAAGAATCCTTGGGGACAATGATCTTGGCCCCCGCTTTGGCATAATCCCCTCTGTTATAATAATACCGCTGATTAAATTCCGGTTCAGAAACAGGCAGATCATTCACATAGATATTACCGTTCTTTATCTCTACCGTCTCCCCTTCAACCGCGACAAGCCTTTTGATATAATTTTTCTTCGGGTCCTCAGGATAGATAAAAACAACCACGTCCCCTCTTTTGGGCTGCTTTAAGGCGGGAAGCCTTAGATAAGTAAAGGGTATTTTCGCCCCGTAGATGAATTTATTAACAAGGATGATATCTCCTTCCAGGAGTGTCATGCGCATGGAGCCCGTCGGAATCTTAAACGGTTCCACGATAAATGCGCGAACGACCAGCGCCACAAGCAAGGCAACAACCAGCGCCTCCATCCATTCCCTGACGACAGATTTCTTTTTCATATTTTCAGGACCTCCAAAAATGCCTCCCGCGGGATTTCCACCTTACCGAACTGCTTAAGCCTCTTCTTGCCCTTCTTTTGCCCCTCCCATAATTTACGCTTACGCGTTATGTCGCCTCCGTAACATTTAGCCGTGACATGCTTGCCTACCGGCCGGACCCTGTCCGAAGCCAAAATCTGCGTCCCGATAGCCGCCTGAATCGTTACCTCGAACAATTGCCTCGGGATCAATTCCTTAAGCTTGGTTACCAGAGCGCGGGCCTTGTGGATAGCCCTGTCCCTGAACATCAAAGAAGAAAAGGCATCGCAAACGACACCGTTAAGCATTATATCAAGCTTTACCAATTTTGTCGCCACATAATCTTTAAACTCATAGTCCAGTGAACCGTAGCCCCTCGTTAAAGATTTCATCCTGTCATAAAAATCAACGATTATTTCCGAAAGCGGGATATTAAAGATTATCTTCACCCTGTCTTCGCTGAGATACTCATTGGATTCAAACGTGCCTCTCCTGGATTTAGTGAAATCGCATACATCCTCAATCGTATCCACAGGCACGATCATGAGGAGCCGCGCGACCGGCTCAAATGCTTCAACGATTTCTTGCGCGGGAGGAAGCTTTGCCGGAGTATCGACATCGATCACCTCTCCCTGGCCGGTACGCACCCTGTAAACGACGTTCGGGACGGTCAAAATCAAATTAAGGTTATATTCCCTTTCCAGCCGTTCCTGGACGATCTCCATGTGCAACAATCCCAGGAAACCGCAGCGGAAGCCTGAACCGAACGATTGTGAATTTTCCGGTTCGAACACAAAGGAGGCATCCGAAAGCCTGAGCTTATCCATAGCGTCGCGCAAACTGGGGAAATCACCGGGATTCACGGGATAAATACCGCAAAAAACAAGCGGCTTGATCTTCTTGTAGCCCGGGAGGGCATTGCTGCAGGGGTTTTTTGCGTCGGTGATAGTATCTCCGATTATGATCTCCCGCGGGTCACGGATATTCGCCGTAAAGTATCCGACTTCTCCGCAGGTCAATGAATCGATCTTCAGGTATTTAAGATTAAAAACGCCTAATTCTTCAATCTTGTAAATTTTTCCGGAATGCATCATCTTAAGGTGGGTACCGGGAACGATAACTCCATCGACTATCCTGACAAAAACGACGACGCCTTTGTAAGCGTCGAACCGGCAGTCAAAAACCAGGGCCTTGAGAGGATTGTCCACCTCACCCGCGGGTGCCGGGATGATCTCGACTATTCTTTCCAATATCTGCTCTACTCCCGTGCCGTCCTTGGCTGAAGCCAGGATAATATTATCTTCCTTAAAACCCAGGACGCTTTCGATCTGTTTCTTCACCCTTGGCACGTCCGCGCTGCTTAAGTCTATTTTATTAATAACCGGCAAAATCTCCAGATTGTTATCTATCGCCAGGTAATAATTGGCTACCGTTTGCGCCTCTATCCCCTGCCCGGCGTCGATCACCAGGACCGCTCCTTCGCAGGCAGCCAGCGATTTCGAAACCTCGTATGTAAAATCAACGTGCCCGGGGGTATCGATAAGGTTAAGCACGTATTCCGAACCGTTCTTCTTAGAGCGATACGTCAGCCTTACCATAGAGGCCTTTATGGTAATGCCTCTTTCCTTTTCCAGGTCCATATCGTCCAGCAGCTGAGTGCCCTTATGGGACCTTTCAACCGTGCCGGTAAGCTCAAGGATCCTGTCGGCAAGCGTAGATTTTCCGTGGTCAATGTGGGCTATAATTGAAAAATTACGTATTAATGATTTATCCATATAGAAATTCAGATTTACGGTGGCTTTATTACTTGGCGGCGTTATGACCCGTATCTTTAACGTGTGTAAACAATGCCTCAACCACTTCATCTATGGTCATTTTTGTCGTGTCCACGTAAACGGCGTCTTCCGCTCTCTTAAGGGGAGCAAACTCCCTGGTGGAATCGATTTTATCCCTGTTGCTCAGATCAGCCTCGACATCCTTCAAAGACACGTCCTGCCCCAGGCCCCTTAATTCTTTATACCTGCGGTTTGACCTTTCCTGAAAACCGGCATCAATATAAAATTTTTTTTCCGCGTCAGGGAAAACCACAGTGCCGATGTCCCTTCCGTCAAGGACGCTGTCTTTCTGCCTGCCCAGCTTCCTCTGTGACAGAAGCATCTCTTCCCTGACACCCTTGATCCGCGCGATATCAGAAACCACCTTCGTTATCCTGGGCTCTCTGATCAGGGAAGAAACATCCCTGCCGTCCAGTAATACCCTCAATTCCCCCGCTTCGTCGTTTATCAGGCCTATCCTGCTCCTGTGCGCCAGCCCGACAACGGCCTGTTGATCTTGAGGGTCAATCTTTTCCTCTAATGCCTTGAGCGTTAGGGCACGGTACATCGCGCCCGTGTCCAGATATAGAAAACCCAGTCTCCTGGCCAGAAGCCTGGCTACCGTGCTCTTCCCGGCTCCCGCTGGCCCGTCAATGGCAATAATCATCCAGCAATTCCCTTTTTTTCCTGGCTTGAGTCAATATTTTGCGCAACCTTGCGCCGTCATTTTTCCCGATCGCTGATTTGATACCCGCGATCCTCTTTTCAAAGAGACGGACCGAGGCCAGGATATTTTCCCGATTGCTTAAGAAGATATCCTCCCACAGCCCGGCATCCGAAGCAGCTATGCGGGTCGTATCCTTAAGACCTCCCGAAGAAAACTTCAGAAAATTTTCGGGTATCACGCCGATCAGAGAAAAAGCGGCTATATGAGGCAGGTGGCTTGTGAAAGAAAGGACTTTATCATGAAGGGCGGGCGATATAAAAAATACCTTTGCCCCAAGCCCGGCCCAGAATTTCTTTATCTTGTTTAACACCGGTTTCTTTGTCCGCGCAGTCGGGGTTAACAAAACAGTCGAACCTTTAAACAAACCGCAGCGGGCGTTCTTAATACCTCTTAATTCCGAACCAGCCAGAGGATGTGAACCGACATAGTTAGGAAATAATCTTTCCAACTCAGAGACAATTTTTTCTTTTGTGCTGCCGACGTCAACAACCAGGCAATCGCGTTTTATAATCCGGCTGATAAGGGGCGCTAATTTCATAATGATCCCGACAGGGGCAGCCAGCACTACCAGATCTGCTTCTTTGATAACCTTTAAGTCGCGCGACCCGCTGTCGATAGCCTTCATCTTCTTGGCGTTCTTTAAGGTGGATTCATGAGAGCTCACGCCTATAACCTGGCTGCAAAGAGGCTTTTTCTTCAGGGTAAGCCCAATGGACCCTCCGATCAACCCAACCCCCACTATGGCGACCTTATTAAACAGTTTCATTATATTTCTCTTCCTGCGGCCCTGGCTATGCCTTTCAATTCTTCCACGAGCGTCGAAAAATTCTGCGGCATAAGCGACTGCGCCCCGTCAGACAACGCCTCTTCCGGGTGGCTGTGCACCTCGATGATGAGCCCATCGCATCCGGAGGCAACCGCGGCCTTGCTGAGTGCCGGGACCAATCCCCATTTCCCCGCAGCGTGGCTGGGGTCAACAACGATAGGTAAATGAGAAAGCTGTTTGACCGCGGGGACCGCGCTGATATCGAGGGTATTACGCGTGTAATCCTCGAATGTGCGTATGCCTCTTTCGCACAACACCACATTAAAGTTACCGCCTGCTAAAATGTATTCCGCTGACATCAACAGTTCCTTAATAGTCGAGGAAAGCCCGCGCTTCAATAATACCGGCTTCTTGGTCATTCCTACCTCTTTCAAAAGGTTGAAATTCTGCATATTCCTGGCTCCGATCTGAAAGACATCAACGTATTTAGCTACGAGCCCGACATCACGGGTATCCATGACCTCGGTGACGGTAACCAGATCTAATTCGTCTCCTACCTGTTTGAGGAATTTCAAACCTTCTTCTCCCAGCCCCTGAAAGCTGTATGGCGACGTCCGCGGCTTAAATGCCCCGCCCCTTAAAACCTTTACTCCTGCCTTCTTGATTACCCTGGCTATTTCATAAAGGGTATCCAAGTTCTCTATCGCGCAGGGGCCCGCCATGATCACAACCTGCTTCCCTCCGATTTTTACCCCTTTGCCATAATCTATGATCGAACCTTCTTTTTTGAATTCCCTTGAAACCAGCTTGTAAGGAGCTAAAACAGGCATGACCCTCTCGACACCGGGAAAGGCCTCAAGCGGCGTGACCCTGAGCACGTCTTCCGGACCGATGACGCCTATAATCGTGCGCTCCGTTCCTTTTGAAACGTGAGGCGTAAGGCCTAATTTTTTTACCCTCTCTATAATATGGTTGATTTCTTCCTCGTGCACATCGGGCTTTAAGACAATAATCATTTATTGGCCTCCTTGGATCTTCCTTAAAACGCGGATAAACCTTTCGTTCTCTTTTTTTGTCCCTATAGTGACCCTGATAAAGTTGTTCAGACCGTATTGCTTCATGTCTCTTACGATCACGCCGTATTTAAGCATATCCTTAAATACACCCAGGCAGTCGCGCCCTACGTCAATAAGCACAAAATTCGCCACCGAAGAAACATAAGGTATCCCCATTTTCGCAAGCGATGCGTAAATGTATTCTTTTCCTTCAGAATTTATCTTTCTGATTTTTTTCACGAACTTTTTGTCTTCCAGCGCGGCACTTGCTGCGGCGAGCGCGAGCGCATTTACGTTAAAAGGCTGGCGGACCCTCTCCATAAATGAAGTAAACTCCGGGCGGGCAACCGCGTAACCTATCCTTAATCCGGCCAGGCCGTAGGCCTTGGAAAACGTCTTAAGGACGATAATGTTATTTTTTGAGAATAATTTTGTGCCGCTTAGATAATCATCAACATCAATGAACAGGTCATAGGCCTCATCCAGGACCAGGATTACGCCCTCCGGCAGATCAGCCAGGAAATCGTTCAATTCAAATTTAGTGACATAGGTGCCGGTCGGGTTATTCGGATTGGCTATAAAAACAAGCTTCGTTTTTCTGTCAATCTGCCTCCTGATCGCACCCAGGTCGAATTTAAAGTATTTAAGCGGGACGGTCACGACCTTCCTTGAGTTCACGCGGGAAATAATCTCATATTCCAGGAACGTGGTATCGGCAGTAATGATCGTTTCATCGTCTTCGACGAAAGTCTTGATTATTATATCTATGAGCTCGTCGGAACCGTTGCCAAGGACGATATTTTCTGCTTTTAAGTTCAGTGCTTTTGCTATGCGGCTCTTAAGATAGAAGCCGGAGCTATCGGGATAACGGTTTATAGCGGAAAGGCTCCGTTTTATCGCGCTTAGCGCCTTCGGTGAAGGGCCCAGGGGGTTCTCGTTAGAGGCAAGTTTAATCACGTCTCTTAAACCCAGCTGCCTCTTGGTCTCTTCTATCGGCTTTCCAGCCACATAAGGCGTCACATTCAATATATTTTTTCTTACGAGTGTCATGTTGTAGTTATATTTTTTTATAATCCTATCCGTTGTTAGGATATGACCCCAATATTTTCAGGAACTTGCATTTGCCCTCTAATTCCGCAAGCGCCCTCTTAACTTTCGGTTCATTCCGGTGCCCCTCCATGTCAATAAAGAAGTAATAATCCCAGGCCCTTTTTTTTGAAGGCCGCGATTCTATCTTCGTGAGATTGATCTTATATTTCTTAAACGGCACCAGCATATCGTGCAGCGCCCCCACTCTGTCCTTAATGGAAAACAGTATCGAGGTTTTATCGCTGCGGGTGGGCGCAACATCGCTGTTGCCGATCACGAGGAACCGGGTGACATTGTGCAAAGAATCCTCGATCCCGCATGCGACGACCTTAAGGCCGTAGACCTTGGCCGCCAAAGAAGACGCGATGCATGCGCAATTCTTTTCTTTCGCGGCTATTTGCGCCGCCCTGGTAGTCGAAGAAACTTCGATTTTATCCGCTCCGGGTAAATTCTTCTGAAGCCAGCCCTTGCACTGCCCGAATACCTGAGGGTTGGAATAAATCCGCTCTATTTTTACTGATAGATTTTTTACCAGCAAGCAGTGCGTTATATCGAGCATCAATTGGCTGCAAATCTTCAAGTCAGAATCTACGAACGTATCCAGGGTATAAGTTACCGCTCCTTCAATCGAATTCTCTATCGGGACGACGCCGTAATCGGCGTTCCCCCTTTCTACTTCCTTGAATACGTCATCTATGCTTTCGCACGCCAGGTAATCGACCTGGGAACCGAATCTCTTCATTGCGGCCAGATTAGAAAAACTTGCCTTAGGCCCCAGATAAGCGATGTTTAAAGGCCTTGCCACGCTCAGACTGTAAGACATGATTTCCTTATAAATAGACTCAAGGGCTCCGGCCGTCAAGGGTCCTTTATTCATCTGCGAGATTTTCCGCAGGACTTCCGTCTCCCGGTCGGGCGAATAGGCGCTTCTGCCTGTTTTTTGTTTGACCGCGGCTATTGATTTGGCTAAACCGGCGCGTGAGTTTAAAAGACGCAGGATCTTTTTGTCTATCGAATCTATTGAATTACGCAACTTTTTTAGGTTCATCTATCCGCTCCTCTTTCTGCTCCTCAATCTGCTCCTCAATCTGATCCTCGATAACTTCGACTTTGTTTTCTCCCTGTAACTTGGAAAAATCCTCCATTTTAGGCAGGTCATCCAGCGATTTGAGCCCGAAATGCTCCAGGAATCTTCTGGTTGTCCCGAAAACGTGCGGCCGGCCGGGCGATTTTTTCCTTCCCGCGATACGGACAAGGTCTTTTTCCAGAAGGCTCTCTATCATACCGTCAATATTCACGTTGCGCAGTGATTCGATCTCGAGCTTCGTCACCGGCTGTTTATAAGCAATTATCGCCAGCGTTTCCAGGGCCGGCTTCGAAAGCTTCTCCACCCGGCGCCCTTTATGTAACTTCTTTAAGAACGGAGCAAACTCTGAAGGCGTGATCATCTGATAACCTCCGGCGACCTCGATTATCCGGAAGCCGCGGTTACTTGTTTCATATTCCGCCTTCAGCTCGTCGCAATACCTCTTGATCTCGTCTTTTTCCATGTTATCCAGGGCAAAGCGCATCTGATCGATCGTAACCGGCTTATCGCTGGAAAACAATAAAGATTCGATAACCGACTTTACATTATCATTTGCCATTTTATTTCAGTTTCCTCTGCTTATAAACTTCATTTAACAGTTGTTCTGTTGTCTGGATACCCTTATTCCGCTCAATAGCTTTCTTAATCATAAGCACGGCTTCGGATTTCTTGTACTGAAGCTGTGTCAAAACCTGTATTGCCTCTTCAACTATATCGCTTGATTCAATCACTGCTTCACGGACATTCTCGTCCTGGATTAACCCGAACTTACCCACCTTGTTTTGAAGTTTGGCGATGATGTCCCTTGCCTTCTGCTGGCCTATCCCCGGCAGGGTCCTTAAAAAATCGATATCTGCTTCGTCAATTGCTTTTGCGATCAAAGAGATAGGTTTATTAATTGCCTTTAGCGCGGCGCGCGGCCCTATGCCGGAAACTGAAATAAACGCCTGAAAAAATTCCTTCTCAACCTCGCTTAAAAAACCGATTAAGACAGGAGTGCTTTTTGAAGGCTCAACCTGATGATAGTGATAAGTTATAAGATTGACTTCTCCGGAGGCATCGGTATTCTCCTTGAGCCGCTGCATGCAAGCCTGGGGTAGAAATACTTCATAGCTGATGCCGCCAACATCAATAAGCAGGCAATTACCGTTTGCCTCGACGCATTTGCCTTTTATCCGCGCGATCATAAACTTGTCCTTAATATGTAGCAGTGGGCAATGGCCAGCGCAAGGGCGTCTGTCACGTCGTTATACCTGGGCAATGACTTTAAATCAAGGAGCTTTTGCACCATTCTTTGCACCTGAAATTTCGATGCCAGCCCTTTGCCGACAACGGCTTTTTTCACCCGCGTAGCCGCATACTCGATGAGAAGCGCGTTCTCCCTTGATACGGCCAGGCAGATAACCCCGCGGGCGTGCCCTAAAAGATACGAAGTAGCCGGGTGACGGTAATGAGAATAGATTTTTTCCAAAACAACCGCGTCAGGCCTGATATCGGCGATCAATTTCTTAACCGAACTATAAATCTTGTTTAATCTCTCGGGAAGCGCTGATCCGGCTTTCGTCTCTATGATCCCTGCCTCGACCAATGCCAAATTGTTCTTGTCATATTCAATGGCACCGTATCCCGTTACGCTTAAGGCAGGGTCAATACCTAAGATCCTCATTTTTCTTTAAGCAGAGGCCATCTGCTCGATGATCTCATCCGGTATATCGAAGTTCGCGTAAACCTGCTGAACGTCATCGTGCTCTTCCAGCGCCTCAATCAAACCAAGAAGCTGTTTTGCCTCCTGTCCGGCGAGCTTGATCGCCGAAGTAGGTATCATCGTGACCTCGGCATCCTGGCATTTTATCCCTTTACCGTCTAAGGCCTGCTTTACCGCTTCGAAGTTTTGAGGAGAAGTCGTCACTTCGTAATTCTTCTCATCCGACTTCATATCTTCCGCCCCGGCCTCAAGGACAAGGTTCATCAAATCGTCCTCTTTCGCCTGGCTCTTTTCGATCAGAAAATAACCTTTTTTTGTAAACATCCAGCTGACAGAGCCTGCGCCAGCGAAATTGCCTCCTCTTTTAGACATAATATTCCGTAATTCCGCGCTGGTACGGTTTTTATTATCCGTAAGCGCTTCAACTAAAATGGCTACGCCGCCCGGGCCATATGCTTCATAAATCACATTTTCATAAACAACTCCTGGTAATTCGCCGGTGCCGCGTTTAATCGCCATCTTCACGTTATCGGAAGGCATATTCGCTTCTTTTGCTTTTTGTATCACCGCGCGTAACCGGGGGTTTGAATCGGGATTACCACCCCCCTCGCGGGCGATTATCGTTATTTCCTTTATGATCTTAGTATAAATGGCGCCTTTTTTAGCATCGGCCGCCATCTTTTTCCCTTTGTTCGTTTTCCATTTTGAATGACCAGACATTTCATCCTCCTGATTAATGAACGTTAAGCTTACAATTGCTACCGGACAACTGAAAACTGACAACTAATAACTAACAACTAATTAACGCAGGCAGAATAAGCCGGGTTCTGTGTCGATGCGAATTTTCGCGTCCTAAAGCAGCCATTCCTCTGGTCCCGGAGTTTCCTCCGGGCTCAAGCAGCCTACCCGCCAGTCCCTGCCGGAAAACTCCCGGCCAGCAAACGGGCCGTTTTTTGTCTACTTAAAACGTAGAATGGACTGGCCTATTCGGCCTTGCTCCGCGTAGAGATTGCGAACGTTTCACCCCCGCGTCTGGAAAAAAACACGGGACTCGTCTCTGTAGCTCTATTCCTTGGCTGTTAAGCCAGATGGGCGTTACCCATTACGCCGCCCTCCGGAGCCCGGACTTTCCTCTTCCGCAATATGCAAAAGCAGCTGCATTCTGCCTGCGCTATGATAAAGAACGGATTTATTCTTTTGCGTGTTTTTTTGCCGCACTTGAAGCCAATTTATCCGCACCGCTGTTTTCTTCGCGCGGAATATGCATCACATCTACTTTATGAAAGCCCTGCATAAGGCGCAGTGCCTGATTATACAACGCAAGGATAGCCGGATGCCTGACTTTATACTCTTTTTTTATTTGCCGGTACAACAGCTCGCTGTCAGTCTTGATCAAGAGCCTCTTTGCTTTCATCAGCAAGGCCTCTTCCAACGAATAGATCAGCGCCGTATACTCAGCGACATTGTTTGTGGCAGTCCCGATATACCTGGAAATATTCCTTAGGACCCTCTGATTATGACAAATGATGATGCCGACACCCGAATGCCCCGGGTTGCCTTTTGACGCGCCGTCAATATATATCTCAAGCCTTTCGTCAACCACGGTCTCCGTAGGCCTCACTCTTCTATGTATAATATCCTGTTACAGATCTCGCAGGTAATGAGATGATCGTACATCCTGATTAAATTCAGGACCTGTGGCGGGGTAGACATATTACACCCCTGGCAGGAATTATCCTTTACCGGCACTATCGCCAGGCCGTCGCGGTTTTGCAGGATCCTCTCATACTGGGTGAAAACCTTAGGATCGATAGCCGGTATGATCTGTTTTCTTTGCGCCTCAAGCTGGGCCAGGCGGTCGTCAATAACCTTCACCCGTTCATCGATCTTTGCCTTCTGTCCGTTAAATACTTTTTCCTCGTCTTTGAGCCTGAGTTTTTCCTTCTCCGTATCGGACTTGAGCTTATCCACCTCTTCGAGTATATGCAGGATCTTGTCTTCATAAAGAGAAATATCGGCCTTTGCGTCCCTTATCTGATCAAGCATAGCGTTATATTCTTTGTTTGTTTTCAATGAATACAGCTGCGTCTGGAGCTTCTTGATCCCTTCTTCCTTGCTGCCCAATTCCAGCTCTTTGTCTTTCTTTTGTTTTTGTAAGTCAAGTGCTGCCTGTTCCAGCTGGGCAAGAGACTGTTTCTTAGCTTCAAATGCGTCCTGGGCGGCCTTTAGCTCTGCCGGCTTTGCGGCCTTTTCATTGCTTAAGGCATAAATCTCGCTGTCTAAAGCCTGCAATTTTATCAATTCTGCCAACTGTGCCTTTAGATTAGTTTCGCTCACTTTGACCTTTCTTTAGTAAATGGGCGCAATAGGACTTGAACCTATGACCTCTACAATGTGAGTGTAGCGCTCTAACCAACTGAGCTATGCGCCCCACGGTTTTAGTTCTTAGCTGCAGGTTGCCGGATAACTAATCTGACAACTGAGAACTAACAACTGACAACTATAAACTGGGCCCAGAAGGATTCGGACCTCCGACCAAGTGATTATGAGTCACCTGCTCTACCACTGAGCTATGGGCCCTGATATTTATATTAACCCCTGTAAATACTTAGACTTACAGCTAAGAATAGAACATAAATTATACCACAAATAAATTCTACTTCAAGGATATTTTTTGATTAAAAAGGAGGGAATTCTTTAAGATATGGCCATGCGCTGGCTTTACTTGCGTTTATTTTTTCGGCTTTTTTTGCGCCCCGCATTTGCCGCCTTTTTCTTCTTCCTGATCTTATCGCGGTAACGGGTCGGCGTCGAACCGGTCAGTATCTTAAACTGCCTGATGAAGGATTCCGTATTTTCGTACCCGAGTTTTTCCGAGACCTGGTTTATATTCAGACCGCTTTTACTCAACAGCTCTTTGGCTTTCTCAATCTTTAATGACAACTTAAACTCACTGAACCCTTTCTTCATGTGTTCTTTAAATACCCTGCTTAAATATTTGGGACTCAAGCATGCGGCTTCGGCAGCCTCTTTTAGAGTCACTTTTTTAAAACAGTTTCTTTCAATGAACCTCTTGACCTTGTCGATTTTGCCAGACAGGTCAAGAGAATTTATATCCGCCTGTCCGAAACGCGCCTCCATCAACCGCCCGACGGTATCCTTAATCCTGTGGATCTCAACCGGCTTCTCGATGTAATCATCTGCATGGCCTTTCAACGCCTCGATCGCGATGTCCTTAGAGCTGTGCCCGGTCAGTATAACCACATAAGGCCTGGGCTCTAATTTTCTTATTTCCGTCAGGACCTCAAGGCCGCTTATGCCGTCCATCATTATGTCCAGGATCACAAGGCCTATTTCGTTGGCTTTTTTTAATAAACCCAGGGCCATTTCTCCCGAAGAGGCCTCAACTATATCATAGCCTTCCAGTAAATCATGCAGTTCGCTGCGCAATTCCTGGTCATCGTCCACTATCAATATTTTTTCAGACATAACCGCCTGCACTTTCGTTTTCTCATGGAACTTTTTTTAATATTCCCTCTGGTGTTCCAGTGTCATATCCAAAAATGCCCGAAGGCGGCGCGAGCGCGTAGGATGCCGCAGTTTCTTCAATGCCTTCGCTTCGATCTGACGGACCCTCTCGCGGGTCACCCTGAAAACGTTACCGACTTCTTCCAGAGTGCGCGGGCAGCCGTCGCTTACGCCAAAACGTAAAACAAGTATCTTCTTTTCGCGGTCCGTAAGGGTGCCCAACGCAGAACCCATCTCCTCTTTCAGCATCGAGCGGACGGTCGCGTTCGCCGGAGAGATCGCCTTTTTGTCCTGGATGAAATCCCCGAAATGCGTGTCGCCTTCGTCGCCGATAGGCATCTGCAGAGAAATCGGCTCCTGCGCTATTTTTAATATTGATTTTATCTTATCCTGGGGAAGCCTCATCTTATGCCCGATCTCTTCGGGGAGCGGCTCGCGGCCGTGCTGCTGCACGAACAACCGGGAAAAACGCATTATCTTATTTATCGTTTCGGTCATATGCACGGGTATCCTTATCGTGCGCGCCTGATCCGCTATCGACCGCGTGATCGCCTGCCTTATCCACCAGGTAGCGTACGTGGAAAATTTATATCCTCTTTTATATTCAAATTTCTCAACCGCCCGCATCAAACCGATGTTCCCTTCCTGGATCAGGTCGAGAAAAGACAATCCCCTGTTTGTATATTTTTTTGCGATACTGACAACCAGCCTCAAATTAGCTTCAACCAGCCTCTTTTTTGTACGGTTGAATTTCATCTGAGCCGATCTGATAAATTTAATCTGCTCCTTTAATTTATTATAGGGCACTCCGAGCAGTTTCAATATCTGGCGCTTCCTGGCGTAGTTAGACCTTGAACGAACGCACGAATCAAGTTCTCTGACAAGAGATAATAAGTTGCGTACGACAATCTCTACCACGGAAGTCGTAAAATTGAACTGCAATAACAATTCGAGGCTCTTTGAGCTGCTCCTTGTATATTTAAGGCGGTTGACGATCCTTTTTATCCTGCCCAGGACCTGGCCTCTATTTGCCTTAATATCCTCTTTCACGACATCATCAAGGTTCAGCTTACCGTCGATTATCTCGTTTGCTATCGCCAGGATGGCGTAACGGGCGTAATTCGTTGAAAGGACCGCTCTCTTAAATTTCTCTTCGGCATCTTCTATTTTTTTCGCAAGCTCTATTTCGTTTTCCCGGGAAAGCAGCGAGATGGAACCCATCTGCTTAAGATACATCTTCACCGGGTCATCCAGCGGCAGGAAACGTTCCTCTATCGCATGGGTATCGCTTGCCAGGCTCTCTTTCACGATGTGGGCGGCCGGTTTATCCGTTTGTCTGGACTCCTGAGTCTCCACTATCTGTATATCCTCATTGCCTAAAAGCTCAAATATCTGGTCGATATCCTCAGACGAGGAAATGTCATCCGGGAGAAGATCATTGACCTCATCGTAAGTCAGAAACCCTTTTTGCCTGCCCAGAGCGATTATTTTCTCTACATCTTTCTTGGTAAATATTTTTTTCTTCACTTATTCTTCCTTTCTTCTTCGCTGGCTTTTAAGCCTTCTTTATCAGACTGCAAAATTCCTGCCTTAATCTGTTTAAAGCCGCCTCGTCACCCTGTTCTTCAGCGACCCTTATCTCTTCCTGAAGGTTCTTTTTCTTCATATCCAGGTTGCGCCTCTTTATAAGCTTAATGCAATCGTCAATTATCTCCTCCTTATTCTCCTGATACATCCCGGGGTCAAAGGCAGATTCGCAGATGAATTGAAGGCTGTCTTTATCATCCAGGTAATTGACCAGCTTGTTAGGCATTATTTCCTTGCCCTGCTGTATCAGATCAAACATAACGGAAATTATCTTGGATATCTTTTTATCCTGAAAATCCTCGGGAAGCAGGTTATTTTTCACCCTGCCGATAAGTTCGTTCTCTTCCAGCAACAGCTGCGCCAACAGACTCTCGGTCGGATTGACCTGCACCGGCTTTTTTTGAGCATGTCCGGGGCCGGGATCCGCAGGGCGCGAATTTTTGATCTTGCCCAGTTCCTGTAATAGCGGCCCTTCCTTCAAGCTTAACTCTTCGGCAAGCTTCTTCACGTATTCTGATTTAAGCACGGCGTTCTTGAACTTATCTATGGTCGAGAGCATTTCCTGTGAAATCTTCACCTTTCCCTCGATCTCTCTGTGGTTATATTTGATCTTCCCTATCTTAAGCTTATAGTCAAAGAGGTTTTGCGCCT
>Ga0265297_10001658_pt1 | contig 50691 bp, 61 predicted proteins | sample Munlanlwell13791_FD_192502 | JGI IMG/M metagenome (GOLD analysis project Ga0265297, IMG submission 192502) | Leachate microbial communities from a municipal landfill in Southern Ontario, Canada - Leachate well 137-91 | ecosystem: Engineered > Solid waste > Landfill > Unclassified | place...
GCATGGAATGGATACCGTGTGATATCACCGAGATCTTCCCCTCGGTTATCCCGTATTCACGGACAAGGATCTCTCTTGAGAGATTGGTCATCACGACTAATCCGCTCGCTTTTTCGGATATTGAACGGACTATGGCTTTAAGTTCGTCCTCGGGCGAGGGCAAGACACTGTGAAAGGCCACGACCGAGGGCTTCCTGAGCGCTTCCAGAAAAGAAATGATACATGAGCCGTATTTACCCGCGAAGATGCCGAATTCATGCTGGATATTCACGAGCTTAACCCTGTCCATCCCGTTGATGGCGTTGGCGGTCTCGATATATTCCCGCTCAGAATATTGGTTTATTTGAAAAATAACTTTTTTTGAATAGTGATAACGCGATATATCGTCGATATTAACCGCGGCCACCCTTGACTCGATGGCAGGTTCAAGCAAATTATCCATTGCCGCCGTGAGGTCGGCGGTAAATGTGGCTATCCCGCACTCCCTGGGAGGAAAGGTCGAGACATAAACGACCTTGAACGCCTCTTTCATATCCGCACCCTGTTTCTCCTGAGCTCCTTAAGCAATGCCTCCATATCCACGGATTTCGCCGCGATGCGCTTGTCCGCCGCGCCGTAATAAATATAAAGCCGGCCATCTTTTATCACGGTCCCGGTAGGAAAGACCACATTGTTGACATCACCCTTTTTCTCCCACTGCCGGCTCGGGGAAAACAACGGTTTCTTCATGCGCGCGATAACCTTCGTGGGATCATGGAGATCGAACAGCGCGGCCGCGGCGTGATAAATCCTGCCTACGCGGGAATCCTCGACCGCGTGATAGATCAAAAGCCAGCCGTCCTTTGTCTCGATGGGCGGACACCCGCCGCCGATATTCCGGCTCTCAAACCTGTATTCGGGATCGAGCATCACGTAACGGCCCAGGTCCTTGAGATACCCCCTCCAATAGTCGTCGGTTAGTTCTTTGAAATCATCGAAATAGATCACCTGTATCCCGGGCAGTACCCTGTGGACAAGGGCGAATTTATTATTTATTTTCTTCGGGAAGATAAACGCGTCCTTTTCCCACAGCAGGATATCCCCTCCCTGCCGGTCCTTTATATATGACTCGAAGAAAAAATACTTCTCCCTGATCCTGATGGGCGAGCCGGAAAACAGCCTTCCCGCCTCCGCATAGGTGATACGCGGCGATATAATACCGTGTTTTTTAAAATTTATGAGGTCAGAGCTGGTGGCATAAGCGAAAAGGGCGTTAGTGCCGTCATAGACCGTATAAAAAAGATAATAGACGCCGTCGAGAAAGACAATGCGGGGATCCTCTACGCCTTTTCTCTCGTAATCGTATTCGGGGAAGATCACGGGCTTCTCCGAGCGCATGACGACTTTATTGTCCGCCAGCCGGCAGTAACCGATCGAGGAGCGCATATCCGCTTTCCTGACGGCCCGGTAGAACATGTGCGTGACGCCGTCTTTTTCGATACAGGCGGGATTCAAGACCGCCTGATCCTCAAATTCATCCTGTGAACTTTCAAGGATTAGACCTTCGCTTCGAACCTGTAACATTTAACCTTCTTTCTGTTTCGCCCTCTTACGCTCGGTGACGTCACGGCCTTCCGGAATCATGTATATCACTTTACCTTTTTTATCCTTCACCGGCTTGAGAGAAAAATCAATGTAATGCAATGTCCCGTCTTTCGCCATATGCGTTGCCTCAAAACGGAAAAATTCCCCCCGGGCCGCTTTTTTTATCGCCTGCCGCAATTTTTTCTGCAGTTCCGGGGAATGGGCCCACCATGGGGTCTGCCAAAAAGGTTTATTTAAAACATCCGATAACCTGATCCCGCTGAATTCCAGGGCTGTCCTATTCGCCTCTATCAGGATCCCGTCCGGCGTCATCAGGCCGATGAATTGAAAGGTCTGATCATAAAGGGCGCGTATCTTTCTCTCGCTTTCCCTGAGCATTTCCTCCGCCTTATTGCGTTTTTTAATCTCATCCCGTAAATCCACATTTGTCCTGGCCAGCTCTACGGAGCGTCTTATGATTTTATCATCCAGCTCTCTGCGCTCGGTTTCGCCCTTCTCAAGCTCCGCTATCCGTTTTCGCAAGAGTTCTATTTCTTTAATGAGTTCTTCCCTGGTTTTATCCGCCATCTTTATCCCCCGAGACAAGATCTCTTCATAAAAGACCCATATGGATCCCTACATGATTATATATCATAATATGCCTGGAACGTCCTGTTTGTCTACTGTTTTCGGATGGATTTGACGTAACTCTTTGAAAAATAAAGGAATGCAGAATGTCCGCCGCTGGATGGCGGACATTGATAATCAATCTTAGAAGGTTATTACCTTGTCGCTTTCTTTGATAATCTCGTACATGTCCTTCATGGTGGAAATCGGGCACATCTCCGAACCTTCCTGTTCCCTGCTTTTGATACATGCCCCGCAGGCATAAATCTTGCCCCCGGATCTCAGGAATTCATCCGCCTGCTTAATAGTGTTAAATTTATCAGCGCTGACCTTCTGATATTCAACGCCCTTGCCCATTAAGAAAACCTTGGCCTCATCCTTCTGCCCGAGGCAAAAATTAGCGTAACGCAGGGCATTCCAGCAGGTCTCCACGTCATTACTTGAGATAATTATCCCTATTTTCATGTTTATCTCCAGGGATTAAATAATCTTTACCGATAGGCGTATCTTATCACCAATGTTTCTATCAGTCAACGAGTACTAAATTAAGCGATGCCCCGATCAATAACGCGGCCACAAGCATCATAAATGTACTTTTAAGCGTATCTTTCACACCTAATTCCCTGATTAAAACTATATAGGTGGCGATACAGGGAAAATATACGGCCAGAATCGTGGAACCGATTATTAACTGTTTAGTGGTGAGATTCAAAGGCCCCAACATCCCCACGGCGATATCTTTTCTTAAAAATCCCACCATCAAAACAGAAACAGCTTCTTTAGGAAGCCCCCACAGGCCTGTTAAAACAGGGGTGAAGATATAAGAAAAAAAATCTATTATTCTCAGCATGTGAAGAACGTTCACAAAAAACACCCCTAAAAGCACGAAAGGCATGGCTTCCTTTAAAAAACCGGATAAACGCATCCAAAGTTTCTTAATCACCGCTTGAATCTGAGGTATCCGATAAGGCGGGATTTCAACCAATATTTCAGGACTCACCCCTTTTAAAACTCTATTCAAAATCAAACCCTTGATAATCAAAAGCGCGAAAAGAATAAAAAATATAACCGCTACATATTTACCGCCCCTTTGTCCCACGAGCCCAACGATCATGGCGATCTGCGCCATGCAGGGGATAGCGATCGCCATCAAAGTAGCGGCTATGAATTTTTCGCGTCTTTCTTCCAGTATCCTGGTTGCCAGCGCGCCCGGGACATTGCATCCTAACCCTAAAATAAATGGGATTATCGCGTATCCATGAAGCCCTAAATGATGCATAAAATTATCCATCAGGACCGCCAGGCGGGGAAGATAACCAAGATCTTCCAAAATCCCCAACACGAGATAAAAACTAAGGATATAAGGGAAGACCATGGCGATAGGCACAAAAAATCCGGTGGTTAACAATCCGAATGATTGGCTGAAATCTATGCCGCCGCCGGCCAAATTCCCGATTAAGATATGATGAAAAAACGACCCCTCGCCCAAAAACGCGCTCAATCTCAACATCAAAGGAGACCACAGCCCCCCAAACAAGGGCTCAAACATATGCCTGATTAAATTTTCTCCGAGGAACCGGACTGCCCAGAAAGTACAATACATGACACCCGCGGCGATTAAAAGCCCGCTGAACGGCTTTATGCTCAAGTCTTCCAATATTTCCAATAATGTGCGATGCCGATGCGTTAACTTCTGTGTCTCCTCCACGATCTTCCCTATCTTCCCCCATTTCTGCCCATCAGTAGAAACAAACGGTTTCGAGGGTTTCATCTCCGGCATGCGGAGGACCAAATCTTTAATGCCCTCTCCTGTCAGGCCGCAAACGGGTACAACGGGTGCCGTTAAATTTTCTTCCAATTTTTTAACATCAATATTAATCCCGCGGTGCTTCGCGTCATCCCACATGTTCAAGGCCACAATGACGGGAATACCCTTCTCCAATAATTGCAATGTCAGATAAAGATTCCTCTCTAAATTCGTGGCGTCTATGACATTTATGACAAGACCGCCCTCCCCCAGCATCCGGCACGCCACATCCTCGGCTTTACATGTTGGTTCCAGGGTATATGTCCCGGGCGCGTCTATGATCATCACTGATTCTTCGCCCATCTTCATCTTGCCCTGAGTAAACTCCACCGTTGTCCCGGGATAATTAGAAATTATCACCTTGGCCCCGGTAAGCCTGGAGAATATGGCGCTCTTGCCTACGTTAGGATTGCCTATCAACAAAATCTTTTCTATATTCATCTCTCAACAGCGACTAAAATTCTTCTCGCCATGCCGAAACCAACGGCAATCTGCATGTTGTCCACTTCTATCGTCTGGGGACCGCGCCAAAAGTGGGAACTCACCTTGATTATTTTCTTTCCCGGCCGCGCGCCCATGCTATATAATTTTCTCATGAGGCCGTGACCGCCCTGAATTTCCCATATCACGCCGGATTCCCCGGCTCGCATTTGAATCAAATCTATTATCACTTATCAAGATCCTTTTTCTCTCCCGCAGTGAACTTATAAGCGCTGATTACAACGAACGCGCCCTTGCCGAATCCTTTTTTGACAGTCTGAATCGAGTTCATTTTGTCAGGAAATTTATATATAGTCTGATAATAAGAAATCCTGTTAAACCCCGCCGTCTTAACTAAACCCGCTAATTCCCTGACACCGAAAAAATTCGCCTGTTTATAAAACACACTGCTTTTTCTCCGGTAGTATTTGCCCAAAAAGCTGTCTTTATCAATTATGCCGATAATAAGCTTGCCGTTCTTCCTCAAGACCCTCCTCGCCTCGGTCAATACCCTTGCGGGGTCTTTTACAAAACAAAGGGTTATTATAATAAGGGCGTAATCAAAAGCGGAATTTCCAAAGGGCAATTTTTCCCCTCTGCCCAATCTGACATCTACGCCTCTTTCCCTGGATACCTCAAGCATCTTCTTTGATGGATCAACCCCGTGCCTTACTCCTAAAGGCGCGGCGAATCTTCCCGTGCCAACACCGATCTCCAGGCCCTTGCCTTTCTTTGGCAAAACATTTCTTACCGCCTCGAGTTCCGAAAAATAAACGAATTTATTTTTATCATACCAGGCGTCATACTTTCCTATGTGACGATCGAATACGCTGCTCATAGATCAAGATCCCCGAATAAACCGTCATAAAATCTTTTCAAATGCTCGTAAAACTCCTTATCCATTGTATTGCGCCTTACATCCTTTTCTTTGAATGAATATCTGTACCCCGCGCAATAAACCGCCAGGATATCTTTAGCATGGGATATCTTTTTAAACTTTTCCTCGCATTCCTTTTTTTTCTTGTCCTCGCATCTATCCGGATGATACCTCAAGGCCAGCTCTTTGTAAGCGCTCTTTATCTCTTCCATGCCCGCATACTCATCCAGGCCCAATATTTTTCTTGCCTCATCAATCTGTTTAAAATCCATTTTCAGGCCTCCGTTGATTACCCCTCACGAACAATAAAGGAAAAACTATATCGCTTACGCAGCAAGGAAGCCAAACCGCTAAAAATAAAAATATAAAAATAGCGGCGCATGAAAACCAACTCAAGATCCCCGCTTTCGCCATGATCATGTGGAATAAAGACGCCCAGGTGCTTAATAACACATGGCCGGCATGGGTAAATTTTGTCCCTGGTTTAAGATAAGCGATAACTATGCCTAAAATAGCCAGAGGATTGACTAACCACCATTTTTCGATAAAACCAAGATGTATCCCCCTGTTAGGCATCCCAAGCAGGGATTCAGCCGCGTAAGGAATAAGAGAATCGCTGATAGTCGCTATGCCCACTGAACCCGCGTAGCCGATTATGATCAAGACCCAGAAATTACACTTCCCCCTGATGCAATTAATCCCCACGCTGGGACATGTATGGAGTTTATACATTGCCGCCGTAACTAACGCGCTTAAAAATACATGCATAGGATGAAGCACGTAGAAAATGTTATACGAGATTTCATAAGGCAATTTTAAAGAAAACGCCATGATAATTATCCCCGTGATCGCGCCGAACATCGTGAAAGGCGCGTGCGACTTCAATTCTTTGACTATATGTCCCGCCATTTTATCAAACCCCTATCTCCAGCCCCGCCTTAACAGTTATACAATTTTTCTTGTATTGTTTTTTAAATATGCCTTCCGCCGTTTCTCCGGAGCAATGCGTGGGCCCGGCTTTTATTACGCCCATTTTCTTAAAATTCTCTACTACTATCTCCACCGCGCGAGTATCTGACTCCGTCAGATGAAATCCGCCCAGGACAAGATAAACAGGCTCATCAGGAAACTTCGCCTTTACCTTCCCTATTATTTTTAAAATCCCGGGATGGGCGCATCCCGTGATCATGGTAAGGCCGTTTTTTGTTTTCAATACAATCGCCTGCTCAGGCATGTATCTGCCGTTATATCCTCCCGGTATTTCCCCGGTGATAAATATATCGCGCGAGATCTCCGTAAATCCTCCGGCCTCAATCAATTCTCCCTGGGCCTCTTTTACTTTATTTTTGAATTCCCCGCCGAATCCTGGACAGGAATATACCTTAAGCCCTTTCCTTTTCTTCAGCACTTCCCATAGGCCTCCCGCATGATCCCAATGGTCGTGGGAAATCACTACCGCCTCGATTTTATTTATATTAACTTCCGAAGAACGCATGTTTTTAATCAGCCATTTCCCGTTTTCGCCGGTATCGAATAATATCTTATCATCAACCAAAAAAGAGACCCCCCAGCCGATATGAAAATTCTCATCCAGGGCGCCTTTATCAAAAAGAACTTTTATCCGCATTTTAAAACCCCCCGTCTACATCCACGAATTGGCGCGTTATTTTATTCCCTCTTAGCGCGCAGTCTTAATTTAAATTTTTCCAATGGACTTAAATAATCCATGATTAATTTCCCGCTTAAATGGTCTATCTCATGCTGCAAGACTCTCGCTAAAAGCCCGCGGGCCTCCAATTCGACAATCTTTCCTTTTTCATTTAACCCCCTGATTACAATCTCATCCGGCCTGCCTATGACAACGCTTATTCCGGGAACGCTTAAACAGCCCTCTTCCATTTTATCCCGGCCTTTCGCTTTTAAAATCACGGGGTCAGCCAGCCTGACAGGCCCTTCGCCTATATCCGCGACTATCAATCTCCTGGAAATCCCGATTTGCGGGGCGGCCAGACCGATGCCCGCGGAATGCCGCATGGTAAAAAGCATCTCCTCAAATAGCGTTATTTCTTTATCGGTAATCTTTTTCACCTCAAGCGCCTTTTTTCTTAAAACGCTATCCGGATATTTTTTTATTTCTGATAGTTCCATTTTTTCCTCAAATTATAAAACAATACCGCACTTCCCATTTCGCATCCGGTCTCTTTCGTTACGACCGGGCATTTGACCATAAACAGGAAAAAAATGGGCCTTTTCTCCCTCGACAAAGACTCAAAATTACCCTGCCCCTTGCTGATTATCATGTCCGCGGATTTATAAATCCGCCCGAATTCCTTTGAACATAAAGAAAGTATCGTCCCCGGGGCATCCGACCCGTTAGAGATCACGCGCGCGATCTTATCGATCCCGCACGCCTTCGCGTCCTCAAATAGCGCGTCGTTTATAACAGGCCTTTCCTTGACAGCGTAAAAAATATCTTTATCGGGATGGCCTTTTTTTATCTCTTCTATCAAAATCCTATCAAATACCACCTCTCCGGCGTTATCAGCCAGGTATAAAATATTTTTTGCCGCCTTCAGGCCCCGCCTGAATTCTGAATAATGAAAAATGGACTTTTTACGGATAACCCCTCTTTCCTCCGCGAGGATCCTTTTTAATTCCGCCTTCACATTTAAATTATTCTTCGGGCCGAAATCGATAATATTGCCCGCTATAGCTAATTCCAGCGCCGTTAAAAGCCTGTCCTTTGAATAATTTACCTTATCCCTTAATTTTCCTAAAAGCCTTAAAGCGCAGAGATTGCTCCTCCTTTTTATCTCTTTATAAGGATCGTCCCTCATGCTTATCTTTCTTAAGATATTAAAACCAAAACGGTCTATCTCGGGAGGGGAAAGCCTGAGCGGAACTTTCGAGATTTTTCTGGCAAACGCGTCCAATATCTGTTTTTGCTGCCTCGGGGATGCCTTGGCGATACGCGCGGCGTCAAGCACCTGCCTGAAGAAACATGGGATACAATCCAGATATGTCCTCATATCACCTTGCCTCTTCTTTTCAGCGTATCCTTATCGCTTATTGACACAATATCTTCAGCCGTCCTTTCATCATAAACCGAGACTATGTGAATGCCCCCGCAGGCTGAGATAAAACGATCTTTTATCCTCAATACATCCTCCTTCGCCAATGAGTTAGTATCACAGGGCCTTAACGGCGTATTAACCTGGATTTCATCCGGCTGGATACAATCCGCCAGGTAAATAAAATTATCAACGTAATCCCTGTTGATATCAATAAACATTATCTGTAAAGCTAATTTCCCGCGAAAGCCCTTTTTAAATTCCTTTATCCCCTTTAGAATACCGCTGGATTCTATTCCCTTGGCGGGTCTGTTAATTTCCCGCAAAGATTCCTGTGAACAGGCATCTAACTTAGCCACAACAAAATCCGCTGAAATAAGATCTTTCCTCACATCATCCCTATCCATCAACGTGGCATTCGTCAAGACGGCTATCGGCTCTTCGCGGATCGACCTTACCTCCTTTATCGCTTCGCCTAAATTGGACGCCAGGGTGGGCTCTCCCCTGCCGGAAAAAGTAAGATAATCTATCCGCGTCTTGGGCAATATTTCTAATTCTTTTATGACTTCTTCGATCGCTACATATGCCTTTCTTTCGACCGTATATCCTTTTGTCGGGCCAAGCTGGCAATAAACACAGTCAAAATTACAAATTTTTTCTTCCTGCGTAAGTAAGTCTATGCCCAAAGAACTCCCTAATCTCCAGGATGGCACCGGCCCATATATATATTTAAACGCGGAATTCATCATCTGTCTCCGACAAATTTTGTTATCCTATCCACTATGCCCATAAACGCCTCGGCGGATTTTGATCTCTCTTTAAAAGACACGAAAGGGGTGCCTTTATCCGCGTATTCCACGAACTTAGGCTCAAAAGGCACTCTGCCCGCGAAGGAAACCTTCAACTCTTCCGCCGCCTTCTCTCCCCCGCCTCGTTTAAAAATATCTATTTCATTGCCGCAATGCGGGCATATAAGGCCGCTCATGTTCTCAATTATCCCCGCAATCGGGATTTTTAATTCTTTGGCAAATTGAACGCTTTTACGCGCGTCCAAAACCGCCACATCCTGTGGGGTAGTGACAATAATCGCTCCGGTGACATTGGGGATTAACTGGCAGGCGCTCAACGGCTCATCGCCTGTCCCGGGAGGCGAATCTATGATCAAATAATCAAGCTCTCCCCAATTTACATCAGCCAGGAATTGCGTGATAATTTTCGCTTTCATGGGCCCGCGCCAGATCATCGGTTGATCAGGATCATAACCGATCAACGCGATGCTGACCGCTTTAAGATTTTTACTTATCTCAACAGGCTCTATACCGGACTCAAGAGAAAAGATTGATTTTTTCTCAATCCCGAGCATCTTCGCGATATTAGGCCCGTGAAGGTCAATATCTAAAATACCGACCGACTTACCTGTAATAGAAAGCGCGTACGCGAGATTAACCGCCACTGTGGTCTTCCCCACCCCGCCTTTACCACTCATGACAATTAAGGTATGCTTGACCTTCGCCATCTTGTCCTTAAGGCGCTTTTCCTGATCTGAAATTTCATTTTTATCCGCCTGCATATAAAACCCCTCTATGAAAACTACGGTTTTAACAGATAATCGGTAACGGCCTTATGAAGCGCGCTTACCGCTAAAATCGAGCAATGGATATAATCCCGCGGCAAATCTTTCAATTCCTCGACAATTTGCTGGGGTGATATCCTTAAAACTTCCGGGATAGACTTCTTCAAACTAAGCCTCGCCGCTATATCACCGCATGCCTTTGTGAAAACGCATCCATCCGTGTAATACTTTATTTCTTTTACCAGATTATCTTCAATGACAAGATAAAACTCCATCTCATCACCGCATAGGCCTTTAATATAAGCGGCTCCGGAGGCGTCGTTCATCCTCCCGAAATATTCATCTTTCCTGTTCATGTCAAATGAATGCCCTCCTCAGCGTATCCCAGATTCTCTTAATCTCGTCTTTTACCGGCGTGTCTTTGTATTCCATGATAGTCTTGCCTTCTACCATGGCCTCCACCACTGTTCTATCGAACCTGACTTTACCGATTAGCGGGACCTTATTCTCTACGCAATATCCCTCTATTTTATTTGACATGTCCGGGTTCAAATCATGCTTATTGATTACCAGCCGCGCAGGGACATTAAAATGCCTCGTTACCTCTATGACCCTCAACGCGTCATGCAAACCGGATAATGTAGGCTCTGTTACCACCACCGCGCAATCTATGCCGGAAAGCGAGGCGATAACGGGACAGCCTATGCCCGGGGCGCCGTCAATAATCACCCAATCGTAATTTCCGTTCTCAGCCAGATCTTTCGCCTGTTTCCTTACCAGAGAAACAAGCTTGCCGGAATTTTCCTCGGCAATACCGAGTTTCGCGTGGACCATTGGACCGAAGCGCGTCTCGGAAATAAACCATTCCCCCGCGAGGTTTTCCTCCATCTTTATGGCGCCTGCGGGGCAAATATGACTGCAAAAGGCGCAGCCTTCGCATGAAACAGGATCAATCACAAAGTCCTGGCTTATGGCGTTAAATCTGCAGGCCACTACGCATTTACCGCATTGCTGACAGGTTTTTTTATCAATTGAAGCGCTCAAACCGCTTCTGAAATCATGGCGCTCCTTGATTTTTGGCTGTAATAATAAATGTAGATCCGCGGCGTCCACATCACAATCAGCCATGACATGATTTTTAGCTAACGAGGCAAATGCCCCGGTCATTACGGTTTTACCCGTGCCGCCTTTCCCGCTGATAACGACTATCTGTTTCATATGATACTACCCTTCGCTATATTTTCCCGTATACGTCCTGGGCCGCCAAGACTATCGGAAACATTGTCGGGGCGCTTGTCAAGTAAGGATGTGTCGCTACTTGCAAGGTCTCCAATTCCGTGGCGGACATGCGCTTTTGAATGGCGACGCCGATGATATTTATCATCTGCGCGCAGGACATGCCGCAGCTTACCTGCCCTCCCAAGATAATCCCCGATTGTCTGGAAAAAATTAATTTTATCTTTCCCTTGCAGGCACCCGGCAGCGTCGCGGGATGTTTATCGATGCCGTCAACGCTTCCCACGACAATCTCAAAACCCTCCTCGCGGGCCGTCTTCTCGGTAAGGCCGGCTGAGCCTAAAACCAAACCGTCGATATAAGTGGAATAAATGGCGATCGTCCCCTTGTTTTCACGGATAACTTTTATCTGATAAAGATTGGCTCCCGCGATCCTGGCCTCAGCCGTCGCTGTTGACGCGAGCATGACAGAAATGGCTTTTCTGGTATAAAAATCTCTCTTGCAGGAACAATCCCCGATCGCGAAAATATCCGGATCAGTTGATGCCCGCATATACTCATCGGTCAAAATACCCTTGCAGGACCCTATCTCCAGCCCGGCGTCTACCGCCATTTTCACGTTCGGCCTTGAGCCTGCACCGAGAATAACGCCTTCCACCGAAATTTCTTTGCCATCGCTGAATCTCACTTTTTCGACTTTATCCCGGCCGATTATTTCCTCGACTCTCGTATTAGTTAAAACAGTGACGCCTTTTTCCTTTAAACGCTCCTCGGCCATCCGCGAAAATTCAATATCAAATGAATTCGCGAGTAAATGAGGCAGCATCTCCACCAAAGTGACATTTACCCCTTTTAATTTAGACAGCTCATCAGCGAATTCAACCCCGATAAAACCTCCCCCGATAACTAAAACATTTTTACAGCGCTTGATCCGCTCTATAACGCTCTTTAAATACCCCATTTCTTTATTTATCGGGTAGACCCCCTGCTTATCTATGCCCTTGATAGGAAGTATTAACGGCGTTGATCCGACTGCCAAAACTAATTTTTCATAAGAATAGCTGTTTTTACTCTCTGTCTCTATTATTTTTTCTTTTCTGTCCAATCTCAAGGCCTTGTCAACGACTATATCGACATTATTCTTCTCCAGGGAAACCATCCCTAATTTATTCTCATCTGGATTATTGAGGCTGACGAACATATAGGGAATCCCGCAGGGTATAACCCCGTCCGCTATATCTTTCATCACCATGATGCTCTTTTCAGGGTAATATTTTCTCGCGGTCGCGGCGCACACCACTCCGGCCGGGCCGGCGCCGATAATTAATATATCTGCCTTTTTATTCATAAAGTCTCCTCTTCTGTAAACAAACTTAACATTACGCAAATGCCATGAATTACTTTTATGCCGTTATCATTACAAAATCGTATGGCAGCCTGGCTTTCCGCGCCCGGTTGAAGCCATACCCGCCTTATACCTTTCTGAAAACATTCTTTCAAAATCTTTTCCGTAACTATAGACGGCGTGACTATATTAACCACATCCACGCTATACGGGATATCGCTTATGGTCCTATAGCAAATCCGACCCTTTATCTCGCTTAAATGAGGATTAACGGGAAAAACCTCATATCCCTTTTTCAGCAAATCAACTAAAATCTTATAGGCGTATTTGGTCTCATCCCTGAACGAACCCACTACCGCGAATCTTTTTTGTCTTAAAAAATCTTTAACTAAATCTTCCATTTGATTATTCCGAGATTTTTTCTCCGGAACCATGACCGCTGGCTGAATTAAAAATCTCTTCCACCTTTATTTTAAGCGCTCCTTTAGCTGGATATTTTTCCCCTATCGATTTCATCCATTTCTTAGCCTCTTCGTATATCGGCCCTGAGTTTAGATAACCGCACCCGCCCTTGATCTGATAAGACTCTTTCCCTCTCCTGATCAAAATGGCGACCGCGGAATTCTCAATAATATTCGAGAAAGTTTTTTTCATATAATTATCAACTATTATTATGGTTTCGTCATCAAGGAGATACTTGGCCCCCACACTGCAGACATTGGGCATGCCGGCGCTTGACGATGTGGCAAGCTGATGAACGGGTTCTTTTTCAAAAATCTCTTTTACTCTTTCAGGCATCTTCATATCAGAAACCCTCCCGCTGTCGATTCCCTGTATTTCTCATTCAGAAACATCCGCCAGGACCTGTTTATACAACCGCGTAAAGTCTTTTTTATATTCCGGGAATGCCTGAACCATGGGCTCTCCCTTGGAATAGGCCATGGCTATTTCTTTTTTAAATGGTATTCTCATTAGCACGGGGATATCTTCCCGCTCGCAATATTCCTCGGTTTTATTATTTCCTAAATCCGAACGGTTAATTACCACGCCAAAAGGGATTTTCAGTTTTCTTAATACCTCGACCGCCAAAATCAGGTCATTTAAACCAAAAGGCGTGGGCTCTGTGACCAATACGCAGAAATCACTGCCTTTGACTGAGGCTACGACCGGACAGGAAGTCCCGGGCGGGGCATCGATAATAACGGTTTTTTTGGGATCAATATGCTCTTTAACCTGGCGGATAAGCGGCGGGGACATTGCCTCGCCTATATTAAGCCTGCCATGGACAAATTCCATCTTTCCGCGATTACCTGACTCCACTACGCCGATTTCCCTGTTTACTTCTTTAATCGCCTTTTCCGGGCAAAGGGCGCCGCAGGCGCCGCAGCCATGGCACAGGTGCGCGAATACCAGGGTATTGCCTTTTTTTCCATCCTGGCCGGGCAGTACCGCTATCGCGTTATAAACGCAAACCTCGGCGCATTTACCGCAGTAAACACATTTTGAATCGTCAATCTCAGGAACGGGTATAAAAGCCTTCTCCTGTCTATTAATTTTCGGTTTAAGAAAAATATGGGCGTTAGGCTCCTCCACGTCACAATCAAGAAACTGGACATTATCTATAGATAAAGCCAGATTAACCGCGATAGTGGTTTTTCCTGTCCCGCCTTTTCCGCTCGCGACCGAAATAATCATATGATCCGCCTATAAGCGATTAAAACTTCCTGAAATCTACTTTTATGTTCTTTTATCCCGAATCCTTTTTTTAGTAGATAAATTTCGATATCGGATAACATGGTCTTGCTCACCTCGTGAACCCTTCCTTCAAGGGCGTGTATTTTATCCAGCATCTCCAGGCCTTCCCTGGTAAAATCACTTATGACAATCTTTCCCTCAAAAGAAAGCACGCGTATAAACTCATCGATAACCTTATAAGGATTTATAAGATGATGCAGTATATTAACCGCGAAAATAACATCAAAACTTTTATCCTCAAAACTTAGATTTTCCCCGTTTTCGATGCGGAAAATAACCTTTTTTTCCAGCCCGAAATATCTAAGATTGAGCTTGGCAAACGCCTGCTCTGTCTCAGAGATATCAAATGTGGTAAAATCATATCCTGCCCTCGCCAAGCTGAGCGCGAAATGACCTTTGCCGGTCCCTGCCTCCAATATGTCACCGTAAACAGGCTGGGCCTTCTCAATAATGAAATCTCTTTCCTTGTCTATATCAAAACCAAAGCTTTTATATAAAGCCTTACGCTCTAAATATAGCTTATGGTTCTCCAATACTTCTTTGTCCAAGGTAAACTTTTACTCCCTTACCATTTTCGCCCCGCATTTAGGGCAGTTTATTGAAGCGCAAGGCATGCCTGCCTGATGAGGGACTTTTGTCCCGCAAGCGGGGCATACGCAATTCCCTCCCGGACCGGCTCCAAAACGATTCCCTCCGCCTCCTCCCATACCTCTTCCCGTTCCTGGGCCTGTTCCGTCTCTTCCCGGCATGATAACCTCCTTTTTCGGACGCCGCGATATCTCATTATTATTTATTTGCCCCCGGCATCCCGAATTTTGAACCCACACTTGGTTTCTGTGTTGATTTAAATCCGCCTTTTTTATACATCGCTATAGCCTCTTTAACAGTGCCCGACGCGCCGGTAAAAATTTCTATCCCGGCCGCCTGTAATGTCTGAAAGGCGTTTGGCCCCACATTTCCTGTAAGAACGGCTCTGATCTGCTTGGAAGCGACTAACTGGGCGGATTGAATACCGGCTCCCCCCATTGACTCAAGATTAGGGTTTTGAACAGCCTCGAATTTCAAGGTCTCGGTATCCGCTATAATAAAATACTGACACCTGCCAAAACGCCCGTCTACCTTGGAATCCAGGCTATTGCCTTCTGAAGTAACGCATATCTTCATGATTTAAAACCTCCTTAATGATCGCAATCCTCTTTATGTGGATGGTCGCATTCTGTTTTCTCTATGCCATAACCTTTGCCCGCGCCCGGTTTACAAAGGCTTTCCCCGCCTTTTAAAGCGCCTTTTCTCATCTGCTCAATAACAGCATCTATTTCTCCGCTTATGCCGACAATCGTCTTGATGCCGAAATCCTCAAAAAATGATACCGCCCGCATGCCCATCCCGCCGGCGACTATATACTCCGCGCCTTTTTCATGCAGGAATTGCGGGATAGCCCCGGGCTGATGCCCTGGATTCGCGACCTCGGACCTCTTTATGACTTTACCGTTCTCAATATCAATAAGAGTAAACGACGGGCACCTGCCAAAATGGGCTGATACAAATCTTCCGTCTGTGGATATAGCCACGCGCATAACCTCTCCTTTAATTAAATGTGATGAGGAATAGAGCGCACTCTATCCCCCATCACATTTTTGATTACTCATCCTTGCTTTTCTGGGCTTGAACTTTCTCCAAAGTTTTTATGCGGTTTTGGATATCTTTGAGTTCTTCCCTTAAAGCATCGGCCTCGCTTTTTAAGATGTCCGCCTCTTGCTTCGGAGTTATCTCAGCCTCATAAGGATACACGGGATAGCCGTAACCCATCGCCCAATAACGGTTTCCCCGGCCTCTGCCGCCGCCTCGGCCAAAGCCCCCTCTCCCTCTTCCGAAATAACCTCTGCCTGAAATCGGATTCGCGTAACCGGGCATGCCATAACCGGCGCAATAGCCGGCCGCCCTCCCTGTCATCGGACCCAATCCCATTGGTCCAGTTCCATCTCCTCTTGGCATACTAAACACCCCCTTTCTTGATATTATTTCAACTTAAGTGATTTCAAACACAAAAACCAATCAAGGCACTTAATGCCTTCTTTTTGCGCGTTATCAACCCTGTCCTTTGCCGCGCCGCAGCTCCCCGGAGGCGGGACAATGACGTCATCGCCAGGCTGCCAGTCCGCCGGGGTAGCGATCTTATGCGTATCGGCGGTCTGCATGGCGATAAGCGCGCGCTTGATCTCCTGGAAATTCCTTCCAAGCGACGCCGGATAAAAGATAATCGCCCTTACCTTGGCCTCGGGGTCCATGAAGAACGTGGCGCGAACAGGGCTTATGTCGCTTGCCGCGGACTGGACCATGCCGTATTTATTCGCGACGTCCATTTTAACATCCGCGATGACCGGAAAATTCACTTCGACATTCTTCATGCCTTTGAACTCAATCTTTTCCTTGATCGTCCTCAGCCACGCGATATGACTGTAATGGCTATCGATCGACAGGCCTATGAGTTTGCAATTCAAGGCCTCAAACTCCTTCCCCATGGAAGCGAATGTCATAAATTCAGTCGTACACACGGGTGTGAAATCCGCTGGATGGCTAAATAAAATAACCCACTTACCCTTATAATCATCCGGAAACTTAATCTTCCCCTGCGTGGTATCAGCCTCAAACGCCGGCGCCTTTTCCCCGATGAGCGGCATTCTATTCGCGACTCCTGTATTATTTTCCATTTACTGTCCTCCTTTCTTGTTAATGAAAATCATTTTCATTTATGGTTAAAAAAATATAGCGGTTATTTCCTGCCGCCACATTCCTCGCACACACCGTAAAACTGTATAAGGTGATTGGTGATCTTAAATTTGTATTTCTGCCCCAGCCCCTTTTCAGTCTGATTAAGCAATTCAACCTCATCATCTATAAAATCAGTATAGTCAATCACCTTATTGCATTGAGTACAGACTAAATGATGGTGATGGTGCACCCCTTTAGGCCCTTCGGCAAACTCATACCGCGACCTGCCATCTCCGAAATCAAGCTTATGGACCATCCCCAGGCTTGATAATACATCCAGGGTACGGTATACGGTAGTCAAACCCACGCCCGGATGCCTATGGTGGATCTTCATGTATATGTCTTCGGCGCTAAGATGGCCCTCGGACTTGGACAAAACGTCAAGGATGGCCTCTCTCCCCAGGGTAAGCCTATACCCGCAATCCCTGAACTTCCCGTGCCACCAGCCCTGCCCCCTGCATCTGCCTCTTGGCATATAACTCCTTAACGAAAATGATTTCCATTTCTAAGTATACAGCGCGGAGGCATTCTTGTCAAGTTTTTTTATTATATTTCTGCGAGCTTCGTTCTTTTCCCGGCTATCGCGGCCGCCGCCACCATTATCCCCCATATCAGGAAAATCGCCAGGGTCATCGGGATACCCACCTTCATCATTTCCGGCAGAACTTCGGAAAGGCCGGCTGTTAAAAAAGGCGGATAAAGGACAACTTCTTTGTGAGCTATATGCTCGACCGCCAGCATTACCACCCCTCCCCACAGCATTGAATTTAACCAGTTGATATGATATTTCTCCGGAATTTTCTTCCCTATAACCGTTGTCACTATAGCCGCCGCGGTTGGAACAGCAAAACAAGCCATAAATTACCTCCTTTTTAAGTTTGAGATTAAAAGCGAAATCCCCCAGGTTATAAATACGGGCGCCAGCATCACGATCCCCAAAGCCGCGCTATTCCCAATCATCCCATCTGTTGTCTTCTCCAGAAACGCGCCTCCTTCATACCCTAATATATGATCCACAAGGATCATGACCGCCGCTCCCCAGAGCATCAAAGCCAGAAAACCCAGCTTATAATCCCTGGGCAGAACAAATTTGCCCAAAGTCGCGCCCGCCGCCGCGATAGAAGTCGTTACTAACCACATGCCTGCCTCCTTTCCTTTTTAATTAAAAATCAACCTGCCCCCTGATGCCAACTATAGTTATTGAGGATTTCCCGTTGGCCGCGTCATCCCCGTAAGGATTCCATATGAACTGAACATCCGGAGACAATGTCAGATGCTCATTAAACGCGTAATTATAATACGCCTCAAGATGCCCTTCGTTTTCGGCCTTCAGATCAGCGCCGGCCTTTTTATATTCATCTGAAGGTATCACCTGGCCTATGGCCAAACCAATGGTATCGTTTGCCCTATCCCACAAACCGCCCTTTAACCGCGCGCCTAAACTCCATGCCTGTTCCAAAGAAAACGCCTGGCCGTTCAAAAAGACGTCCGGGTCCTGCCAGCCGTACCTCAAAAATCCTCCCAGGTTATCCGTAAATTCCTGGTCAAGGCTTATGCCGAATCCGTACGCGCTGTTTTGCGTGTTATTAAGATCATTCCACTTCGCGTGGTCATTATCGTTCCGCCACCCTATTAACCTATAATTCCCGTTTCTGGAAAAAATACCCGGTTTGAAATTAAGCTGGCCCGCCAGAAAACACTCATCACCCATATCTTCCCAGTCGGTATCCGCGTCCATGACCAGTAACGCGGCGTCAAAATAATCTTTTGGATTAAACGCGGCCATGAAACCGGCCGTGTTATCAGGAAACTCCATAACGGGAGAATTCCTGAAAATTCTGCCGAGGAACTGCGTAGTCTCGTCATTCGCGTATTCGTTCGTGTCCACCAGCGCGGTCCCGTCGATCTTCCCCGCCATCACTGACAGAGGAAACGACTTAAAACTATGCTCATAATATATCTCCGTTATCAGCGCGGAATTATCCGTGTCATTTGAATCCCTGTTTACATTACTGAACACCTGAAGCTCATCCTCAACTCCGGCGCCGTCTCCGGGCTCAAGATGCGCGAAGACCCTTCCGCAATCCTCTATCTTTTTCTCTATGCCTATATCAACGGAATAAGAAGCGTCCACGCCGTCTTCGCCTTTTTGAGAAAGCGTATCTCCGTTAGCGTTATTGGTCCCCTGCGCCACAAATGTCGCGGCTGAAGTTATCTCAAGGCCCCCGGCTATCCGCGCGGGCTCTCCGGGAGTCTGTTTAAGTTTTTCCTCAAGCAGTGACAGCTTTGTCTCGTATTCCCGGATTTGCCGCTCTTGAGCCTGCGCTGTCTGTCTTTGGGTAACAATATAGTCGTCCTGCTGGGCGACTTTCCTCTCCAACGCCTCTAACCGCGCCTTAAGCCGCGCTATCTCATCTTTAAGAGAATCTTCTTCGGCAAACAGCCCCGATGTCCCGAAACAACCGATCATAATCAAAAGAATCGTAAATCTGCGTAACATTTTCACTCCTTTCTATGCTACTATTATTATTTTCGTGCTACTAATGGATAAAAAAATAATACGGCCTAAATATCTTTCCCTGTGGTCGACATGCTCAATGTGCCGTGCTTCACCCCCTTTACCGATTTCAGGCTGTCGGCTAATTTTTGAGCTTCCTTAGGCGACCCTTTAACCGCTATGATCTCCAAACAATTGTTATGATCCAAATGAACATGCTGGGAAGAAATTATCATCCCGCCGTACTCATGCTGAATATCCATAAGTTTGTTGACCAGCTCTCTCTTATGGTGGTCATAGATAAGGGTAATGGCTCCCGCGACCTCCTGCCCGCTCTGCCACTCTTTCCGCACAAGCTCCTGGCGGATCAAATCCCTGAACGCCTCGGAACGGCAAGTATAATTCTTGTCTTTTGTCAGGCGGTCAAACCTTCCCAGCAGATCCTGGTCTAAAGATACCCCGAAGCGCGCTAATTTTCCCATTGTCTCTCCTGTGCTACGAATATTAGAATAGTAATACTAATAAACTATTTTGTCAAGAAAAATATCAGCGTATGATTTCCGCTTTGTCTTACTTATCTTACAGTTTCTTAAGCAACTCTCTCGCTACCTTCTTGCCCGCGAGAAGCATGCCTCCGAATATTGGCCCCATGCGCGGGCCTCCGAATACCGCGTTCGCGCACATCCCGCAGGCATAAAGCCCGGGACATATTTCTTTGGAATTCTTTACTATAGCATCCTCTCCTGCCTCTGCCCACATTGATTGCTCGCCCATTATCTTCCCGGTCTTTGTATTAAGCTTAATCCCTGATTTCCGCTCCACAACCCGCGCGACTTCCGCGGGATGCCCGGTAGCGTCAACCACGAATTTCGCCCTCATGGTAATCGGGTCAACGTGCAGGTTCGCTATTTCAACGGCGGTCCAATTCAAAACCAGGCCGCAAATACGCCGAGACCTTATCATCACGTCTTCAACGCTTAAAAGGTTAAAGATCTTTAAACCCGCATGCGCGCTCTCTGAACATATTGTCGATACGCTATCTATCGAATCCGCGAGGTAATAACCATCCTCATATTTTCTGCTTTTGACTCCAAACTCATCCAGGATCTTCTTTGCTTCTTCCTGGACCACAATCTCATTGAACATTATCCCGCCGCCCCACATGCCTCCGCCTACGGAAAGCTTGCGCTCAAATAAAACCACCTTTTTCCCCGCCTTAGCCAGATAGTATCCGCAGACCATGCCGCTGGGACCGGCCCCCGCTATCGCCACGTCCACATCAAGCGCGTCAATCAATTTCCTGTTATAGGATTCAATTATGGCCTTAGAAATCTTAACCTCATCCAATCGCATGCCATCCTCCTTCTGTTTTACCCCTCGTTTCATCATTAAAATAAAAAACCCTCACGCCAACCGCATGAGGGTGTCAAATCAGGCCTCCTTTCCCTCCGCTGGCATTATCCAGATCAGGTTATAAGGGTAATCCGCTTGCTTCACGGAACTCTCAGGCCGCTATACGACCTCCCCGTTTTTTATGAAATTATTCTAAACTATCTCCATGTCTCAGTCAAGTTTTTAAACGTCTCATATCCATCTATTTCTTATCTATTTTAACATGCTGTTTTTTCTATTAACAAATCCCTATTTTATTAATAAATGAAAGAAATTAGAGCTTTTTGCCTATCTGAATCCGAAAATCATATAGTTTACTGGAGTTCCTGATCGACCCACCGCTATTCAACCAAAATCTTCACTATTTCCTGTTCTCCGATAGACTCAAGATTAACCAATATCTTTTTCTGCCATTTCTGAGGCATAGAGTTAAATATAGATTTCACTATTCGCGCTTCTTTTTTATTAAAAAGGGCTTTGAGAATTTCTATGGCTGTATTTTTATCTTTTAAAGCCTTATCCTCTTTTAACCTCCTACTAAAAATTATCAATTTATGTAAGGCAAAATTTGCGGGATGAGGCATACTAATGTAAAAATCTTCTACTTTTACGCGAATAACATTATCTGTCAAGAAACTCAAAAATCTTAAAGACGTAGCATTCATCCCTAATTGCGGAAGTTTATACGGCTTGTCGCTTCCTTTGCCTTTTTCCGGAACTAAAAACTCTAATATAAGATCAGGATGATCCAGCTTTATATAACCCTTGCTGCCTTTAAAGTTTATTACAAAACCAAGGTCTTTTAGTAATTTCGGTATATCTACTTCATTTTTTATTCTCATAGGAATCGGCACAAAAAAATCTATATCTCTTGTCCTAATAGTAGCTATATCTATATAAGAAATATTTTCAAAATAGTCTTTATAAAAATAAAGACACCAACTGCCTATTAAAATAAGGCCGTCTAAGATACCGACTTTATTGAAACGCCTTAAGACCTCAAGGCATAATTTATATTGATTCTTTTCCACGAAGAGTCCCTTTTAAAAACTTGACCTGCTTTTTAACCTGTGACAGTAATTTTCTATACTTAGCTCTTAAGACTTTTGCTTCTTTATATTTATTTCTTTCGGCTTCTGAAATTTTTCCTTTGTAGGCATATTTCACCTTTTTGCCGACTCGCTGCGCTAAATAACAATAACTATGCCCTCTTATTTTTTTTTCAGCAATACAACCTTTGGGCAATCTATCCAACGCTCTTTCGTATTCTTTTTTCATGCGCAAGGAATTTTCAAGCTCTTCTTTCAATACGCCTTTTATTACGCCCATTTTAACCTCCTCTTATTACCTAACATACTACTACATAGTATGCCTTGTTAGGTAATAAATGTCAAGAAATATATTAACCAACAAAAGTGTCATATGTGAGCTTTGTTGGTTAATATATGAGGCCCTAACTCTTTGACGCATCGAAAGATAAAAAATGCCATGATTGAGTTTTGTCAATCATGGCATTTCGCCTCTCTTTTTGAATTAAGAGAGTTTAATTACTGGGGTCGCTCCCTTATTGCCCCTGGGCGAACCCAGATTCAATCTACAGGTATCTACTATAGCCAAAATACCTTTGTAAGCAACGAAATTCGGCCTTTCCCATAGGCCTCGCCCAAGTGAAAATGTCCGCCCTTGCGAGGCGGACATTTTTTGATGCTTGCTAATACAGGCTATCTTCTTACTAAAACTCTCTTGATGCACAGTTCAACGAAGAAGAACGGAATTCTATTTTTTTAATATTCAACTTGTCTTTCAATAGTTCATAGAATACCGTACAGAACCATTCGCAAGTAGAGGGACCTTTGCTCACAGCTACTCTGCTTTCAGGATACGATTTTACCAGCTCATGGTTGAGAGCTTTTGCAGGCGTCCCAAATCTATTCGTTGTACCTTTCATCCCTGTCTTCTCATATCCTTGCAAAACTAAATCAAGCAAGGGATCGCCTTCTTGAAAAATCGTTGCATGCATGAAGTTATCGGCTACTGCCCATGCTAATTTTTGTGCCTCTTTTACCGGGTAGGCATAATTATGTTTATTTAACTCTCCCTCAATTTCAATCGTTAGCAATCCCGAATGTCCATGAAGATAGCTTGCCTCTCCCGGATAATTCATAAATCTGTGCGCATACTGAAAATCAAGTTTTACTATTGATCTGTACTTTTCGTTTGACATAATAATCCTCCTTTTAGTTTGTCGCATATTCTTTTTTTATGTCCATTGCTTTACGCGTAAATCACTGAAATGCTTTCTAATCAACCACCTCCTTTCGTAACTATTCTTAAATCGTAATTTATACTACTTACAGGTTAAAAAAATTTACCTCTTACATGAATCGCAGAGGCCTTCCAATACTACCTTCTTGCCGGTCACAGTAAATCTGCTCTTGATCTCCTTGGGAATTTCTAATGCATCGAATCCTGTGTTGCAAAAATCGATGATTTTATTGCATTTAAGGCATTGAAAATGGTGATGACTGTCCAGGTCCGTATCAAAGCGCTTGGGCCGACCATGCCCCTCCACTACCTTTAAAAGCCCCATATCTACAAAAGACAAAAGAGTCCTGCTGACAGTGTCAAAAGATATGTTAGGGATCTTTTTTCTTACTCTCTGGAAGACAATGTCCGCGGTCGGATGCCCCTTATCGTTTACCAGGGCATCAAAAATAATCGTGCGCTGAGGAGTTATCTTAAGATTGGCTTCCCTGCACTTATTACGTAATACTTCTCCTGCATCTAAGCTTTGCTTGTTCATGTTTAGTACTATATAGGAATAATTCTTATTTGTCAAGAATTATTTTTCTTTGTCCTCGCATTTATTACACAGCGAGGGGCTCTTAACAGATGGGCGTATGCCAAATAACTTGGAGGCAACAATTCTATACAAAAATCCTTCTAGCGGGACTTTGCACTTTCGGCATTTTCTAGCCATGGCTTACTTCTTTCAAGGCGTCTAAAGCAGCTTGATAATCAGGCGGAGAACTCAGCTCCTTGACTATCTGAATGTATCTGACAATATCCTCTTTATCAATAATAAATATCGCTCGCGCCAAAAGCCTCAGTTCTTTAATAAGTACTCCATAATTAATGCCGAAATCGGCGTCTTTATGGTCTGACAGGGTCTTGACTTTTTTAATATCAAACTGCCCGCAAAACCGTTTCTGCGCAAAGGGCAGATCCATACTTATAAATATTATAACTATGTCTTTATATAAACTGGCAGCATCATCATTAAAACGCTTGATCTCCAAATCGCAAACAGGAGTATCAAGCGACGGGACTGAGGCAATAAGCTTGACCTTGCCCTTAAAATCAACCAGGCCTTTTTCCGTAAGATCATGAGCAAGCGCCTTAAAGCCTGGCGCCTTATCTTGGACCCTGACTTCATTTCCCGACAAAGTAACCGGATCACCTTTGAGCGTAACGATATCTTTTCTTTCCATAAAACCCCTTTCCTTACATGCCATGCCAATCTCTGTCTTTAGCCTCTTTGGCCGCTTTCACGGCCGGACTATGAAAATATCAGAACATCGCGGCTATCCCGAATAATCCTGATATTGAATGATCGGTGTCCACTATGGGGCTATCCTTTATCTCGTCGCCGAATAATTCATACTCTGCCCTCATTACCAAGATCCAGTTTTTAGATATACCCAGATCCAACCCCAGCCCCGCGGTATAGTTAACTGCGGAGCCGGGACAGTATTCAGGCCTTGAGGCCGCAGCCTCGGAAGGCTTTACGCCGTAGTAATAATCCGCCAAGTCGCTGCTCTGCCATTTAAGGCCGATACCCGATGTCAAATTGAAAAACTTGCGCCTATACGAATGCCCCAAGCCCGCGGCGAGCTCCTGCCCGTTGCTTTTACCCAGGATATCTGTCCCGGCGCTTAACGATATATGCACATCCTTTAGAAAAGATATCTTCTGTTTCATTTTAATTCCGCCATCCAGTGAATAATCCCTGTCTTCCATGCCGTTAAGAAAATGGCCTTCGTCTGAATCATACCCCATAAGCCTGGGCTCAAGAAATAAATCCAGCCTCCTTGCCATATCTTCATCAATTACATAGCCCAAGCTTTTGCCGGATATGAAAAACTTTTTATACCGTAAATTCAGGATAGGAGTAGGTATTGGATCCTTATCTATATCCTTGTACACGTCCGAACTTACAATGACCCCCGCGCCGACAACATTCGGTGAATCCTTGTCTTCTTCCGCTGAAACCATTGGCGCCTGCAGGAAGAATAAAAATATAAAATAGAATAAAAGCATGCTTTTAAACATTATAACCTATATGGTTGTTAGGAGAATAGCTGGGGTCCCGCTCCGGTTAGCCTAGGAGGAACCTCTCACTATATATAGGTATGTATTATAGCGAATTTATAGCCCTTAACAAGTAAATTCGCGCTTCTTGAGAGGTAATTTCCTCACCAAATTTGTCCGAAATGTCCGGTCTTTTTTGACTGGAAATGACGTAACTCTTTAAGAGATTAGGAGATAGGTTTGTTCACCTCTCTTTGTCCGGACATGGGGTAAACCATCAACTAAAAAACAAAAACTTATAACCCGCTTGTCCTACAACCTTGTCTCATAATGTCCTATAACCATGTCCTATAATGTCCTATATTTTTGACACGGTTGATGATAAAACGTAATAAGCTCCTTTTAACTCACCTTTCTTCAGAAGAAGTCCTTTTTTGACTAGTGAAACTAAGTCTCTCGTTGCAGTCCGGCGAATACTTTCGCACAACCTCTGGCACTGTTCGTTGTTAATCTGTTCATTAACAACAAGATATCTGATAATCTTTTTTTGCCGTAAGTTCAGATTGTATTCTGCCAATGCCTTGACAATCTTTTCTGATACGATAATTTTTTTGCCTTTATCTTGTATTTCTTCCATTTGAGAGCGCAGGCCTTCTACGAAATAACCAAGCCATGCCGTCATATTCATATTATTGTTTCTGACAGACTGAATCGCCTGATAATAGCTCGGACGGTCTTTGTCGTAATGCTCTGAAATAGTAAAGAGCCGTTTGAAGTCATATCCAGTCTTGTAGAGAATGAGTGTCGAGAGAAGCCGGGCCGTCCTACCATTGCCATCAATAAACGGATGAATATGCACAAATTGAAATTGAGCGATACCAGCCACAAGGATAGGCGATATATCCTCGGCTTTATTTATCCATTCCGTAAGCTCCCGCATGAGATGCGGAACTTCTAAGGATGCAGGCGGAGTATAAACAACTTCACGCGTCCTGGAATTGACAACATAGTTTTGTATTCTTCTATAGCTACCAGGATCTGCATTTTCGCCACGGACATCTTTAACGAGAATCTTATGAAGCTCCCGGATAACGCCTTCTGAAAGAGGATCATCCTTACCGAGATACTTTGAAATAAAATCCATCGCTTTCTTGTAATTCAGAAGCTCTTTTTTATCATCATGGCTGACGCCTTTAACTTTTTTGCCTTCCAAGATACTCCTAGCCTGTTTAAGGCTTAAGGCTGTACCTTCAATGTGCGTAGAATGATGCGATTCAAGAATAAGCACCTTTTTCTGTATATCAACGAGCCAGTCATCTTTGAGTTTTACCGCATCCAAAAACCCCCTGACGCGTTCTATCTCTACGAGCGCTTTATTAATTTTTGGAGTTATTGTGTATTTTGGGTTAAGCATAGGATTGTAGATTTTCTTCTGTTTGCGTTAAATCCATTATATCTTTGCACAAAGCGCGCGACTTCATTTCTTTTTTCAAGTAATCGATTATAAACCCATCAATACGCTTCCAGATATAAGAAATAAATCTTACTGGCTTCAGATTACCATGTTTATCACGATAATCAAGGTCATAACTTTCAATTTTATTATAGACTATTAAAATGGTTTCTTCAAGTAAATCCTCTCTAAAGCGCTGGATAAATTCTGGGAATACCACCTTGCGGATTCTGAAGATTAGAAAGCTTATATGACGCAGGACAAGCTCATCCTTACTTTTCTTCGAACCATTTTGAGCCTTATAAATTAGGCGCCTTTCTTCGGATAAAGAAATCCTTGGATACCTTTGAATGATAGGCTTATAAGTATTCCACATATTTTTTCAATTTCCTCCCCAATGGATATATAATAATGTCTCTTATGGATGTACATATTGGACAATGCATTCTTTTAATCAAGGAGTAATTAATATGTCGAAATACTGGGAATTTACTCAAAAAAATGTATTCAACGAACTATTATCTTTACTAGGCAGGATAACACAAGAGAACTTAACTCATCAAATCGAATACCTAAAGGTTGAGAACGAAATATTGCGTAAGCGTGTCGGTAGAAGCATACGGCCAACACCTGTTGAAAGAAATAAACTTCTAAAATTCGGAGCTCCTCTTGGAAAAGATATAAAAAACATAATCTCTATCGTAACATATGAAACTTTCTTGCTTTGGGTTAGAAGATATAAACGGAAAAAGAATCCTGATAAGACCAAAAAACGCGGTAGACCTAAAACCCTACTAGAAATCCAACAATTAGTAGTAAGGCTGGCTAAAGAAAATAACTGGGGCTATATAAGGATTTTAGGTGAGTTAAATAAGCTGGGAGTTAAGCGCTTGTCAAAAAGTAACATAAAAAACATCTTAAAAGAAAATGGCATAGATCCCATTCCTAAAAGAGCGGAAGATAGTTGGGATAATTTTATCAAAAGGCATTTCCAGACGCTTTGGGCGTGTGATTTCTTCACCAAGCAAGTCATTACTGCGCTAGGACCACGACTGTTTTTTGTTTTATTCTTTATAAATATAAAAACTAGGAGAGTTTACATTGCGGGAACCACCCAATTCCCTAAACAAGAATGGGTAAATAAGCAGGCTAAAAACATGCTTCCTCTCCTTGCTAGCAATAAAAACGATAAAAGCCTGCTAATCCGTGACAGAGATAAGAAATTCTCAAAAGAATTCGATGAGCTATTTAAAGATTTCGGATTTAACGTGCAGAAAACTCCTTTCATGTCACCGAATATGAATTCCTATGCTGAAAGCTGGGTAGGTACGATTAAGCGCGAGTGCCTGAATCATTTTATTGTCTTCGGTGAACGACATCTAAGATATCTAATAAGCGAATATGTAGCGCATTATAATACAACCAGGCCTCACTCCTCTATGGGCAATATGCCACTGGAATTAAGTTTAACTAAAAATACAGGAAAAATTAAATGCCGAACAAAACTAGGAGGAATAATCAAAAATTATTACCGGAGATAATAAAACAGCATAAATAAACGAAGAGGAAATTTTGTAAGCTGGGCTTTTGTCTTGATAGCCGGAAAATTGTGTTTTAACAGCCATCTAAAGCTATCTAACAAATCTAGAGCAGAAAAATTTAACTTACTGCTTTAGAAAATATCTATTTCCTTAATATTTAAAGAGCGTGTATAATTTTTGCACCGGCCGTTTCTCCGTCGGAGACGTGTCCTAACTCGTTGTGCCATATAGAGATAGGAGATGTTGGGGTGGGTGACGGGATTTGAACCCGCGACATCTTGCGCCACAGGCAAGCGCTCTAGCCAAGCTGAGCTACACCCACCACAATCAAGACTTGTCAAAAATAAGACTTGCCAAATTACCCTGAAGATCGCGTATCTTCAGTTTATTTTCCTTAAAATCAAAGCCCAGGATAAAACCGGCGATCAATGACTTGCCCAGTCTCTCCGGAGGCTCTTTATTCAATACTATATCATCAAGCCGAAAAAAACAATCGGCCTTGAGATTGCTATTGAAAAACTGCAGCTTGGCGTCAAAAAAGAGTTTGCCGTTTGCCACGGTTGTCTTTATATACCTGGGACACAATGGCCCAAGGGTGTCAATGCCTATGGATTCGGCCCTGCACTTCGCCTTTACCCTGCCGCCCCTGGATACCTGACCGTTTATCTGTAGCGGGGACAACGCGTCCGGATTTTTATTTTTAATAAAACCCGCTACCTTGAATGATATCGGGTTTTTCGCTGAAAAATAAAAATTAGGGTTTTTCATTACCCCTTTTATGTCCGTGAACTCCAGCCTTTCGTCATTCCCGAGGTCATACACCAAGACCCCTCCGATCACATCTATCCTCGAAAAATAAAATGACTTCTTTGGGCCGGAAGGAGATGCCGCGCCGGTACTGTTTTTTAAAAAATCATTCACGTTGACCCCGGCTTTATTCAGCCGCACGACGGGATTCATTATCCTTATGCTTGAAAACACAAACGTGTCTTTCAGTAAAAATGACGCCGGGCTGGGATAGACGCATATCTTCGCTATGTCTACGGTGTCGTTTATCTTTATTTCTTTAAGCTCGAGGCGTAACGGGAACCTCAAGGCTATGTGGCCCACCGAGACCTTGGCGTTAAAATTATTCTCCAGGTACTTGGCCGCGAACGACTTGAACGCGTTGGCGGCGTAATTATAACCGAATAACACCGACCCGGCCACCAGGCCTATTACCAAAACATACCAGATTTTCCTGACAAGATTCCGCATAAATCCTTATTTGGAAAGAAAGGACCTCTCTTATTTAACTTAGGTAAATTATATACATAATACCTAGTTATAGCAAGGATATTTTAAACTTAGAGAGGCTGTTTCCTCGCTAAATTTATCCAAAATGTCCGGTCTTTTTTGGCTGGGATTTTTTTAACTATTTGAGGTGCCAAAAGATATGATTGTCTATTTATTTAGACCCTGACATAGATAGCCATCGTACAGAACATTGTCTACCAAAAAACTCCGTGAAATAGCTATATACTTGAGTCTATCTGAGGAGTAAGTATTACTGTCTTTTGGATGCCGCTTTTATATAATTCATATCTTTCAGCAAATTTTAGCATGCCATCTATTGCTTTAATATTTCCAACTTGCCCTCTATTTGTCCCTATAACATCTAAAAATGCACAAGCAATTAAAAATGGCATAATCTTCTTCTCTTCCTTAACTTTATATCTTTTTATGAAATCCGCGACTATCCCTGGCTTAACTTCGCTTTTAGATATTTCATAAATAATTCCATGCAATCTAATAACCTCTATAAGAATGTTTCTATCGATCAATTGATCTCCTAATTTACTATTTCTTTGCAGTATTTTCACTGACTCTTCTTCGTGAGCAGAATAAGATTTTAACTCTTTATCTTTATGCGCATTAAATACCTCAAATTTACCTATATCATGAAGTACTATAAAATTTTCAAAAAATATACGATTTTCTGAAGCGGATAAAATTGCCTTATATTTCTCTGGAATCTTTGCATTATCTTTTAAATTATTTAAAGTATCCAGCATTGCTTGAAGATGATTTATTAACAATGGACCTTCATTATGACTGCTTAAAGGCAGGTTTGGAATATTAAAATATTCCTGCATCTCTGGAGATAAATATGCTTTTATCAAATCAGTGATTTGTCTCAAGATCTCTCTTTCCGCATCTTTTTTAACGACTTGGACATGCGATTTCCATATTTGCGATAAAGATTCTTTCAACGCTTTACCATCTTCAAACTGGGCCATACTACCTAAAGTAAAAACCATATCGGGACTAACCATCTCTGTTAATATGCGATTTGAGTAATTTGCCAGATTTATATTTCTAACCATAAAAACCGGTCCCTCTTTTAGCTGTCCATGCGCTTTTACCCAATTATTTAAATTTCTCGCTTCTTCTTCGCTCAATGTCTTTAACGCCTCTATGTTTATATGCGCTAAAGTTACATACGCCTTAACCATCTTGCCTGGTTCTAACTGTTTCCATTTTAGATCAAAACCTGCTTCTTGGAATTTACGCTGTAATACACTGATATTTTCTGCGCCTTTTATTATTTCACCGGCAAGCACTATATTGCCATCACGTTTAAAACCCCATTCAATGCTAGTAAATTTGATAGTGTATGGACCCGCTTCTTGAATCGCCTGAAGAACTAACTCAAAGTTTATGGAGTCGAATTGCTCAGCAGAAAAAACCTGATCTTGAGATCTAAACATTGCCCCAACAGTAGCATGAGCATAATCAGCATTAATAAGCACCTTACTTTTAGTAATATCAGACACTTCCTGCCGCCATTTTTTGAATTGGTTATAAGCTGCTTTTGAAAAAGGATGTCCTGCCACAAAAGTTACACCATAATTAACACGAGCATTTTTTTCACTAAGCCCTGCCACTTCTTTTATATCCAATTCTAACAAATTGGCAATTTTTAATAACCGCGCTTCGTTTTGAATGGTTTCTTGACGTCCATGGCTATTGGCCAGAGGAAGCCTAAGATTATAGTTTGTTTTTACGCATTCTGAACCTTCTGGTAAGTCATCTATGGAGTTTAGGTTAGAAAAAACCGTAGAAGTACATAGAAAATAAATACTTATCAAGAAATAAACCATATTTAAATTATAAGCTTTTCTAATCTCCATAATAATCTTGGCAAAAAAATAGCCTTTTAGATTTATAGTTTAATATCATATAAAGTATATCATATTATATGTGTAATAGTCAAGTCAAAAAAGGAAATGCCTCCCGGTTGCTTTATATTAGAAAGGCATTTCCACGTCAAACCGTGGCGTCCCTGGCCTGATTCGAACAGGCGGCCACTTGCTTAGAAGGCAAGTGCTCTATCCAACTGAGCTACAGGGACACAGGTTCATGGTCCCTCGTGGCATATATGAAGTTTCATGGCCACTCGGGACCAAATTTTGTTCCACAGAATTTGGTCGGGGCGGCTGGACTCGAACCAGCGACCCCCTGCTCCCAAAGCAGGTGCTCTAGCCAACTGAGCCACGCCCCGGATCTGATCAGAGCGAGTAGAATTATACCATATACGGCTTAATGTTTCAAATCATTATATGATTGATTTTGGGGCTATATATCTTATATAATACTGCCATGCCCAAAATAAACAGATTCCAAAAGATCCTGGCCATATTGATAAGCGCCTACGTGATCTTCATGTCTCTATTGAACATATTCCTATGCGCAAAGTGCAAACCCATGTTCATGGAAAAACTTACCACGATCCTCAAAAGGAGAACGGAGATAGGCTCCGTCTCCTGCGGCATCCCGAACAGCATCATCATAAGAGAGGCCGTGATATACAACGTGACCAATCAGCACCCTCTTTATTATTTCAAGGAAATGAAGATAAGGCCGTCCATCCTGGCCCTGATATTCGAAAGAAAATTAAAATTCTACTGCGAGATCTTTCCTACCAAAAAATTCAAGGCGCACATCTACGCCACCGGAAATTACGACTTCAAGAAAAAAGGGCTCTTTCTGAAATTCCGCCTGAAGGACGTGCCTTACACCAAAGACCTGGGTCCCATCCACGGCTCCCTGAAATTATATAAAAAACCCGGCTTGAACGAAGACGATTATCCCACGGATAAGATGGAAATCTCCTTCACCTCCCCTAACATGCAGCTTACCGCGCTCGCGGATATCTTAAACGTGAACGGCAAGACAGAAATCAGGGGCAGGATGTACGCCCCTTTCATAAAAACAGACAAACTGCGATTTACCAACATAGAGTCTGACGCGGCCCTGATCCACGACAAGCTGTACTTCTATAATCTGTATTCCGATCTCTACAGGGGGGCCCTGCGCCTTGACGGCTATGTCGACCTGGATAATCCCGTAAACCCGTGCGCCGTGAGCATGAACATCAATGACATGGACATACACGAATTTTCATCCACGTCCTCGCTTTTTGATAAGGACGTGACCGGCATGCTGTTCGCCAACGTCAAACTGAAAGGTTCTTTCGGCCACATGGATTCCATGACAGGAAAGGCATGGATCGAGATAAAAAACGCCAATGTCTGGGAGGCGGCGATGTTCAAGGGCATCGCGAAGATCCTGATGATACCTGATCTCAAAAAAGTGGTCTTTACTTACGCGTCCGGCCTGTTTGACCTGAAAAACAGCGTCATAACGACCAATAAACTAAAACTTACAAGCAAGCCCGTGGAGCTGGCCGCGGCCGGAAAACTGAACCTCGACGGCATCGTGGACGCCAGCGTCAGGATAAAATTCAAAAAAGAACTGATAGAATCATCTCCTATCCTGTCTAAGTTATCAAGTCTGATATTGGAAAGCGCGGGATGGTTTCTGGGGAGTATCAAAATAGAGGGCCGGATCCAGGACCCTTCGTTCAGCCTGGCGCCTGTCGGCGTGGGCAACATATTCAACAAGATCAAAGACACTATAGACAAGGTTAAAGATATTTTAAAATAATCTTTCTCGCTGCCCTGAGGGCCTTGCCCCGGTGGCTTATCCTGTTTTTTTGAGATGGGCCCATCTCGGCAAACGTCTTCCTGCGGCCTCGCGGGACAAAAACAGGATCATAACCAAATCCGTTCCCGCCGATTGACTCAAAGATTATCCTCCCGGCGCACCTTCCTTCAGCCACGCCCATGAGACGCCCTTTATCCGCGACCGCCATGACGCATCTGAACGCGGCTTTTCTTTTACTCGAGGGCAGGCCCTTGAGGAGCCTGAGCAATTTCCTGTTGTTGCTTTCGTAGGTAGCTCCTTTTCCCGAGAACCTGGCTGAATAAACGCCGGGCGCCCCATCCAGGGCGTCCACCTCAAGGCCCGAGTCGTCCGCTACGGCGAATTTACCCAAAAATCCCGAGACCTGGACCGCCTTTTTTACGGCGTTATCCTCCAGGGTCTTTCCGTCTTCTATGACCTCCGGGGTTTTTGGAAAGGAATCAAGCGAAAAAACCTTTATGGGCAGACCCTTTAAAAGCAGTTTTATCTCTCTGAGCTTATCCCTGTTTCTGGTCGCGACAACGAGCTCCATCATGAGTCCAGCTTGACTATTTTTTTCTGCAGTTTTACGAGCTCATCCACGCCGAGCTTCGCGAGACCGATCAGATCGTTCAGGTCCCTTATCGAGAAGGGTGTCTTTTCGGCGGTGCCCTGGACCTCCACTAATTTCCCGGCGCCCGTCATTATCACGTTCATATCAACCTCGGCGCGCGAGTCCTCCTCGTAATTCAGGTCCAGGTATTTTTTATTTTCCACAATGCCCACGCTTATCGCGGCCACGTGATCCCGCAGGGGGATACAGTCTATCTTCCCGCCGTTCTTTAACTTTAAAAGCGCGTCAGCCAGCGCGATAAAACTCCCTGTTATGCTCGCGGTGCGCGTACCTCCGTCTCCCTGCAGGACGTCACAATCGATCCATATGGTCCTCTCGCCCAGCTTGGCCAGGTCCGCGACGGAACGCAGGCTTCTCCCTATCAGGCGCTGTATCTCCTGTGTCCTGCCGCTCTGCTTTCCGCGGGAAGACTCTCTTTCTATCCTGGACTTGCATGAACGGGGCAGCATCCCATATTCCGCGGTTATCCAGCCCTTGCCCGTATCCCGCAAAAAATGCGGGACCTTCTCCTCCACGGAGGCCGTGCAGATCACCCTGGTATTGCCCATCTCTATCATGCAGGAACCTTCCGCGTACTTCATGACGTCTCTCTTTATCTTTATTCTCCTGAGCTCGTTTAATTTTCTACCATCATTCCTCATCTTACCCCCTCGCGCAGACCATGGCAGGAAAATCCCTGACCTCCAGCCTGTGTATGGCCTCAGGCCCCAGGTCCCCGTAAGCGACCACGTTCGCTGATTTCACCTTTTGCGATAGATACGCGCCCGCGCCGCCTATCGTAATGAAATAAACCCCTCCGTATTTTTTTATGGCTGAAATGACCTCTTCCGAACGCTCGCCTTTTCCTATCATCCCCACGAGACCATTCTTCAATAACGTCGCAGTGAAAGGATCCATCCTGGAGCTCGTGGTAGGTCCGCAGGAACCGATGATCTCGCCTGGCCTTTTTGGCGCGGGACCGGTATAATATATGGTTTCGCCCTTAATGGAAACCGGCGGCCTTTTCCCGGCCTTAAGGCCCTCGACAATCCTTTTATGCGCCGCGTCCCTGGCGCCCAGGAGAAAACCGTTTATCAGGACCCACTCTCCCGGCTTTAGTCTTTTCACATCTACTTTTGTCAATGGCAGGTATATCTTTTTCATATCGTTTTTTCCGCCGTGCGCGTCGCGTGACAGCTGATATTCACGGCTACCGGCAGGCCGGCTATGTGGGTCGGATAGGTCAATATGCTGACCCCCAGGGCGGTAATCCCGCCCTTTACCCCCGCGGGCCCTATATTAAGCCTGTTTATCTTTTCAAGCAGGGCCTTCTCCATTTTTTTGACATGCGGCTTGCCGCTATTTTTCCCGATGGGCCTGAAGATAGCCTCTTTTGACATGGAAACGGCCTTGTCAAGCGTCCCGCCGATGCCTATACCTATATATACCGGCGGACAGGGCCTGGAACCGGCTTCCCTGACGCTTTCCACCACAAAATCCTCTATTTTGGAAATGCCCTCGGTCGGCCTGAACATCCTGGTCTTGCTGGTATTCTCGCATCCGAAACCCTTTATCATTACCCTTAAGCGTATCCTTCTGCCAGGGACCGATTCCATGTGGATTATGGCCGGGAGATTCGTGTTGGTATTCTTCCGAATCAGCGGGTCAGCCACGACTGATTTTCTGAAATATCCCTCTTTATACGCCTGGGCCACGCCTTTTTCAATTGCCTTCCTAAGGTCTCCCTTCACGATGACTGACTGGCCGATGTCCAGATAGACCGCTGTCATACCCGTATCCTGGCATATGGGGAGTTTTTTCTCTTTCGCTATAGACGCGTTTTCGATGATGATGCCCAATATCTCTTTGGCCCTCGCGCCGGTCTCTTTTCTCCTGGCGGCCTTCAGCGCGGAAAGCACGTCCTCGCGCAATTCTATATTCGCCTTGAGGCAAAGCCTTTTTACCGTCTCAAAAATCAATCTATTGTCCACTGTGCGCGTCATCTGACTCCCAGGATTTTATGTAACTGCGGCATGACCCTGACGTTTTTAAGTTTTGAAAGCGCTTCTTTCAAAAAAATCCGCGCCAGGCCGATCCCCTGGATCCTGCCTTTCAGCGTGACCGGCTGGATGATAAAAAATATCCCGCTGTCTACGCCTTTTATTATGGAGACCGCCTTTTTAATATCCGATAAAATCGTGTCTTTCGTGACGACCGCCTTCACGAAGACATCTTTCCCCGCCGCCTTTTTTAAAAATTCCTCGTGTTCCTTCCAGAATTGCCCGGCCCCGGTCGAGGACGGCAGTTTGAAATCCATACTTATTATATCCACAAAATCCAGTATCTCCAAGAGATTATTCTTGAGCGTGCCGTTTGTCTCGAGATAAACCTGAAAACCCTTTTTCTTCAGCCTGGGGAGCAGTTCTTTTAAAAAATCGACCCGCAGGAGAGGTTCGCCGCCTGTCAATGAAACCGTCTTCACGCCTTCTTTATCGAGACGCCTCATGACCTGGCTCGCGCTGTATTCCGAGAACCTCGTTTTCTTTTTCTCGTCGCAGAACCGGCATGCGAGATTGCATCCGTAAAACCTCACGAAGGACTGCGGCTGGCCCGCGTAAGGACCCTCGCCCTGTATTGAACTGAAGATTTCAATGATCCTGGCTTTACTCAAGGCCTTTTGACCTCAATCTGCACGCGTCGCAGACCCCGCAGGGTCTTTTCCCGCCTTTGTAGCATGACCACGTCTTTTTAAAATCCACGCCCAGATCCCTGCCGAGGCGCGCTATCTGTTTCTTTGTCTTGCGCAATAAAGGCGCCTCAATCCTGATGCCTCCCGCCTTCGACGCCTTTTTAAGCAGTCCATTAAAGGCATTGAAATATCCCGGCCTGCAGTCAGGATATCCTGAAAAATCTATGGCGTTGGCGCCTATGAAAACCGCCTTCGCACCTATCGCCTCGGCGAATGAAAAGGCGAAACTCAGGAATATGGTGTTGCGGCCCGGAACGTAAGTGGCCGGGATTTCTTTTTTTATTTTCGCGGCGCCCCTGTTCTCGGGGACGCGTATCTTTTTATCCAGAAGGGCGCTGTGTTTCCAGGGCAGGCTTATCTTTAAAACCCGGCATTCCGCGTCCACGGCCCCGGCCAATCTTTTAGCGAAAGAAACCTCTTTTTTATGACGCTGGCCGTAATCAAAAACAAGACAGTAAGGCCTGTATCCTCTCTTGATCGCGAGGTAAAGCGTGACCGCGGAATCCATGCCGCCTGACAATAATATAATCGCCTTTTTCATTTTTTATGCGCGGGGGTGCACCTTGTCGTAAATAGATTTTATCCGCTCAGTGGTGACATGCGTGTAAATCTGCGTGGTCGACAGGTTCGCGTGCCCCAGGAGCTCCTGCACGGACCTCAGGTCGGCGCCCCTGTCAAGCATGTGGGTCGCGAATGAATGCCTGAGGGTATGCGGGGATACCTTTTCGTTCAGGGCTGTTTTGTGTATGTATTTTTCAACCACGCGCCTCACCGCCCTGTCGCTCATGCGCCTCTTGCTTTTATTCAGGAATACGGGTTTTTTCTCGGTCATGTCCGCCGTCTTCGACTTTTCCAGATAATCCCTTATGGCCCTCAACGCCTTGTCTCCTATGGGCACCAACCGCTCCTTCTTGCCCTTGCCGTATACCTTTAATACCCCGCTTATAAAATCTATGTCGTCCTTATCCAGCCCCACCAGCTCGCTTACCCTGATGCCGCTCGAATAAAGCGTCTCGAGTATCGCCCTGTCCCTGAGGCCCGTGTCGTCCGAAGGGTCAGGAGACTCGAGCAGTTTTACCGCGTCTGAGGCGTTGAGAAAAAGCGGGAGCTTCTTGTCCAGCTTGGGCGTTGAAAGCCCGGCCGCCGGATTACTCTTGATGTGGCCGTCCCTGTACAAAAATTTAAAAAAGCTTCTCAGGCAGGCCATCTTCCTGGCCACGGAAGACTTTGAAAAATTCTTTTCCTTGAGCCTGGCCAGGAACAGCCTCACGTCCACGTGCGTGACGCCTTCCAACGGCTTGTCTTTGATGGAATCGCCGAATTCTTTCAGGTCAATCTGATAATTCGTTACGGTATGCTTTGAATAATTTTTTTCTATCTGGAGATATATTATGAATTTATGGATATAACGGTCTAACATAAATCCCTTAGTTGACACACGAGCAATACTCCTTTTGTCAACTTAGGCGGCATTTTCCACTTCAGCTTCTTCTTCCTTGTCTTGCGAAGGCAGGCGGCGCGATATGTGATGGCATTTGGGATAATTGGAACAACCGTAGAAATGCCTTCCTGTCTTTGAGCGCCTCTCGACCAGCATGCCGCCGCAGTCCGGCTCGGGGCATTTCACGCCTGTGGGTATGGACTTGGCGAACCTGCAATTCGGAAAATCAGAACAGCTCAGGAATCTTCCGAGACGGCCCCACTTTATGACCATGGGCTTGCCGCACTTCTCGCAGACCTCAGAGGTCGCGACCGTTTCCCCCTTGACCTTTCTCATGTTGACCTTGGCGTGCTCCACGTCCTTTTCAAACGGCCCGTAAAATTCTTTCAGCACGGCGCATCTCTTCTGCTTCCCTTCCTCTATCTCATCAAGTTCCTCTTCCATCTTGGCCGTAAATTCCAGGTCCAGGATTTTCGGAAAACTCTTCATCAATAAATCGGTCACCACCATGCCCAGTTCCGATGGGGTAAAATACCCCTCTTTCCTCTTAACGTAATTGCGCGCGACGATTGTCTGAATCGTGGGCGCGTACGTGCTTGGCCTTCCGATGCCGTATTCCTCCAGGGCCTTTACCAGCGAGGCGTCCGAAAACCTCGGAGGCGGTTTGGTGAAATGCTGACTGTGATTAAGTTTCAGGAGATTAAGGGCATCTCCGGACGATAATAGCGGGAGCGTCTTCTCCTCTTCTTTTTCTTCCTCTTCTTCCTCGTAAATAACGCTGAAACCGGCGAAGACCTTCTGTGACCCCTGCGCCTTAAAAATACACCTGCCGGCCTGTATCTCGACGCTCGTCACCGCGAACACCGCGGGCGGCATCTGACTGGATATGAAACGATTCCATATAAGGGTATAAAGCCTAAGCTGGTCCGTGGTCAAATATTCTTTTATGCTCCCGGGTTCCCGCAGGGGCAATGCGGGCCTTATCGCCTCGTGCGCCTCCTGCGCCAGTTTTTTCGCCTTGTACGCATTAGGCGATTCCGGCAGGAATTCCTTCCCGTATTTATCCGCGATATACTTGCGGGCGTCATCTATCGATTCTTTCGAGACCCTGACCGCGTCCGTGCGCATGTAGGTTATGAGACCGACCGCGCCTTCTTCCCCTATGACAAGCCCCTCGTAAAGCTGCTGCGCCACCCTCATGGTCTTGCTGGCCGGAAATCTCAGCTTGTAAAAGGCCTCCTGCTGGAGCTTTGAGGTGGTGAATGGCGCCTGCGCGTATTTTCTCTTTTCCTTCTTTTGTACATCTTTAACAGAATATTTTTCTTTCTCGAGCTCCGCTACCAGCTTTTCCGTGATTTCCTTGTTGTTCAGCTCGGCCTTTTTGTCGTCTATCTTATCAAGCTTGGCGACGAAACTCGTGTCCTTCTCCAGTTCCGCCTCTATCTCCCAATATTCCGTGGGTATGAAGGCGCGGATCTCGTTTTCCCTGTCAACGATCATCCTTACCGCGACTGACTGCACCCTGCCTGCTGAGAGCCCGCGGCCGACCTTTCTCCACAATAACGGGCTTATGCTGTATCCCACGAGCCTGTCCAGGATCCTTCTTGCCTGCTGCGCCTCAACCATGTTCTCGTCTATCTTGCCCGGATGTTTTATCGCCTCCAGGATAGCGCCCTTCGTGATTTCGTGGAACATCACCCTGTAGGTGTCTTTCTTTTTCCCCAGAAGATTGTACAGATTCCAGCTTATCGCCTCGCCTTCCCTGTCAGGATCTGTGGCGAGATAGACGGCGTCCTTATCTTTGGCCTCTTTTTTAAGCGCGGATATCATCTTCTTCTTGGAGGCGATGACTATGTACTCCGGGGTAAAATCATTCTCTATGTCTATGCCCATGGTGGATTTTGGCAGATCCATTATGTGGCCCATCGAGGAAGAAACCACGAAATCCTTCCCCAGGATCTTGTTTATGGTATTTGCCTTTGCGGGCGACTCAACTATAACAAGCGATTTTGCCATGTCTCATTTCCCTTCTGACCGCGCGAATTTTTTCCCGGGCAGCTGCCGCGCCAGCTTTTTAATCTCCAGATTAATCAATATGCCGGAAATCCTGCTGAGCCCGATTCCGCTCTCTTCGCATAGCTCATCTATGTACCTGGGCTCGCTAGATAGTAAATTATATACTAAACTTTCGCATTTGTCCAATTCGGGAGCTAATTTATTCTGCTTCGCCAGGCGGCTTTCGCGGCTGGCTTCGCAGGAATCCTGTAAACATAATTCTAATTCTTCTATTATGTCGTCTATATCCCCGACGAGTTTCGCGCCTTGTTTTATCAGCCTGTTAGTACCTTTTGAAGTGGCTGAGTCCACCTTGCCCGGCACCGCGAAGACCTCTCGGCCCTGCTCCAGCGCGATATCGCACGTGATGAGCGCCCCGCTCCTATCAGCCGCCTCCACGCATATCACGCCCAGCGAAAGACCGCTTATGATCCTGTTCCTTTTTGGAAAATTCCCCTTGTCCGGGATGGTCATCATGGGGAATTCCGAAATGACCGCCCCTTTGCCGGAAATCTCCTCGGCCAGTTCGATATGCTCCTCAGGATACACATTAGCTATGCCTGAACCCAACACAGCCAAAGTCCTGCCTTTGGCCTTTAGCGCGCCCTTGTGGCTCGCGGAATCAATGCCCCTGGCGAGGCCCGACACGATAGTTACCCCTCTTGACGCCAGCTCAAAGGCGAACCTCTCCGCTGTCTGAAGCCCGTAAAAAGACGCCAGGCGCGAACCCACTATGGCAATCGCTAAATTATCTCTCGGAAGGATTTTCCCTTTAACATACAACGCCACGGGCGGATCGTATATGTTTTTTAAATTCTTCGGGTAATCATTATCTAAAAAAGTCACCACCTTCACGCCGCGCGTCCTGATTAATTCCAACTCCTTCTTCAAATCGATCTCTTTTATGCCCTTGATTATATTGGACGCGATCCTGAGGCCTATCTCTTTTACTTTTTCCAGCTCGGCCTGGCTTGCCTTGAAAATCTTTTCCAAGGACCCGAAATGCTCCAGGAGACGCTGGGTCCTGACGCTCCCAACGTCCTCAATCATATTCAAAATAAGCATCCTCTCAATGTCTGTCATGATAGCCCATGTTGTAAGTTGACAAAAGGAGTATTGCTTGAGTGTCAACTAAGAAATCAAGGCGATTATTTTATCAACCACCTGGTCTATGGTCAGTTCATCGGTACTGACGCTGTGGTCGGCTTTTTTATAGTATGGCGCCCTCGCGGATAAAAGTTTTTCTATCCTCTCTCTGGGGTCGGGCACATTTAAAAGCGGCCGGCGCTCGCTGCCTCTCGTTCTTTCAAGGATAGTATCCGGTGACGCCTCGAGACAAACGATTACCCCGTTTTTTTTAAGGTTATTAAAATTCTCTTCGTCGATGATCGCGCCGCCCCCGGCTGAAATGACAACGCCTTCTTTCCGCGACGCCTCTTTTACCGCCTCTTTCTCAAGCCCCCTGAAATAGGATTCGCCTTTTGTCTCGAATATCTCCTTGATAGAAACGCCTTCTCTTTTTTCTATGACGCTGTCCAATTCCAGGAATTCCCTCCCGAGTTTTCCCGCGAGAGCCCTGGCGACAGATGTCTTGCCTGTCCCCATGAAACCCACCAGCACTATGTTCTTCATGCCGCCCCCCATCAGTATACACAAATATAGCAGATGTTTATTAAATAGTCAAATCCTTGTATTTTATGAGGTTATATGCTATACTCTTTCCAAAAATAAGGAAAAATATGAAAAATACCAATAAATTATTACTGATAGTTTTGTCTCTCCTGCAATTCATCGCTATCCCGGGCGCTCATGGCATCCAGATAAACAGTAAAAACGAACTGCTTATCGACTCGAGGGGCGACGACGGCGATATTTACCTGTGCCGCCTATGGCTGTCCAAAGATATCCCCGATTACAGCGTGAAAATATCCGCATTCGGAGAGACTCAATGGAATTTCAAGACCAGTGAATGGGAAAAACTCACCGCGGGGCTTGAGGCGGGCCGTTCTTTATCAAAATACCTTCACGTCTCTCAATCTTTACAGGCCATAAACGGACAGATGCTGGATTACATGTGTTTCAACCCCGGCAACGACTCTATCGAAACCACCTCTAAGATATCGCTCAACATGCCTCTATGCAAGACCCTGTTCAAGGAAAGGCTCGGCTTACGGCTATTTGAGGAATACACGTTTAACTTGGAAGAAAACCAGGCCGGACTGAATGAACTGGGGGCTGAGATAACTTACAGGCTCGCCGCAAACGCGTCCATGGCTATCGGCTGGCACCACAGTGACAGGATCCACAGCTTTGACTCCGACTACGCGTCCTCGTCGTTAAACCTAAATTTTTAACGCGCTGACATAACCCTTGTAATTCCTTTGCGATTCCCCGACGCTGTCTCCGCCGAATTTCTCCAAAAAGGCGTTCGCGATGGTAAAGGCCGTCATCGCCTCTCCTATCACGCCCGCGCTCGGTACGGCGCACACGTCAGACCTCTCGGTGGCTGAACGGACCTGTTTTTTAGTGGCGATATCTATTGAATTCAAACCCTTCATCAGGGTGCTTATAGGCTTCATGTAACCGCGGAGCGTTATATCCTCTCCGTTTGAGATCCCGCCTTCTATGCCGCCCGCGTTGTTTGTCTTGCGGTAAAGGCCTTTTTGTCTGTTATGGAAGATCTCGTCGTGCACCTCGGAACCGAATCTCGTGGCGGAATCAATGCCGCTGCCGACCTCCACCGCCTTAACCGCTGGGATAGACATCAGTGCCAGAGCGAGAAGCGCGTCGAGACGCCTGTCGTAATAGACATGGCTTCCCAATCCCGGCGGCACGCCCCTGACTATCACCTCAAAGACCCCGCCTATCGTATCCTTGGCCTTTACAGCCGTATCTATCTCCTCTATCATCAATTTCTCGATAGAACCGTCAACGCAGTTCAGTTTTGAACCGGACGCCCTTCTGAGTATCTCATCGAAACTAAGGCCTTTTGAGTGCGCGGCCACCCCGCCTATCATCACCACGTGGCTAAGCACCCTGATATCGAATTCCGCCAAAAACGCCTTGCATAAAGCGCCAATGGCCACTCTCATCGTGGTCTCTCTCGCCGAGGCCCTCTCCAAAACGCGCCTGGCGTCCGAAAACCCGTATTTCAGTATACCCGCCAGGTCCGCGTGCCCCGGCCTGGGATTTTTGACAGCCGGAAGTTTATCTATTGAAAAATCTTTATTCTTGATAAAGACCGCTATGGGACTGCCTATGGTCACCCCCTTCATGACACCTGACAATATCCGCGCCTGGTCTTTTTCTATCTTCATCCTGGCGCCCCTGCCGTAACCGGCCTGGCGCCTTTTCAGATCTCTATCTATATCCTTGACGTCGACTTTCAACCCCGCGGGCAAGCCTTCCAATATACCCAAAAGCGCCTCTCCGTGCGACTCCCCTCCGGTCAACATCCTTAACATCCCGCACCTCCGATCTCTATAAAAACAATAAACCCAGTATCCTATTCCCCCACAAGATCACGATGAAACTGGCCAGGGAAAGATACGGCCCATAGGGAATTATATCCTGTTTTTTCACGAATTTCAAATAAAGACCCGCGGGCGTGCCGAGAAAAGGCGCCAGGAAAAAAATCAAAAGGGCCGCCTTCCAGCCCAAAAACGCGCCCAGCATCGCCATGAGCTTCACGTCCCCTCCGCCCATGCTCTCTTTCTTGAACACGATCTCGCCCAAGACCCCTGTCAGGTATATGGTCCCTCCGCCGATCAACGCCCCTAACGCGGAATTCATGAGACCTGACTGCCAGGTAAAGCCGCCGTGCAGGATTGGAAACGCGGCGCTCAGCAAAATACCCAAAAACATGCCCACGATCGATATCCTGTCGGGTATTATCTGGAAATCAAGATCAATAAAGGCAACCACTATGAGCGCGAATGTTATCACGCTATACACGCTTAAAAATAAATAATTCATCCTGAAATTAACATATAATATCAGAAAACAGACCGCGCTTATCAGCTCCACCAAGAAATAACGGGACGATATCTTCGAACCGCATGCCCTGCACTTGCCCCTGAGCAGGATATAGCTTATAAGCGGGATATTATCATGCCACAGTATCGGTTTCTTGCAGGAGACGCATCTCGAACCCGGGAATACTATGGATTCATCGCGCGGTATCCTGTAAATGCAGACATTAAGGAAACTTCCTATTACCGCGCCTAATATAAAAATAAAAAAATATGCCATATTTATAATGTCTAAGTTGACAAAAGGAGTATTACTCATGTGTCAACTTAGGGCGTTGGTTAAGGCCTCGCGCATGGTTTCCACAGGCGCTTTGGGACCCTTAGGATGACTTGACATCCAAAATTCAAAAGCAAACACTCCTTGATACAAAAACATACCTAATCCACATGAAACATGTTCTTTCCCCAATAAAAGCTTAGCATCTTTAACTAATTGCGTTTCTCTGTTATAAACCACATCATACACATATAACCCATCATGAAGCAATTTTTTATCTATTGGCGAAGAATCACCTTCCTTCATGCCCACGGGAGTAGTATTGACTAATAACTGACACTTTTTTATAACATCAGATATCCTTTTTTCACTAATAAATTCTAATTTATCTTTTATAAAATCGAATTTTAAAAAGTGCCCTTTCGCCGATGCAAGCGACTTATCATTATTTTCATACACATATATTTTATTCGCTTTCATGCCTGATTCCCAAATTAACGCGGCTACAACAGCCCTGCCAGCCCCGCCACAACCAATAACAAATATATCCCTATCTTTTGGCTCAAATCTCAAATCTTCTTTTAAAGATTTACGAAAACCAAACACATCTGTATTTAAATAGAAAATATCACCGCCTTCTCTCCTTACGGTATTAATAGCTCCTGATAATTGAACAAAATATAAAAATTCTTTACTCTGCGTAGAAGAAAAATTATTTTCTAATATCTCTTTCGCCCTAACCTTATGGGGGATGGTTATATTAAACCCGGCCACGTCTTTTCTATTTAGAATAAAATCCTCTAATTTCTCAGGCGGGACTTCGAATAACCTGTATTCCGCGTCGATGCCGAGCTTTTTAAAAGCGGCGTTGTGCATCGCGGGCGACAAACTGTGTTTTATTGGCCAGCCGATCACGCCATATAGCTTGGGTGAAGTCATAATTTAAGGTAGGTGGGTTTTGCCTTTGACTTTTTTAAGCCGGTGAAGATGACTCTATTCACGGCGTTCACGTAAGCCAGGACGCTCGCTTCTATGATATCGGTGCTGGACGCCCTGCCTGAGATCTCAGCGGCGCCGAATCTTACCTTTACGGAAACCTCTCCCAGCGCGTCCTTGCCGCTGGTGATGGACCTGACAGAATAATCCAGGAGCCTGCTCTTCAGGCCCGTTATCTTGTCTATCGCCCTGTAACACGCGTCTATAGGGCCGTCTCCGGAAGAACTGTTCTTGCAGACATTCTTTCCCTTCTTCAGCGTGACTATCGCGCGGGGCTCGTTTTTCATGCTGCTCGTTATCTCAAAATTCACAACGCTGTAAGTGGCGGGGACCGACACTATCTCGCTCTCCATGATGGCCAGCAGGTCCTCATCAAATATCTCTTTTTTCTTGTCAGCCAGGTTCTTGAAGCGCTCAAAGGCCTTCGCGAGGTCCGCTTCGCTCAGATCAAATCCCAATTTTTTCAGGCGCTCGGAAAACGCGTGCCTTCCCGAGTGTTTCCCCAGAACAAGCTTTGTCTCGCCGAAACCAACGTCTTCCGGCTTCATGATCTCGTAAGTGGAGCGCTCCTTCAATATGCCGTCCTGATGTATGCCTGACTCGTGACTGAAGGCGTTCCTGCCCACGATAGCCTTGTTTGGCTGGACAACTATACCGGTGAGCTTGCTCACCAGGCGGCTCGTCTTGTAGATCTCGCTTTTATTAATCGAGGTGGCCGCGCCATAAATATCCTTGCGCACGTCCAAGGCCATGACTATCTCTTCCATGGAAGAATTGCCGGCCCTCTCGCCTATGCCGTTTACGGTGCATTCCACCTGTTCCGCGCCGTTCTGGACAGCTGACAGCACGTTACTGACCGCGAGACCCAGGTCATTGTGACAATGAACGCTTATCACCGCCTTGTCAATATTCGGCACCCTTGTCTTAATAGTCTTTATCAGGTCGCCGTATTCCAAAGGCGTGGCGTATCCGACCGTATCCGGAATATTGACCGTCTTTGCCCCGCTCTTGATTACCGCCTCCACCACCCTGCACAGAAAATCCCTTTCTGAGCGGGAGGCGTCCTCCGGCGAAAACTCTATGTCGTCGCAGAATCTCCTGGCGTACTCAACCGCCCATACCGCCTGCTTCAATATCTCGGATTCCGCCTTCTTCAATTTATATTTCATATGTATCTTGGATGTCGCCAAAAACACGTGTATCCTAGGCCTCTTGCTTGGCTTCACGGCCTTGGCGCACGCCTCTATATCAGGCCTCAACGCCCTGGCCAGGCCGCAGATCGCGGGGCCTTTTACCAGCGAGGCGACCTTGTGCACCGCGCTGAAATCACCCTTGGACGCTATTGGAAAACCCGCCTCTATGACATCCACGCCCAGACGCGCCAGCTGACGCGCCACGTCTATCTTGGCGTTCATGTCCAGGCTCGCGCCCGGCGACTGCTCACCGTCCCTCAGAGTTGTGTCAAATATAATGATGCGTTTCATAAAATCAATCTTACAACTTATAACTAACTTTTATCTTTAGAACTTATTTTATCCAATCCATCATGCTTCTCAATTGCTTGCCGACCACTTCGACAGGATGATTATCGTCTTTCTTTCTCAGCTCATTGAATATCGGCCTGCCGTTCTCGTTTTCCCTGATCCATTCCCTGGCGAATTTGCCGGATTGAATTTCCTTCAGGATCTTCTTCATCTCTTTGCGGGACCTGTCTGTTATGATCCTCCTGCCCCTCGTGAGATCACCGTATTCCGCCGTGTCAGAGACCCTCTTTCTCATGCCCTGAATACCGGTGGCGTAAATCAGATCGGTAATAAGTTTTAGTTCGTGCAGGCATTCAAAATAAGCTATCTCCGGCTGATAACCCGCCTCGATAAGCGTCTCAAATCCCGCCTTTATAAGCTCTGAGGCGCCGCCGCACAATACCACCTGCTCGCCGAAAAGATCTGTCTCTGTCTCTTCCTTAAAGGTCGTCTCTATTACCCCCGCCCTCGTGCCGCCTATGCCCTTGGCGTACGCGAGCCCCAATTTAAGCGCGTTTCCGGTCGCGTCCTGAAACACCGCCACGAGACACGGAACGCCTTTTTTCTCCTCGTACATCTGCCTGACTAACGCCCCGGGGCCTTTCGGCGCCACCATGAACACGTCCACGTTCTTCGAGGGCTTGATCTGCTTGAAATGTATGTTAAACCCGTGAGAAAAAACAAGCGCCTTTCCCTTTTTCAGATTCGGCTTTATGCTTTCCTTGTAAACCTTTGCCTGCACGTGATCCTGGGTCAATATCTGGATGATATCGGCCTGCCTTGCCGCCTCCGCGGCCGACACCGGCTTAAAACCGTCGCTGACGGCGTTTTTATGGTTCTCCGTGCCTTCCAGCTCGCTCACTATCACGTCTATCCCGCTGTCCTTCAGGTTCAGCGCCTGGCCCCTGCCCTGGATCCCATAACCTATAATAGCCACCTTCTTGAATTTCAGAAGGCCGAGATCCGCGTCCTTGTCATAATAAATCTTCGCCATCTTAAAACCCCTTTCTTATTTTGTCATCGCGATGCGTCCGCTTCTGACTAATTCCTTGACACTGAACTGCTTCAAACCTTCCAATAACGCCTTTATCTGTTCCTGGCCGCTCACCATCTCAATGATCGCCGTGTTATCTTTATGCTGGATTATCTTGGCGCCTGATTTATCTGCTATGTCTTCCAACTTGGCTTTATCCTTGCCGGAATAACCGACCTTCACGATAACCAGTTCCCTGTCAACATGCTCTTTTTTCGTGAAATCAGTCACCGTAAGCACGTCTATGAGCCTGTTGAGCTGTTTTTTTATCTGCTCCAGTATTTTCTCGTCCTCAGCCTCCACCACTATAGTCATGCAGGAAACCCCCGGATCCAATGTCTCTGACACCGCCAAGGACGCGATATTATACCCGCGAGCGCTGAACAGGCCCGCTATCCGCGCCAATACGCCGAATTTATTCTCAACCACCACTGATATGGTATGCCTCACGCTAACCCCTCTATCATGTTATTAAGCGCCTCTCCGGCGGGCACCATCGGAAACACGTTTTCTTCCTGCTCCACATGGAAATCGATGAGCACCACGTTATCTGTCGAGATCGCCTTCTGGATAGCCTTTTTGACATCTTCTTTTTTTGTCACGCGGATGCCGACCGCGCCGAAGCTCTCGGCCAATTTCACGAAATCCGGATTCGCGAGGCATGTATGGGAATATCTCTTTTTATAAAATAATTCCTGCCACTGCCTTACCATGCCCAAATAATTATTATTCAATATCGCGATCTTCACGTTTATCTTGTTGCAGACGCAGGTGGCCAATTCCTGTATGTTCATCTGTATGGACCCGTCACCCGCCACGTCAAACACGGTCTTTTCAGGATACGCGACCTTTGCGCCCAGCGCCGCCGGAAACCCAAAGCCCATCGTGCCGAGCCCGCCTGACGAGATAAACGTGCGCGGATGCATGTATTTATACCACTGGGCGGCCCACATCTGATTCTGGCCCACCTCGGTGGTTATTATGGCGTCGCCTTTCGTGATCTCGCTTATCTGCTCCACCACATACTGCGGCTTTATCGCCTTTTTTTCTTTGTAGGCAAGCGGATATTTTTTCTTCCACCCTTCGGCTGTCTTCAGCCATTCCTTTGTGTCAGGGGCCTTCCTGATCTGTTCCAGCAGCTGCCCAAGGACGTTCTTCGCGTCGCCCACTATCGGGATATCGACGTTCACGTTCTTGCTGATAGATGTCGGGTCTATGTCAACGTGTATGACCTTCGCGTTGGGCGCGAATTTATCTATCCTTCCCGTGACGCGGTCGTCAAAACGCGCGCCCACGGCTATGATGACGTCCGCCTCCATTGTCGCGTGGTTCGCGTAAGCGGTCCCGTGCATGCCAAGCATGCCCAAAGAAAGTTTATGAGTCGCGGGAAAACACCCTATCCCCATGAGCGTCCACGTAACCGGGGCCTGGATCTTTTCCGCCAATTCCCTTAACTCCGGGCTGGCGCCCGAGGTGATCACGCCTCCGCCGGCGTAAATAATGGGCTTTTTGCTGGCGCTTATGATCTTGGCCGCTTTTTTAATCTGGCCGGGATGGCCAAAATAAGTCGGCTTGTAACCCTTGATATCCACTTTTTCAGGCCAGATAAATTCCGTTTCCTTCATCTGGATATCGGAAGGGATATCTATCAGGACAGGGCCCTGCCTTCCTGTCGAGGCGATATAAAAGGCCTCCCTCACGATCCTCGCCAGTTCCCTGACGTCCTTTACTAAATAATTATGCTTGGTTATGGGCCGCGTGATGCCCGTGATGTCAGCTTCCTGAAACGCGTCATTGCCTATCAGAAAAGACTTTACCTGGCCCGTGATCGCGATCATGGGTATAGAATCCATGTAGGCATTGGCGATGCCTGTCACGAGATTCGTCGCGCCCGGCCCGGAAGTGGCCAGGCACACGCCCGGTTTTCCTGTCGCGCGCGCGTAACCGTCCGCCGCGTGGGCGGCGCCCTGCTCGTGCCTGGTCAGGATAAACCTGATATCCTTGACGTCGTAGAGCGCGTCAAAGATGGGCAATACCTGCCCGCCCGGATAACCGAACATCGCCTCGACGCCCTCTCTCCTCAATGCCTCTATTAAAATTTTCGCGCCTGTCATTTTTGCCATAGTAAAATTCTTTCTACTCTAAAATCGCTCCCTTGCTAGCTGACGATACCATGCGGCTGTACCTGTAAAGCCACCCGCCTGAGACCTTCGGCCCAGGGGCCTTCCATTTACGCAGACGGCCGTTGATCTCGCCCTGCGTCAACGCCAGATCAACGCGCCTTTTCTTTATGTCTATCCTTATCACGTCGCCGTTCTTTATCACGGCTATGGGCCCGCCTTTCGCCGCCTCAGGCGCGACATGCCCTATGCAGGGCCCTCTTGTCCCGCCTGAAAATCTCCCGTCAGTGATGAGCGCCACGTCATCCGTCATGCCCATGCCCACTATGGCCGAGGTGGGAGACAGCATCTCTCTCATGCCCGGCCCGCCGCTGGGCCCTTCGTATCTTATCACGACAACGTCCCCTTTTTGTATCTTCTCCTTTAATATCGCGTCCATGGCCTCTTCTTCCGACTCAAAGACCTTTGCCTTTCCGGTAAACACCATCATCTTCTCGCTCACCGCGCCCTGCTTCACGACAGCGCCTTCGGGCGCGACGTTTCCTTTTAATATCGCGATGCCGCCTTCTTCCTTGTAAGGATTATTCAATGACCTTATGACGTCTT
>Ga0265297_10001659_pt1 | contig 50689 bp, 50 predicted proteins | sample Munlanlwell13791_FD_192502 | JGI IMG/M metagenome (GOLD analysis project Ga0265297, IMG submission 192502) | Leachate microbial communities from a municipal landfill in Southern Ontario, Canada - Leachate well 137-91 | ecosystem: Engineered > Solid waste > Landfill > Unclassified | place...
AGCCGGAAGTTCTTCCGGAACTTTCAACAGCTCAAACTGATGCGTTTGTATCCATTAAAGAGGCTTTCACATCCGGAAAGGTTGCGTTACTTAATGGGATTACCGGTTCCGGCAAAACTGAAATATATATACGACTGGCATCCGAGATTATTGAGAAGGGAGAGTCTGTTCTTTTATTGGTCCCGGAAATCGCGATGGGAAGACAGTTAAGCTCAAGACTTGAAAAAGTATTTGGAGAATACCTCCTTGTCTATCACTCTAAACAGACACGAAGCGAGAGAGAAAGAGTACGGCGTTTACTTCAGAATAGTCCGGAAAGCTATCTTATTCTAGGCACAAGATCCTCCATTTTTCTTCCTTTTAACAAACTAGGATTGGTGATTGTGGACGAAGAGCATGATCAGTCATACAAGCAGTCAGATCCGGCGCCGAGATACAATGGAAGAGATACTGCTCTCATTCTTGCCGGTTTCCACTCGGCAAACACTCTTCTCGGTTCAGCAACACCTTCACTGGAAACACTCTATAACACACATAACGGCAGATATGCGCTCGTAAAACTTAATGAACGTTATTTCGGAACTGAATCCCCGGATATAGAGATAGTTGACACAATAAGGGAACGGAAATTCGGACGAATGGAGGGAGAGTTCTCAAGAAAAATCCTGGACGCGATTAAAGATGCCATTGATTCGAAAGAACAGGTCATGGTATTCAGGAACAGACGGTCATATTCACCGATGGTTCAGTGTATGTATTGTGACGAGATACCGGTCTGTCCCCACTGCAATGTCTCTCTGAGTTATCATAAAAGAAAGAACGAATTGAGATGTCACTATTGCAATTACAAAATTCGTTTTAATACGATTTGTACCAAATGTGGGAATCCAGGTTTGAGAGAGAGAGGAATAGGTACCGAAAAGGTCGAAGAGCGGTTAAGGGAGTTTTTCCCTTCGGCAAAGATTGAACGTTTCGATTTTGAAACGACCAGGAGCTCAGTAAATGAGAAGAAGATTCTTAAAGAGTTTTCCCAGGGTAAGACAGACATACTGGTTGGAACCCAGATGCTGAGTAAGGGTTTTGATTTTGAGCATCTCTCGCTCATTTGTGTTCTCAACTCAGAGAGTATGCTCTCTGTTCAGGATTTCAGAGCTGAGGAGAGAGCTTTCCAGATGTTGCGCCAACTTGCCGGAAGAGCCGGAAGAAAACACTCCAGAGGCAGGATTATGATACAAACATCCCGTGCGGAGCATCCGATATACAAGAGTATGTTAAACAATCCTGAAGAGCAGGAAGGCACAATTATTGCGATGCAGCAGCTCAACGAGCGTGAGGAATACGGATTTCCTCCGTATGTGAGGCTGATTAAAATCACGCTGAAAAGCACTAATACACAGAAGTTGAAAGAGACAGCCGATATAGTCTCGGAGAGAGCTCAGTCATGGGGCGCACGTGAATGGAATGGTCCCTTCACTCCTCCCTTGGAGAAGCTCATGGATGAACATCAGCTGCAATTTTGGATTAAACTCTCAAGAAATAATTTATTATTTGAAATCAAATCTTTGATTGCTGCTGAAATTGAAGCGATAGAAAAGAAAGCACGAGGATCAGTCAAGATAATAATTGACGTAGACCCCAATTAAATGCGTAAGCAAAAAAAGATTTTTGTAATTTTGTCCGATTGACTACATATCAAACGAACTATAAAAATATATGGGAAAAGTAATTGCTATAGCAAACCAGAAGGGCGGAGTCGGTAAAACAACCACGGCAATCAATCTGGCTGCTTCACTTGCCGTCATGGAGAAGAAGGTGTTAATTGTAGATGCTGACCCACAAGCGAACTCTACATCCGGGTTTAATTTCGATCCTGACTCCAACTCGAAACTCACCATATATGAAGTAATGATCGGGAAGGTAAAGATTCAGGATATTCTTCTCGACACCGAAATTAAAGGGCTTAAGCTTGCTCCTTCTCACATCAACCTTGTAGGTGCGGAGTTTGAAATGTTGAACATTCCGGACAGAGAGATGGTTATGAAAAAAGCCCTTGACACAATAAGGGACGGGTTCGATTTTATAATAATTGACTGTTCTCCTTCTCTTGGTATAATTACCATTAACTCTCTGACTGCTGCAGACTCGGTTCTGATACCTGTACAATGCGAATACTTTGCTCTGGAGGGGCTTGGCAAACTTTTGAACACCATCAAGCTCGTTCAGAACAGACTTAACACTTCTCTTCAGATAGAGGGATTCCTTCTTACAATGTTTGATGCACGGCTCAGACATGCAAATCTTGTCGTAGACGAAGTCAGGAGCCACTTCAATGAAATGGTATTCAACACGGTAATACAGAGAAACGTAAGACTTAGCGAGGCTCCGTCATTCGGAAAGCCGGTGATTCTTCACGATGCAGTATCTGCCGGTACTAATAATTATCTAAATCTTGCCAAAGAGGTTTTAAAAAAGAATTCATAGGATGAAGAAGTCAGCTTTAGGAAGAGGGCTTGGTGCCCTCATCTCGGACGTAGATAATATGTCCTTTAACAACAGACCTCTTGTTGCCGAGAACCAGGCAACCCCGGCCTCCATTTCAGAGATACCGGTAGACAAGGTTGAGGCTAACCCTTATCAACCCAGAAACACTTTCGATGAGGAGGCTCTAGCGGAACTCGCAGACTCAATCAAGACTCTTGGTGTAATCCAGCCGATTACAGTCAGGATGACAGAAAATGATAAATACCAGATAATAAGTGGAGAACGCAGGTTCAGAGCTGCAACTTTGGCAGGACTTAGCGCTATTCCGGCGTACATCCGTAAGGCAGACGACCAGGGAATGCTTGAGATGGCCATTGTTGAGAATATTCAAAGGGAGAATCTTGATGCCATTGAGATTGCCCAGAGTTTTCAACGGCTCATTGAAGAGTGCAGTTTAACTCAGGAGGAGATGGCAGGAAGGGTCGGCAAAAAGAGGGCAACAGTTACAAATTACATCCGCTTGCTTAGACTTCCGCCGGAAATACAGCTTGCAATCCGGGCCAAAGCCATATCAATGGGACATGCAAGGGCGCTTCTTGCTATAGAGGATCCCAAAAAGCAGATAAAACTTTGTAATCAAATAATTGAAAATGACCTGTCGGTAAGACAGATAGAAGATAAAATACGCAGATTTTCAGACGAGGAGCAACCAAAACCGGCACAGGAAGAGCTCCCGGAAAATCCTCAGCTTGAAGAGGCATTCATACGTCTTCTTGAGATATTCGGTAAATATTTTGATAATAATATTAGCCTGAAAAGGGGCGAGAAAGGAACGGGGTCTCTAACTATCCATTTCAATGGGGATAATGAGATATATCAGTTTCTGAAAGCTCTTGAGCAAACAAACATTTAAAGCTCGATGGCCAGAAAGATCCTCATACTTGCAGCCTCGCTCCTGATAGCTCTCTCTATGAGTGGTCAGGTAAGAACAAGAAATAATATTGCAGGCGCTCCGGGAGCTTCAATGTTTCAACAAAACACAACTAACACAAGAGATACCACTAATTACAGTGATACCTCAACCGTTCCCCGTTACACAATAAAAAGATACTTTAAAAGTCTGGCACATAGGGATTCAATGAGAATCAACCATATGTGGATGGGTTCACTTGTACTTCCGGGAACAGCTCAGATCTACAACAGGCAATACTGGAAACTTCCTGTCGTATACGGAGGGATGGCAGCCCTTATATATCAGGGCTATAGTAACGGAGTAAAGTTCAAGGAAAACGGGGATGTTAAGTATAGAAACAACCGCGATTATTATTACATAGGCGCCGCAATATTCCACTATGCGACAATCATGGATGGAATAGTATCTTACAAATCAGAAAAAACGATACTTCCAGCCAGAGCATCACTGTATTCTGCCATGCTTCCGGGTCTCGGACAAGCTTATACCGGGAACTACTGGAAGATTCCCATCATTTACGGAGGTCTTATAACCTGCGGTTATTTCGTAAATTTCAACAACCTGCAGTACCTGAAATACAAGGAACTTTACATTGAAGCATCAAACAACCCTCAGGGAGAGGTTGCTCAAAAGTACAGTCTGGAGACTCTTGGTTATTTCAAGACTGCCTACCGAAGATACAGGGACTACTCCATATTGGCAGGAGCCCTTGTATATGCACTGAACATCATAGACGCAAATGTGTTTGCTCACTTCAGCGAATTTGATGTAAGCGATGACCTTTCTGCCTCGTTCGAACCGGTCGTTATCAAACCCTTAAACAACCAATTTGCCAACAATCTGTCTCCTGCCTTTGGATTTCAGATGAACTTAAATTTTTAAAATGAAGATCAGAACATTATTTTTTGTATTGCTGACAGTTGTTTCCACCACAGAATTATCATACGGACAACTTTTAACAAAAAAACCGACAAAAAAGGAACTTCTTACCGAGATAGAGAGTCTCAGAAAGACTATCGACTCACTGAAAAATGAACTCAGCGGGGCAGCTATTGAACTTTCTGACACAGTAAGCACAAACGACACAATAAATCCCGGAGTTATCAACTTTTTTGAGGGAGAAGACCTTATAGAGAGCAAGCTGTCAACAGACAGCCTATTGAGCCTCTATTATGTTCAAAAGAAGTTCTCAATGGTTGATGATTTGTATGTTGATCTTGACAGTGCAAGATTCACATCAGACATTCCGGACTCTGTTTTTATTAACCGGCTGAAAGCCATGAACTCGTTTATCCCGCTTCCTTACAATGAGATAATTAAGAACCATATAGTTTTCTACACACAGAAGATCCCTCATAAGATAGATCTTATTCTCGGGATGTCAGCATATTACCTGCCTATCTTTGAAGAGATAATAGATCAGTATGACCTGCCCAAAGAGTTGAAAATAATGGCTGTAATAGAATCTGCACTGAATCCGAACGCTTGTTCGAGAGTTAAGGCGAGAGGTCTGTGGCAATTTATGTACAGGACGGCACTTCAGTACAACCTCAAGATAAATTCTTATGTAGACGAGAGGCTGGACCCAATCGCAGCCACTCATGCCGCTTGTAAATATCTTAAAGACTCTTATACTATTTTCGGAGACTGGGCTCTTGCCATAGCATCATACAACTGTGGAACAGGGAACGTAAATAAGGCTATCAGAAGAGCTGGTTCCAGAGATTTCTGGAAAATATACCCATACCTTCCCAGAGAGACCCGCGGATATGTGCCTTCTTTTGTTGCCGCATTGTACACACTTAACTATTATAAAGAACATAAAATTGTCCCAAGAGCGATTTCAATGCCGGCCCACGTGGATACTTTCATGATACACAAGCCTTTACACTTCGGACAAATATCAGAAGTTACAGGTGTTTCTGTTGAAGAGCTACAAAACCTTAATCCTCAATATATTAAACAAATCATTCCCGGATCACCTGAAGGTATGGTGCTAAACCTCCCTTATCAGTACACTACAACATTTGTCAATAATGAGGATTCCATATACACATACAAGGATTCTCTCTATTTCAACCCTATCATATATAAAGAGGCAAAGGGGAGCAATCTTGCATCATCTTCGGCAGGTGGTGAGAGAAGTTCAACATATACTCATATCGTAAGAAAGGGGGAGACTCTGGGCGGCATAGCCATGAAGTATGGAGTTAAACTCTCTGATATTCAGAAATGGAATCATACTAAATCAAAGATAAGTATAGGTCAGGCAATTTTAATACACGGGTCACGCTCATCATCCAACGACGAGCCGTCGTACTCTTCAGCGCCGCAAACAAGAAAAAGTGGCGGGTATGTATATTATACAGTCAGAAGAGGGGACACTCTTTGGGGCATTTCAAAAAAGTTTGAGGGTGTTACTCTCAATGATATTCTTGAGCTCAACGGTCTCACAAAAAACAGCAAGATTGCTCCTGGCAAGAAGTTAAAGATAAAGAGAGCCTAAATCAAAGGCGGAATCTTAACTGAATTTTCGCTTCGCTTTTTAAGGGGCCGGATATCAATCCGGTCCCTTCGCTTATACTATCTCTGTCCAGATATCTGGTTGCAGCTATTCTGAACCAAATGTCGCATCTTCTGACAGGAATTATATGAAGATTGAGATAGCATCTTAAGCCCTCACCGTAGTATACCGGAACAGAGAAGTTATAAAGCATGTCTCGTTCATAAACATATATGCGGCTATCCCACAGAACTGCATTAAAATATGCCAGCCTCAGAGATGCGTCAATCTTACCTCCTGGTGTCTTGAAAATGGTCTCGCCAGAGAGATGATAACCGCATTTGAAACCATTATCATCTATCAGGTTAATATCTCCTCGCCCTGCTATCCTGAACATCGGAGATAGTCTGAATGTGTGGTTGTACCTGAGAGAATGTCTCTTCTCGCTTAATGCATATTTTAAGAAAAGCTGACTTTTAGCCTTCTCTGAAGATGATGCAGAGAATGTAAGATAAAATTTAGCATTGCAGTATTCAGCATCAGCAGTTGTTTTCCAATAATTGCCCAACAACAGCATCGCTGCAATTCTAACAGAGCTCTCACCTCCTATAGATGATTTTCTGGAGATCGGGGATGCAAAAGGGGCTCTGTACTGCCCGGCATAATCTCTAAGCAAAAGGGCTGTCTCCAGTTTACCCGTCGGAGAGTATAGAAGTCCTCCTATGAAGGCACATGAGCCTGTATGATCTGATGCAAGCTCTCCGAAAATTCTGTATTTACGGAACACCCGGTATGCGTCAATCGAGAAGTTTGCCTGGTATCCGCCCATCTGCCTGTCACGCCTGATCTGGGTAGTGTCTCTTCCTCCGTATGGAAGAGAATACCAATAAAGGGCAGTGGTCTGTGATATTCTAGAACTATTACCCGACCAGGATATATTGCTTCCGATAAGTGTTCCATCCAGAGATCCTTTTCTTTCAAGAGTGGTTTTCGTATTGTGCAAACCGGTCGTAAGAAGTGATGTATACTCACCTTCTGCCACTCTTGCGTCATATTTTCTGTGTGATGCAAGAATGGTGAACCTCCAATCATCATGTTCCAGTGTTGCAGAGATACCCCTTAATGCACGGTTTTCATCAGTGGAGTTATAAGGGGACAACCCGCCAGGGTGTTTTGACAAAGATCTGGCATCTGTATATGAGTCCATTGCAAATGAGTTCCATAGAACAAGGCCTTGTCCGAAACGGGCGGAAAAGTCTCCTGCCACCAATCTGTTAATGATTCCGATTTTAGAGACAGAGATATTGACAGATTTGTAATCCACCCCCTTTTCACCAGGATCTCTCTCAAGGGTAATTGCCGCTTTTATATGTTCAGTCGATTCATACTTAAGCTGAGAATAGAATGATCCTCTCGGACCAAGATATCTGCTGTCCGGTTTTTTATCAAAATCTGCCTTTTTAATCGGAAAGTACCCCTGCTCCTTCTGTATGACATATCTGCTCTTTAACAGTAAATCTGCTCTGGAATCCCTCAATATTGACCCGGGAGAAAATCTGAAATTATCATCTTTAGTACCTGTCGTCAAAAAAGGAATCAACAACGAGACAATATCCGGATTTAAACCGGGAATAGTATAGAGTTCATTCAAAGAGAGCAGTTGTCCGTATTCTTCTCTGTAAGATACAATTGCACTGATTTGCCAATCAGAGAGTAACTCAAGTCTCTCCATATCCTCTCTCTCTGCCGTGTTGATATTCAAAGGTGTGACCAGCATCTGCCTGTAGTATTCCAGCAGCTCCTCCATACGGCCTTCATCCGGGATGTTTCCTCCCTCCTCTGCGGCCTCAGTTATTAACTCAATAATTCCTTCCGGAATCTCTTGTCCCTCTGCCCTATTGACAAAGAAGACCCCGCTGCCCGAAAAAAGCAGCATTACTAAAATCGCTCGCCTCATAAATCCCTCCCCTCATAAAAAATGTTAATTATCCAACCTTGAATCTGTACTCAACCTTTTTTAAATCTTCATTAGCCTTGGAAATCTTAGCGGCAAGTTCTGACTTGAATGCTGAAAGCTTGCCCATGAGTTGCTCATCGCCTGTGGCAAGCATCTGAACAGCCAATATTGCAGCATTTTTAGCACCGTCGAGAGCCACTGTCGCAACCGGTATCCCTGCCGGCATCTGAAGAATTGAAAGAACCGAATCCCAACCATCCATTGAGTTTGATGATTTAATGGGAACACCAATAACGGGAATAGGAGTAAATGCGGCAATTACACCCGGAAGGTGCGCTGCCCCGCCTGCTCCCGCAATTATAACCCTCACTCCCCTTCCATAAGCATTTTTTGCAAATTGTGCTACCATCTCCGGTACTCTGTGGGCCGACAATGCATTTATCTCAAAAGGGATCTCCATCTCGTCAAGGAACTCTGCAGCCTGTTTCATCACAGAAAGGTCAGAGGTGCTGCCCATAATAATGCTAACTCTTGGATTCATTGGTGTTTCAGTTAAATTGGTTTAAGACAAAATTAATACTTAATTTCGCGAGCACAAAAACAATTTATATGGAAAAGATCACCCTGCACGACAAGAGTTTCCGCATATGCATACCTAATGAACAGATTGAAGAGAGTATCAGGAAAGTAGCAGACAAGATAAACACCGACTATAAAGATGTTGAATGCCCGTTGTTCCTTGCGGTACTGAATGGTTCATTCATGTTTGCCGCCTCCCTTCTGAAGTACATAAACTTTGAATGCGAAATATCATTTGTCCGCCTTTCATCATACTGTGGCACGTCATCAACAGGCGAGGTTAAGCAAATTCTCGGATTCAACAAGCCTCTTGAGGGAAGAAGCGTAATTGTAGTTGAAGATATCGTCGACAGCGGTGAGACAATGGTTGAGATGAACAAGACACTGCTTTCTGCTAATGTAAAGGACGCAAGGATCTGTACCCTTCTGTTAAAACCGGATGCGTACAAGAAAGATCTCAAGATTGACTACGTTGCAATGAGCATCCCTAATGATTTTATTGTCGGTTTCGGACTGGATTACGATGAACTCGGAAGACAGTATAAGGATATATATGTATTGGATGAATAATCTATAACAATATGAAGTATTATATAATTTTCGGCCCTCCCGGTGCCGGTAAGGGAACACAATCCGTGCTTCTTGCAGAGAGGTACGCCCTTAGACACATTTCTACAGGAGAGCTGTTAAGAAAGGAGATCGGGAGTAAAAGTGAACTTGGTCTCAAAGTTAAAGCCATTATAGAAAATGGAAAACTTGTCGATGATGACACGATACTGGAACTGCTTAACAAAGTGATATCCGAAACTAAAAACGGCACCAAGGGATATATCCTTGACGGCTATCCCAGGACTATCCCACAGGCAGAATCCCTGGACAAGATTCTTGAGGCAAAGGGACAAGAAATCACGGCAGTAATCTCTCTTGAGATAGATGAAGAGGTTATATTCCAGCGTATAGCTTTAAGAGCGCAGATGGAAGACAGGAAAGATGATATGGACAGGGCAACCATCGAGAACAGGATTGTTCAATATCATAAGAAAACTGAACCTCTTATCGCCTATTACAAAGAGAGCGGAAGATATTACCGGGTTAACGGGAATAAGAGTATAGACGAAAACTTCAAGGATATCTGTGATATCATTGACAAAATTAAATAATTAAGATGGGCAATTCCAACTTTGTAGATTACGTCAGGCTTCTTTGCCAATCAGGTAACGGAGGAAAAGGTTCTATGCACCTTCGCAGGGAGAAATTCGTGGCAAAAGGCGGCCCTGACGGAGGGGATGGCGGACGAGGCGGCCATATTATCCTTAGGGGAAATGCCCAGACTTGGACTCTTATACATCTTAAATACAGGAAGCATATCAGAGCCGAACATGGTGAGGCGGGTGGCGGCCAGCTAAGACATGGAGCTGACGGAAAGGATATCATACTTGACGTCCCGCTTGGAACAGTTGCGAAGCTTGCCGAGACCGGAGAGATTCTGTTTGAGATTACTGAGGATGGAGAGGAGAAAATTCTTGCTAAAGGAGGCCGAGGTGGATTAGGAAACGATTTTTTCAAAAGTGCCACTAACCAGACCCCCAGATTTGCACAACCAGGTGAGCCTGGTACTGAGAACTGGTATATTCTGGAGTTGAAGATTCTTGCCGATGTCGGTCTTGTCGGCTTTCCAAATGCAGGAAAATCCACACTTTTATCGACCATCTCAGCCGCTCGGCCAAAAGTTGCAGACTATGCCTTTACAACTCTCGAGCCCAGCATCGGAATAGTTGAGTATCACGACAACAAATCCTTCGTTATGGCGGACATACCCGGTATTATTGAAGGAGCACACGAAGGCAGGGGACTTGGTCTCAGATTTCTGAAACATATTGAGAGAAACTCAATGTTACTGTTCATGATTCCAGCTGACAGCAAGGATATAGCAACTGAATACAAGATACTTCTCAATGAACTCAAACAATACAATCCTGAATTACTGGACAAAGAGAGGCTGCTTGCTGTCACAAAATCCGACATGCTGGATGATGAGCTTGAGAAAGAGATAAAAAAGCACCTTCCCCGCAAGATTAAGCATATATTTATATCCTCAATAACCGGAAAAAATATAGCTAAGCTAAAAGATATGATTTGGACATCACTAAACACTTAAACGATGTTTGAGAGAATTATTGATTTTGACAAATCGCTTTTTCTTACTCTGAATCATGCTACAACTCCATTTCTCGACGGAGTGATGATATTTGCATCTGAAAAATTCACTTGGACACCTCTCTACATTGCCATTATCTTCTTTACATTTTTTAAAGTTGACAATCATAGGCTTGCCCTAAGGCCCATAAAACCTGCTTTTCTTACTCTTGCAGGCATTCTTTTAACATTTGCACTCACAGACATGATTTCGGCAAGTGTTATCAAGGACTCTGTCCAAAGATTGAGACCGGGACATGACCCTGAACTTGAAGGATTTGTAAGAATGCTTGACGGTAAGGGGGGATTGTACGGCTTTGTGTCAAGTCATGCCGCCAACGTGTTCGGACTGGCTTTCTTTACCTCTTTCACTTTCAGGAAGAGATGGTATTCGGTAATGATTTTCTCATGGGCTTCACTTGTAAGCTATAGCAGAATATATGTCGGAAGGCACTTTCCTCTTGACGTTATCTGCGGTGCTTTACTTGGAATTCTTATTGGATGGATTATATATAAAATTATAAGCCCTGAAGGGTGGTTTAACCATTTTTTCAAAAGAACATGATATACATAATTGACAACAACACTGATCCATACTGGAATCTGGCTGCTGAGGAGTATCTTTTCAAAAACATGACACAGCCTGTCTTCAGACTGTGGCAGAATGACAATGCAATAATAATTGGGATGCATCAGAATGCTCTTGCCGAGATAAATATCGACTATGTAGACAAAAACGGTATAAAGGTAGTGAGAAGGATTTCCGGCGGAGGTGCAGTATACCATGATATGGGCAATCTTAATTTCACATTTATCGATAACAGGAGTGAAACTGAGGAGAGTTCCGCGATGTTCGCCAGATTTACCAAACCTATAATCGATGCATTGAAGAAGCTGAAGATTGATGCTTACCTTGAAGGGAGAAACGATTTGTTAATTGACGGGAGGAAATTTTCAGGGAATGCCGTTGCTGTATATAAGGACAGAATTCTGCAACACGGCACATTGCTCTTTTCGTCATCTATGAAGGACCTGTCTCAGGCTCTGGCCGGCAGACCTGAGAAATTTGTCAGCAAATCCGTAAAGTCAAACCGGGCAAGAGTTACCAACATAACTGAACATCTGAAAGAGGACATGTCTATCGATGATTTTATCTTGTTTCTGGAGAAGGAGATTGCTGTTGCGGAAAGATATGAAAGATACCACTATACCGAACAGGATATGGAAGCCATCAATCATTTAAGAGAGACCAAATACAGCCAGGATTGGTGGAATCTGGGCTCTGCACCTGCTTATAAATTTTCTAAAGTATGTCAGTTCCCGGGAGGGCTGGTCGAGATATACATGGAAGTCTCAAAAGGTATAATAAACGACATCCGTATATTTGGCAGTTATTTCTTTACAAAGGAGACTTCCGACATTGAGAAATTGCTGACCGGCTGCAACCACAACAGAACGGAGATTGAGAGGAGGCTGGAAACAATAAACCTCTCTCATTATTTCAATAATATAACGAGAGAGGAGTTTATTACATTATTCTGGAATTAACCGGAATTATCTATCTTCTTTCTTTTTTCTCTTTATGTTTTATTAAAATATCCTTAAGCACGTCTACGCAATCTACCAGTGCATCCTCAAATTTCATTGAGTGTCGCTCTACGACAACCTCATCCCCCGGTACTTTAATAATCAACTTTACATTTTTGTTATCATACTCGGGAAGAAGGCTCAGCACAACATCTATGCCCAGTATTCCCTCATAGAAACGAGGAAGTTTACCAAGTTTCTTCTCAATAAAGTCGATCAGCTTCTGATCTGCATCAAACTTGAGAGATTGAATTCTAATGTCCATAATTATCCTCCTTTTTTTGCTCTTGGATGAGCGGTTAAAAAAACTTTTTTCAATTGTTCAAAAGAATTGTGAGTATACACTTGTGTTGCCGCAAGTGATGAATGCCCAAGAACCTCTTTTATACTATTCAGGTCTGCCCCGTTATTGAGCAGATGCGTTGCTATACTATGCCTGAGCAGGTGAGGGGATCTCTTGCCGGAAAATCCTTCCACTCCGGTAAGCTCTCTCTTTACTGTATTGTTAACAAAAGAGAGGTATAATGGTTTACCGAAATCTGTAACAAATAAAGGTGAAGACGGGGTTGACAGGAAAAGTTCCGAGTAAGAGGCCAGATATCTTTCCAGCTCCTCCCGCAAAGAACCGGTAACTGGAATCTCTCTTTGTTTGTCACCCTTTCCGGTAACACGGAACAGAGAGCGCCCCCTGTCCCAGTCAGAGATCTTTAGCCCTGCAAGCTCTGCCCGTCGCATTCCGGTATTGTACAGTGTTGCCACAATGGTTCTGTCACGAAGTGATCTGAAATCGTCATCCACCTCATGTGAGAAATAATTCTCAACTGCCCGCTCGGTATAAAACTGCGGTAATTTCTTTGACTGCTTCGGCCTGTGTATTCTCTTTACAGGATTTGTCCCAAGCTCCCCGTTCCTGACAAGATAGTCGCAAAAACTGCTCAATGCAGAAAGTTTGAGATTCATAGTCCTTGAAGAAATTCCGGATTCAAGTCCGGAAGCGACAAATCCTCTTATGAGATTCGGAATAAGCATTCCGGTACTCTGATTGCCAGTATCTCCCGATGCAAATGCAAAGAACTCCTTTATATACCCTTCATAAAGTGTCAATGTCCTGGGAGAGTATCTTTTCTGAACTTTGAGATATTCGATAAACCCTTCAACCATACTCCAAATTTCTTCTTGACACTAATATACAAAAAAAAACCGGCACTCCGAAAAAACGGAGCGCCAATTTTAATATTTTACGTCTGATACTACTCCTCGTTCAAACGAAGAGATTGTACATAAATTGCTTTCTTAATTTCATCGCGTCTCTTGACAGATGGCTTTACAAAAGTCTTTCTGCCTCTGAGCTCGCGGACAATGCCGGTTTTCTCAAATTTACGTTTAAATTTCTTCAACGCTCTTTCAATATTCTCACCCTCTTTGATAGGTACTATAATCATACGGCAAACACCTCCTTTTTTTAGGATTGCAAAAGTATGGATTATTTTGATAAAAGACAACTTACCGGAAATATTTTTAGTAATTTCGTATAAAATTAAATAAAAATGAACTTAGTGGACTTTAGAAAATCGATAGTGCAAGGCATCCCTGACACTCTTCCTGAAATGAGAAAATATGAAACCGAAATCAATCATGCTCCTAAGAGAAAGGATATTCTGACAACAAAGGAGAAGGAACTGGCACTCAGAAACGCATTGAGATACTTCCCGCAAAAACATCATAAGATACTTGCCCCGGAATTTGCAAAGGAGCTTCAGGATTACGGCAGGATTTACATGTACCGTTTCCGTCCGGATTATAAAATGGCTGCCAGGCACATAGATGACTACCCTTATAAATCACGTCAGGCTGCTGCAATAATGATGATGATAAACAACAATCTTGACTATGCGGTTGCCCAACACCCTCACGAGCTTATCACTTACGGGGGAAATGGCGCCGTTTTCCAGAACTGGGCTCAGTATCTTCTTACCATGCAGTATCTCTCTCAGATGACCGATGAACAGACGCTTGTCCTCTATTCAGGCCATCCGCTGGGACTATTCCCTTCACACAAAGAGGCACCGAGAGTCATTGTCACCAACGGGATGGTTATTCCCAACTACTCTTCAAAGGATCACTGGGAAAAGTTCAACGCTCTCGGAGTATCACAATATGGTCAGATGACAGCCGGATCTTTCATGTATATCGGTCCTCAGGGCATAGTCCACGGAACAACCATTACAGTACTTAACGCTGCCAGGATGAGGTCCGAAAAGGGATTAAACAATTTTGGCGGTAAAGTCTTTGTAAGCTCGGGGCTTGGAGGAATGTCCGGTGCCCAGCCTAAAGCAGCTGTGATAGCAGGTGTAATAGGAATTGTTGCAGAAATCAATCCGAAGGCTGTTCAGACAAGATACACACAAGGATGGGTAGATGAGGTTTTTACCGATTTGGACCTTCTTATGACAAGGGTAATCTCAGCAAAGAAGAAAAAAGAATCGGTATCTATTGCATACCAAGGCAATATAGTTGACCTATGGGAAAAATTCATCGAAGCCGGTGTGGATGTTGACCTTGGAAGTGATCAGACTTCACTTCATAATCCGTGGTCGGGCGGATATTATCCTGCCGGCATTTCGTTTGAGGAATCAAACCGTTTAATGGCCGATGATCCTGATAAGTTCGGACTATTAGTCCAGGAGTCTTTAAGAAGGCAAGTGACCGCAATTAACAAGCTAACAAAAAAGGGCATGTATTTCTTCGATTATGGAAATGCCTTTTTACTTGAAGCATCCAGGGCCGGTGCAGATATAATGTCGCCTGACGGCACTTTCAGATACCCTTCATACGTTCAGGACATCATGGGGCCACTCTTCTTTGATTACGGTTTCGGCCCTTTCAGATGGGTATGCACCTCATGCAAGCCGGAAGACCTTCAGATCACAGATGAAATTGCAGCCGAGGTACTTGAAAAAATCCTGACGTCCGCACCTGATGAGATAAAAAGTCAGCTTTCCGACAATATACACTGGATAAAAGAGGCAGCTAAGAACAAACTTGTTGTTGGCTCTCAGGCACGTATACTGTATGCTGACTCAGAAGGAAGGACAGAGATTGCCCTTGCCATGAACAAGGCAATTGCAGACGGCAGAATTTCGGCCCCGGTTGTACTTGGAAGGGATCATCATGATGTCTCTGGAACAGACTCTCCATTCAGAGAGACTTCAAATATTTATGACGGTTCCGGTTTTACTGCAGATATGGCTGTTCAGAACGTAATCGGGGACTCTTTCAGAGGGGCTACCTGGGTCTCTATACACAATGGTGGTGGTGTCGGTTGGGGAGAGGTTATAAATGGAGGCTTCGGAATGGTTATTGACGGAACTCCTGAATCTGAGAAAAAGATCAGGGAGATGCTGCTTTGGGATGTTAATAACGGAATTTCAAGGAGAGCCTGGGCAAGAAACACAGGAGCAATATCTGCCATTAAGAGGGAGATGGAGAGAACTCCTCTTCTGAAAGTAACTTTACCGAATATCGCAGATGATAAATTAATAAGCGAGACTGCGGAACATCATTTTAACAGGATATCCTAGCTTGGCCGCGTAATCTTTCATTTCAAGGATTACGCGGGCATCAAGGTCCTTATCCCTTGCAATAATCCATAAAACATCTCCTTCAGGAGAACCTACCAGCGCGGCGGTGTAATCCGGATTTACCTTAAGAACCCAGTAATCTTCCGAAAATGGCCAATTGAAAGAGACCTTCATTTTGGATGGGTTCATCTTATCCGGAACCCAACCTTTTCCTTTCCACTGCTTGATTCTTGTCCTGTCACTAATCAGACGGCCCTCATTAACAATAGTGAAAGATCCGTCCTCCATCAAGGTAAACAGTGATGTACACTCTTCAAGTCCATCCTGAATCTTGTTTGGGAGGCGTTCAATCTCATACCATCTTCCCATATACTTTTCTGTCTCGAAAGGCTTAACTGTCTCAGAAACAATGTATGCTGACGAGCACGATGACGCAGTTATTAAAAGAATTGCTGAAATTAAATACTTCATTTACAATCTTGATTAGTGTAGGTTTTTATTCATCAAATTCTGTACCAAGTGTATCATATATTACACTTGATTTGTGTAAAGAGGGATATTTTTGTAAAAAAATATTAAAAAACATGAAAAGAAGTGTTATTAAAATCGACGAGGCTCTTTGCAATGGTTGCGGAAATTGCGTAAGCGGGTGCCACGAAGGAGCCCTTCAGCTCATTAACGGCAAAGCTGTTATGATAAGTGACCTGTATTGTGACGGACTTGGCGCGTGTATAGGCGAATGCCCGGCTGGAGCAATTGAACTGATTGAAAAAGAGACCGAACCATATGACGAAATTGCAGTAATGAAGAGAATATCATTAAAGGGAGAAGATGTGATAACAGCTCACCTTAAGCACCTGAAAAATCACAATGAAATCGAATGGTTTAACCAGGGAATAAAATGGTGCGAAGAGAATAACATACGAATAGATACCTCAAAACTGGATGAAGAAAAACCAAAGATGGCCTGCGGTTGTCCTGGTTCCATGGAGAGAGATTTCACACATGCAGCTCCCTCAGTAAATAAAATTGTGACAGGCCCCTCCCCTGCTACAGAATTACGTCAATGGCCGGTGCAGCTACACTTATTAAACCCACAGGCATCATTCTTCAAAGAGGCCGATGTCCTCCTGGCTTCAGATTGTTCAGCTTTTTCATTTGGCAATTTTCACGGCAGGTTTCTAAAAAACAAAGCTCTTGCAATCGCCTGTCCGAAACTGGACAACAATCTGCAGAGCTATGTAGATAAACTGTCAGAAATGATTAGAAATTCAAGGATTAACACACTGACAGTTCTTATAATGGAAGTTCCTTGTTGCGGAGGACTGCTTCAGATAGCCAAAACCGCAAGAGAAAAATCAGGAACAAATATTCCTATAAAGAGCATTATCCTCTCTGTACAAGGAGAAATTATTTCTGAGAACTGGGTTTAAAAATAACGTTGTCCACAGAAAATTTCCCAGGACCTGTAATAAACAGAATTACAAAGGCCACCATATAAACAAATGCAAGCTCTTTTACCTGAAAGGCATCTGCAGCATGAGTCACAAAGAAGGCGACACCCATTGTAAAAATCATAGGAATCAGGGCCAATCTTGTAAGAAAACCCGCTATCACAAACAAGCCTGCAAAAAATTCCGCCCCTATAGCGAGAGTCAGTGAAAGCTGAGGACCAAGCCCTACAGGATCCGGAAATACAGATGAGAGCACAGAGTAGCTCTGTATCTTCTGCCATCCGTGAAGTATCAGCAGTATTGCAAAAGCGACCCTGAAAAGGAGCAGGGTCGCAGATTGTGCGTTCTCCTTAAGTGGAGAGCTGTATAATATAAAATTCTTCATTTTTTCATTAATTGTTTTTAATTTGGTTCTGGACATAAGCACCGAGAGGCTCAGGCAAGTCTATTTCATCTTTTAGGACGATCTCCAGAGTCGACTTCCCCTCTTTGGTCAGAGTAAAGTACATTTGCCTCTTATCGATCTTCCCCAGATTTCTGGTGATAAACCCCTTCTCCTCTACAGCCCTTATCAGTTTGGATGTATTCGAACAACTAAGGCTTAGTTTTTCAGCAATTTCCCCCGATGAAAGCTGCCCCTCCTTGAGAGAGCACAATAACATTCCCTCATTGAGACATATTCCGTACCGACCGTGAAAACTCTCTTCATAGGAGCATATTGCACGATATATATCTCTTATTGCACAAAGCCTTTCCATTTTTATTCTATATTTATTTTTTTACAAAAATAATGTAATTATTTACTTTTTAAGCAGCACCTGTTCTATTGCCTGCTTAAGGTTTGCCTTAGGAAGCGCACCCTGAGCAATCTGAGGATTTCCTGTCATTGGTGCAAAGAGGAGAGTAGGAATGCTTCTTATCCCGAATGCAGCTGCAAGCTCTTGCTCCGCCTCAGTATCTACCTTATATATGTATATCTGCCCCTCATATTCAGCTGCCAGCTCCTCCAAAACCGGTGCGATTGTCTTGCACGGTCCGCACCATGATGCGTAAAAGTCTATGAGTGCCGGCTTATCTCCCAGATACTTCCACTCGTTAGGATTACCCTCAAAATCCACGACCTTCTTCAAGAACTCTGCTTTTGTCAAATGTATTGTCTTCATTTTTTTCTCGTTTTTATTTTTTTCTGTGTTACTAACACCATGATTATTTTCTGCCTGAACCTGGTTACCGGTGTTTGCCCCACAAGATACTGCCAGGGCTGAAAAAAGCAGTAATGCCAGATATTTTGTAACTTTATTCATTATTGTGAATTTTAATTTCTGCAAAGGTAAACATTATTTCCAAACAAACAAATTTCTTTTGGAAAATTTTTATTTTAGAATATATTTTCTTTCCTTTGCAGAAGAAATAAAATATAAATCTTAATGAAGTACATAATTATCGGAGGTGTTGCAGGCGGTGCAACCACAGCGGCCAGAATCCGCCGCGAAGATGAAAAGGGAGAAATCATTCTTTTTGAAAGAGGTGAGTTCATCTCATATGCAAATTGCGGATTGCCATATTATATAGGAGGAAAAATCAAACACAGGGAAGAGTTGCTTGTTCAGAGCGTAACAGGTTTCTCAAATCGTTATGATGTCGACATAAGGACATTCAGCGAGATTCTCTCTATAGATAAATCAACAAGGAGTGTAACTGTAAAGAACAAGGCTAACGGTAAAACATACAGCGAAAGTTACGATAAGCTTCTTCTATCCCCCGGAGCAGAGCCTTTCAGACCACAAATTCCGGGGATTGATGATCCAAGAATTCTGACATTAAGAAATATTCCCGACACAGACAGGATTAAAGAGAAAATCTCCAATCAGACAATAAAAAAAGCGGTAATTGCCGGTGGCGGATTTATCGGTCTCGAAATGGCAGAAAACCTGAAACATTCCGGTATTGATGTTACAATCATAGAGATGGCCCCACAGGTTATGGCTCCGCTGGATCCTGTCATGGCATCAATAGTCCATAACGAGCTATTGTCCAATGGTGTGAAACTTCTTTTGAATGAGGCCGTTTCTTCTTTTGACACAAAAGGAGATACTCTTAAGGTCATACTGAAAAGCGGAAAAGAGATTCCGGCAGATATTGTAATTTGGAGCATAGGAGTAAGACCCGAGACACATATTGCCCAGGAGGCAGGTTTGAAGATCGGATCTACCGGAGGGATAAGTGTTAATGAATATCTCCAGACATCCGATGAGAATATATATGCTACAGGAGATGCTATTGAAATTTTAAACCCTGTTACAGGACAACCGGCAGTTATTCCTCTTGCCGGACCGGCAAATAAACAGGCCAGAATTGCAGCAGACAATATGGTTCACGGAAATATCAGCCGCTATAAGGGTACAATCGGAACCGGCATTGCTAAAATTTTCAAACTTACGGCAGCAACAACAGGTGCTAATGAGAGGACCCTGCAAAGATTCGGGATTGACTATCTTACATCTATAACACATTCCGGTTCTCATGCAGGTTATTATCCCGGAGCGGAACCATTGTCAGTAAAGATCCTCTATGCACCAGTTACTGGAAAACTATTGGGAGGCCAGGTTGTCGGGTATGACGGCGTGGACAAGAGAATCGACACAATAGCAACAATTATTGGTCTAGGTGGTTCAACAGAAGATCTGACAGAAATCGAACACGCCTATGCACCTCCGTTCTCTTCGGCAAAAGATCCCGTTAATATGGCCGGATTTGTTGCCGATAATATTCTTAAAGGTAAAATGAAAGTTGTAACATGGGAAGAGGCTGACAATTATAACCCGGAGAGGGATTTTCTGCTGGATGTAAGGAGTAATCAGGAGTGCAGACATGGGATGATTAGCGGAGCTGTCAATATTCCACTTGAGGATTTAAGGTTCAGACTTGATGAAATACCAAACGATAAGAGAATCATTGTATACTGTGCTGTCGGGATGCGGGGATATCTGGCCTACAGGATACTTTCTCAAAACGGGTTCCATGATGTGTTTAATCTTTCCGGTGGATATAAGAGTTACTTCTACGCCAAATCAGATCAGAACAATAGACTATCGTGAACTAAAATATCATGAAAAGTAACCTACTGCTTGCCTTTATATTTCTGAACATCCTATTTGCCAACGGCTTAGTGGCCAATGCCCAGGAATACAGAATAATGACATACAATGTACACCATTGCAACCCTCCTGCCCAAAAGGGAGTTATTTTAACAGACAGCATTGCTTCAGTTATAAAAAAATCAGGAGCGGATATTGCTCTTCTCCAGGAGGTGGACAACAAAAGCGCCAGGGTGCATGGAATTGATCAACCGCTGGAGCTTTCTCAGAAATCAGGATTGCCATATTACCGTTTTTTCAGAGCAATAGATATCCCAGGCGGTGAATATGGCGTAATGATATTGTCAAAATATCCCATTATCTCATCTTCAAGCTATCCCCTCCCTGCGATAGAAAAAGGTGAACAGCGAATAATCGGGATTGTTCAGATAAAACCCTCCGGCCAAGCAGATATATGCATTGCTTGCACCCATCTTGACCTTCCTGCAAATATCAGGTATAAACAGGTTGTATTTATTGACTCGCTGCTTGGCAGCAAGGAGAGGCTGATCTTTGGCGGCGACTTTAATGCCGTTCCAGAATCTCCGGAAATCAAATACCTGAGGGAAAGGTACATATCTACAACGGAAACATTTAAGCATACATTTCCAAATACAAATCCGGAGGTATGTATAGATTATATATTTACAGGGAAAGCCAAACCGGTCAAAATATTATCTCACAAGATATTAGAGAACATCTCCCATTCTGACCACTTGCCTCTCATAACTGAAATAAGCTTGTGAAAGCTCATTCGAATAATATATTGATTACATTTGCTGGCTCAAAATTCATGAATAATGAAGCATATTGCTAAATTTTTACTGAAAATGGCAGGATGGAAAGCATTAACTCCTCCTGTCCCGGAACCCAAATGCATAATTCTGGGAGTACCGCACACCTCTGTATGGGACTTTGTAATATCATATCTTTACTACAAATCTTTTGGTGCCACAGCTTATGTTATGGTTAAGAAAGAGTTCTTCTGGGGACCTTTAGGGCCTCTCGTGAGGTGGATGGGTGGAATTCCCGTTGACAGGAAACACGCCTCATCTCTCACCAGACAACTGATAGATGCATTCAACTCTGCAGAAACGCTTCATCTGGCTATTGCGCCGGAAGGAACCAGGGATAGGGTGGAAAAATGGAAAACCGGATTCTACACTATTGCCAAAGCGGCAAACGTTCCTGTGTACCTTGGTTATTACGACTGGGGCAAAAAAGAGGTCAGCCGTGGTGTCCGGTTTGAACTGACAGATGATGTCAATGCTGATTTGAAAAAGATAAGACAGCACTATAAAGATCTTGGAATAAAAGGTAAATTCCCTGAAAAATTCACCACCGGAAGTGATTTGGAATAATTCTTGCTATAATTACACTTTGCTTAATAAAAATTTAATGGGCATTACACAATTTCGTACTTTAAAGGATCTATTCACATACAGTACCAGCACTTACGCAAATAATGCGGCATTCTCATACGTAGGCGGAATTTCTTACACTTACGCAGAATTCAGACAAAAAACAGAAGAGATTGATAGTATACTGACAGAAGCGGGCATAGGGAAAGGCGACAAGGTTATATTACTTAGTCAGAACATGCCAAACTGGCCTGCAGCATACTTTGCTATAACAGCTTACGGTCGTGTGGCCGTTCCTATACTTCCTGACTTTTCAGAAACGGAGGTAAGTAATGTTATAGAGCATTCTGAAGCAAAAGCAGTGATTGTATCCGAGAAACTAAAATACAAGCTACCTGCCGGAGCAATAAACAATCTTAATGCCGTTATTAACATTGAGACTCTTGAAACTGAATACAATGAGGCTCTCATTACCCCTGCCGTACAAGGAGATGCTTCCCACGAAGAACTTGCTGCAATAATATATACTTCCGGAACTACCGGCAATTCAAAGGGTGTTATGCTGACTCACAGGAATCTTTGTACACACCTGCATGCAGCAGCAATATTACGCCCGGGATTCAGCAATGATATCTGGCTTTCAGTACTTCCTTTGTCTCACACATTGGAGTGTAGCCTGAGCATGCTTCTTCCTATGGTAAGCGGATCTTCTGTTTACTATATCGAAAAGGCACCTACTCCGACAGTTCTCCTGCAGGCACTTAAAATCGTCAGGCCTACGACAATGCTGAGTGTACCTCTCATTATGGAAAAGATATACAAATCCTCAATCCTGCCGAAATTTGAAAAGAGTACGTTAACAAGGCTTATTTATGGCACAACTCCTGGAAGGAAAATTCTGAACAGAGTAGCAGGCAAGAAATTAATGGAGACATTCGGAGGAAGAATAAGATTTTTCGGCATAGGTGGTGCCAAACTGGACCCTGAAGTTGAAAGATTTCTTTATGAAGCCAGATTCCCATATGGTATAGGATACGGTCTGACTGAATCTGCACCGCTTCTTGCCGGGGCAATCCCTGAAAATGTAAAATGGCAATCAACCGGACCTGCAATTTATGGCATCGATTTACGTATCGATAACCCCAATCCTGAAACAGGAGAGGGAGAAATCGTTGCTAAAGGGCCGAATATAATGGTCGGTTATTATAAAAACCCAGAAGCAACAAAAGAGGCATTTACAGAAGACGGGTGGTTCAGGACCAAAGACCTTGGAATAATCGACAAGACGGGAAGGTTATATATTAAAGGAAGACTTTCAAATATGATACTCGGTCCCAGCGGTGAGAACATTTATCCAGAGGAGATAGAGTCCGTTATTAATGCTCACGCCATGGTTTCCGAGTCAATTGTCACACAAACAAAGGGCAAGCTCGTAGCTCTGGTTCATTTTAACCCTGAAAAACTAAAGGCTCTCAAAGATGTGAAGGAGGAGGCATTCAACACCTATTACGAAACAAAAGACCAGATAAGCAAGAAGTTTGAAGAGACAAAAGAGGAGACAAAAGAGGCAATGGCAGCCTTTAATGAAAAACTGGAGCAATTAAAGAGAGAACTTACGCTGTATGTAAACGAGAGAGTAAATAAATTCTCGAGGATATCTTATATTATAGACTGCCCACAACAATTCGAAAAGACAGCCACTCAGAAAATCAAGAGATTTCTGTATAATCGTCAGAAATAGAGATCTATTCTCCCGACATAAACTCCGGCCGCTCCCATCTGGGTGACTAAGACACCTTTCCCTACCCTGTTGGTTATCACAACAGGTTGTTCAAGAAATGTATGAGTATGTCCTCCTACTATTATGTCGATATTTGTACTGTTCGATGCCAGATCCGTATCCGACGGAGATAAGCTACCCTCTTCATGCTCATAACCGAGATGTGTCAGAGCAATTACAATATCGCAACCTTTCTTGTGTTTGAGATATCTGGCTGTTTTATTTGCACTTTTTATTACATCTAGATATTTAATACCGGAACGGGCTGACTCGGAAACATATCCGTTAAGGTTCAGTAAAAGGCCCAGAACGCCTATTCTTTTTCCACCTTTTTCAATAATAACATATGGTTTTATAATATCTTTCAGAGGGCTGCCTGAAAAGTCATAGTTAGAACACACTGTAGGATATTTTGCCTTAGCCAGCCTCTCTGCAAGCTGCTTCTCTCCATTGTCAAATTCATGATTGCCGAGACAAACCGCATCATATCCCATTGCGTTATATAGCATCACCTCAGCCTCACCCTTAAAGAGGGTAAAATACGGAGTTCCCTGATTATAGTCACCTGCATCAAGCAACAGGACATTTTGCATGTCGTCTCTTACCGACTGTATAAAATTCGCTCTTCTCTGAAATCCTCCAAGACCTTTATTTTTGCCACTTGCAACAGGTTCAATATTGCTGTGCGTGTCATTAGTGTGAAGTATGACAAGATCCTGAGAGTAAAGAGGTAAGGATAAGAGAAATGCCGTCAGGATAATTATTATTCGTCTGTAATTCATACGCTATTGTTCAATTTTCACCCTATTAGTAATTTTAGTCTTTATCTTCTCATTTTTGGATGTCAATTCAGCAATTTTTTCAAACATTACATCTCTGAGAAGCATACCGGTATATTCAACTTCAACGGCTTTTTTAAGCGGATGCAGATTATCCCCTCCAGTCATAAGAAAATCCAGGGTTGCTATTCTATATATCCTCTGATCATCAATCTGCACACCGTCAATCAATGCATCGTTCAACTTTCCGGCTTTTATATGTAAGAATACATTTGAAGATAATGCCTCAACCTTTTCGGCCATTATATTGAAAAGCTCCCTTACATCCTCACCCTTAAGATCCAGTATTACAAGATAATTCTCAAAAGGATAAGTCGAAAACACATCGTATCTTCTTACTTTTCCGGCAGGAATTGCAGCCCTCAGTCCTCCGAAATTAGTAAGTGCAAAATCCACCTTCTTCTCACTCTTTCGTTGTGAAATTTCCAACATTGCATCTACTGTGAAATCAGAGAGTAAACTCTCAGGTCTTCCGGAACGCATCTCACATTCAGACACACCTACAACCTGCTGCATTCTTATATCCATCTCGGGTTTATAATAATCAACAATACCCTTTACAACAGGCTCTTCCGGAGAGTTCCAGGTGCTGTCCATAAGAACTCTTTTGGCTTTCCATTTAAAAGCAGTCTCCTGCGATATGGCCGTATTGGCCAAAAGCAGGAGAACCGCCAGTATCAGAATTTTTCTTGGCATAAATGTCAAATTGTTAATATTTTAGCCACTTCATCAGATCTTTCCATGTTGCCTTTTTGCCGTATGAGAGAATCCCGACTCTGTATATCTTGCCTGACAAGAATGTCATGAACAGGAAAGTAAGTAAAAGGAGCACTATAGAGAGGGCCAGCTCCCATGCAGGGACTCCGAAAGGCACCCTTGCCATCATCACCATAGGAGATGTGAACGGAATCATCGATCCCCAGAATGAAAGGGCACTGTCAGGGAATCGGAAAGTGTGTATCATAATAAACAGACCGATTATGAGAGGCAAAGTCACAGGAAGTGTAAGTTGCTGTGTGTCTGCCTCGTTATCCACTGCCGAACCAACTGCCGCAAACATTGATGCATACAGAAGATACCCTAAAAGGAAGTACGCTAAGAATGAAAGAACTATATATACATAATTAAGACCGGCAAGCGCAGCAAAGATATCTCCCATTGCTCCCCCGGCAATAGGGACGCCGTCAGGAACCGCTCCCGGCACACTTCCTCCGGCAGCTGCGAGATCAACTCCCATAATAGCCTGTGCCCCGAACACTATCCCTACTGTCAGGAGAATCCATATTAAGAATTGCAGTAAAGCAACAGCCCCTACACCTAATATTTTACCCAGCATGAGTTCAAACGGCTTGACAGAAGAGATGATAACCTCAACCACCCTGTTTGATTTCTCATCTATTACACCTCTCATAACCATTGATCCGAACATAAAGATGAACATATAGATAAGGAAGCTGGCAATATATGAGATTGCCATATTAATCTCCACCATACCGGATTTCTCCTTTCCTTGTTCGCTTACTACAAATGTTTTTACATTAACATCCGCGTTTATGTCTTTTATAATGGTATCCAGGTTCTGTATATCATAGCCAGCAATTTTCTTCTCCCTTACACCCTTTTCCACACATTTTTCAATCTCCTCTTTTGTGTCGATGTTTATCTGCTTCTTCGAATAGGCTGCTACAGAAACGTTACCGGCCGAGTCCATTGGTGATATCTCAACAATAGCATATAAATCAGAACTTTCAATTCCTTTCTTAAGGCTCTCTATATCTGCATTCGGATCGAATTGATAGACATACTCTTTGTCTGAGACGAAAAATCTTTCACACTCACCAGATTTGTCAATCACCATTATTTTTTGTCCCTCCTCTCCCGAGGACATTGTCATGATAACTGTAGGCATTACAACAAGCAACGCCATGAATATAGGAGTAAGAATTGTAAGAAGGATGAATGATTTTTTCTTTACTCTGATTAAAAACTCCCTTGATATTACTAAAAATAGTTTGTCTGTATTCATACCTCTCAAATTAACTTACAAGTTTAATAAATATGTCATTCATTCTTGGAATCAGCTCCCTGTATGAAACAATATCCAACTCTTTTATCAGCTCGGAAAGTACCTGTGACGATGTAGCATCCTTACTTATTTCAAGTACTGCACGATGTCCCTCTTTTTGCTTTTCCTGTGAAACGACAGAATACAAACCATTGCTCAGCAAATCCTTTGCATCAGACGAGCGATAGATCAGCTCCACTTCATTTTTTCCGTAGTTTCTCCTTATTTCATCAAGACCGCCAGAGACGATTAACTTGGATTTATTTATAAGCGCTATATTATCGCAAAGCTCCTCAACCGATTCCATATTGTGTGTGGAAAGAATTATAGAAGCCCCATTATCCCTCATTTTGAGAATCTCGTTTCTTATAAGCTGAACATTTACAGGATCGAATCCGCTGAAAGGCTCATCCAGAATCAACAATGAAGGTTTATGCAGGACTGTTGTGATAAATTGAACCTTCTGGGCCATACCTTTTGAGAGTTCCTCTACCTTTTTATTCCACCACCCCTGTATCCCGAATTTTAAAAACCACTCTTTCAGCTCTTTTACTGCCTGAGCATTGCTCATGCCTTTCAATCGGGCAAGATAAACAGCCTGCTCTCCGACCTTCATCTTTTTATACAATCCTCTCTCCTCCGGCAGGTATCCTACATATGCAATATCCGAAGGGGATATGGGTTTCTCGCGAAATAACACCTCACCGGAATCGGGAATAGTAATCTGTGTAATAATCCTAATCAATGTGGTTTTACCTGCACCATTAGGACCAAGGAGTCCGAAAACAGTCCCCTGAGGCACATTTATACTCACACCGTCCAGCGCGGTAAATTGGTTAAACCGCTTTACCACATTGTTGCAGCTTATGACATCCATAAATGTTAAAAAATATTTAAAAAATTAATATTGACAAAGATAAAATAAAATTTACCTTATATAGTATTTGAGAATCTTATACAATTCAATTTTAATAATATTTGACATTAAAAGAGCTGAAAGATCTGTTTCCATCCCTGTTCTTGACTCTCTGAACCTGATAATTGATCTGGCAAGATAACCTCCTATATACGGATTCACAGAGAGCTGTTCATAAGTTGCCTCTTTTATGTCTATCTTGGATATGGACGTAGAATCCACAATAATCCTGCCCGAAAACATATCGAATCTCTCCTGATCAATCCCGAAGATTTCCATCAACTGCTCCTTTTCTGCAAAACCACCCAACTTTTCCCGGTACTGAATAATTTTTTTGGCGTAATATGGCCCAATGCCGGGTAAAGAAACAAGTTCAATGCTGTCTGCCGTATTGAGTTGTACCATTTTAGCCGTTTTTTTCTCTTTTTTAAATGAACTATAATCCTCTTTTTTGGGTTTGTACGGAAATAGCCCGCTCTTGTGGGACTGCGCTGTGTGAATCGCTTTTCCACCTTCGTCCTCCGGCATCTTATTAATCGTTTTTTCCACTTGTGCTTTTTGGGGCCGGGAAGTATCCATATTCTCATTAATATGCAATTGCTCCCTTTTTACATCCGGTATCACGGGTTCATCCTTGCCAAATAAAAACAGGATTCCCTGTATGGCAAGTAAAATAAAAACTAAAGTCACAATTTGAGATGCCTGTGACTTTGAAAATTTCTCTCTCCTCATATCTCCCTCCTTTTTTAAAAATTTTGATTATTCTTTCTTACCGGTAACTGTCAGCACTATTTCACCTCTTGGCTCATTGGCTTCATACCAGTTGTGCAGTTCCTTAAGTGTTCCCCGTCGGTTCTCTTCATGCAATTTTGATATTTCTCTAGACACACAGGCCATCCTCTCCTCTCCAAACACCTCCGCCAGTTGTCCCAATGTCTTTACCAGCCTGTAAGGAGATTCATAAATAATTATGGTTCTATTCTCCTCACTCAACTCTCTTATACGCGTCTGCCTTCCTTTCTTCACCGGCAGAAACCCCTCGAAACAGAACCTGTCACAAGGGAACCCGGAATTTACCAATGCCGGGACAAAAGCCGTCGCTCCCGGTAAAGTTTCAACATCGATTCCCTTTTCCCTGCATAATCTCACAAGAAGAAATCCTGGGTCGGAGATGCCCGGTGTACCGGCATCTGTAATGAGGGCTACACTCATCCCGGAAATCAGCTTAGCAGCAATCTGATCTACACTGCGATGCTCATTGTACATATGATGAGCCTCCATTCTTGTAGAAATACCGTAGTGTTTGAGCAAATGAGAACTGGTCCTTGTATCTTCAGCAAGAATAAGGTCTACCTCTTTGAGAATTCTAAGTGCACGAAGTGTTATATCCTCAAGATTGCCAATAGGGGTCGGTATGATGAATAGTTTAGCCATTTACCTTTCTTCTGACATTCATATAAAAACGGTATGTAGCCTGAGTGTCCTCGTCCCAATCCGGAAATGCATTTCTTGTATAATCCAGGACCTCATCCAGAGAAGACATTTCATTCAGACGCTGAATGCTTAATCTGTACTGTTGGTCATCTCCGTTAAAAAGCTCGTTTATATACAATATTTTATCATTGAGGGTTATTCCGTCATTGATATCTGAAAGGTGTGGACCGGGAATATCAATCATCCATGCAGGTCCCTTTCCGCGTGTAATATCAAGTATTGATTCTCCCTGATCGTAGAAAAGCTCGAATTCTTCCTCTTCTTCAGGAAATATCTCAGGTTGTGGTATTGCCTCTGGTTGGGATATTACCTCTGGTTGGGATGTTGTCTCAGGTTTTGGCTCCTCCTTGAAAATAACCTCCACAGGTTCAACCTTCTCCAATACAGACTCTGTCACAATTTTCACCTCCTCAGGAAGTGCTCTATCCTGAACTGATCTGTGCAGCTCCTTAAGCGCAATCTCGATATGCTCTATATATAGTGAATTTATTTTACACCTTATGCTGTCAACGGCGAGTATAAGCTCTTCCCATCTCGCCGGACTGATTTTACCATCCTCTTTAAGGGCTTCAATGTCTTGAGACATCTGAGCTATTATTATCCCTATTTCCTCAATTTTATTGGTGTTTAACATCTGAACAATTAACTTTGTATATATACAAAAATAGATAAAATGTTTCTAGAAAGTGCAAAAAAATCTGGGTGGATAGAGATAATCTGCGGGTCAATGTTTTCAGGGAAAACCGAAGAGTTAATAAGAAGATTGAAAAGAGCAAAGTTTGCCAACCTCAAGGTTGAGATTTTCAAACCTAAGATTGACACGCGATACTCAGAAGAGGATGTGGTGTCACATGACTCAAATGCAATAAGGTCTACCGCGGTAGACTCTCCTATGAGCATTCTTCTTTATGCATCTGATGTGGATGTAGTGGGAATAGACGAAGCCCAGTTTTTTGACGATTCTATTGTTGAAGTTTGCCAGCAACTGGCCGCGAACGGCGTTCGTGTGATTGTTGCAGGACTGGATATGGATTATCTGGGTAAACCTTTCGGATCAATGCCGGCTCTGATGGCCGTTGCAGAATATGTCACAAAGGTTCATGCAATTTGTGTAAGATGTGGCGACCTCGCTCATCACTCACACAGATTAACAAAAAGCGACAAACTGGTCATGCTTGGTGAAAAAGACACCTACGAGCCAATTTGTCGCCATTGTTTCAATGGTCTTAGGAAGACCGATTAATTACTGCTGTACTGGAGCAGCCTTGCGGGTTAAGTTAGCTTTACCACTGTGAGTAGTGTTAGCAGCTGCGTTAACGGCTGTGAAAGTAACGTTAAGAGCTTCTGGCTCAACAACGAAAGTCATAGAACCACTAAGATCCATAGGCTCTACACACTGCATTGAACCTGTGAAGGTAACAACGTCCTCAGCGATAGTAGCAACGCCACCTACGTTGATGGTTGTAGAATCATTAACTTTGATAGCAGCTGTGAAAGTAGAGTCAGCAAAGTACTCGAGGTCGATAGGAGCAACGAGTTCCTGTGCTACTTGATTTCCAGTTGAGTCAACGACTGTAACTGTGATAGAATCTGTACCGGTCCATTGACCAACCAATTGCTCAGAAACAGGTTTAACTTTCTGACCGCAAGAAGCAAGTGCTACAACTGATGCAGCAACAGCAAAAATTGTTTTTAATTTCATTTTTATTATTGTTTTAGGTATGTCTTTCGGGCGCAAATGTAGAAAGATTTTCAATACAATGTTTTTTTTTTTGAACATTTTTTAATTTTGTTTCAAATTATTCTACAAACATGGACTACTCTCAATTAACAATCAACAAGGCCAACTTTAAGCACAACTATACATTTTTCCGCTCAAAGCTCTCACCTTCAACTAAATTACTCATTCTCGTAAAGGCAAATGCATATGGCCACGGGGATATTGAATGTTCGAAACTTCTGGAAGAATTCGGAGCTGATTATCTGGGTGTGGCAACCCCGGATGAGGGCAAAAGGTTAAAAATTGCCGGCATTAAGTTACCAATTATTATACTTACACCGGGAAACGACAATTTCAAGGAGATAATAACACACGCTCTTGAACCTAGTATTGTGGATTTCGACGCTGCTCACTCATTTTTAAAATCATTAACCGAATCAGGCAAAATGAAGTATCCTGTACATATAAAATTGGACACTGGGATGCACAGAGTGGGATTTGTCAGAAGTGAGATAAAAGAGCTGGCCAAGCTTATAAATTCAAACCCGTCAATTGAAGTAAAATCTGTTTTTTCTCATCTTGCTGCTGCGGATGAAGCGGTCCATGACGACTTCACCCGTTTCCAGATTGAATTGTACAATGAAATGTATGAAGAGTTAAGCATCTCAATCGGCTACAGGCCTATCAGACACATACTCAACTCTTCCGGCACAGAGAGGTTTACCTATGCTCAGATGGACATGGTTCGTGTTGGAGTAGGTATCTATGGTACAAGTTATGTTGATGAATCAAAATTGAAACCCGTCGGATATCTTCAGGCTCCAATCATACATATAAGAGAAATTTCAGAGGGAACTGTCGGATATGGTCGTCACGGCAAGCTGGAAGGTAAAACAAAAAAGATTGCAACTATTCCGCTTGGATATGCTGATGGAATCAACAGACACCTTGGCAGGGGGGCTGCATCATTTTCGCTAAATGGTAAAAGAGTTCCCACTATTGGTAATATATGCATGGATGCGTTGATGCTGGATATAACAGAAACCGAGGCAAATGTCGGAGATATTGTTACTGTATTCGGAGATAACCCGACTGCAACAGAACTAGCACATATCCTGAAAACAATTTCGTATGAGGTATTCACCTCTGTAGCTGCAAGGGTAAAGAGAGTGGTATCTTAGAACTAATGCACCATCTTGAAAATCAACTCCAGAAGCATCTCCTTATCGGATGCCTCTCCCCTGTCATTACTTTTACTTGCCGAGTCACACTTTCTTATCATGGATATTATCTCCATGCATTTGATGTATGAATAGTTTTGCGAAGCAGAAATATATTCCTGAATATGAAACGGATATATTCCCAGGGCAGAACATATCTCACTACTTCCGGCATTTCTGTTTTTATTTATGATCGCGTGATATTTAAGGATTTTTGTAAAGTGCGAGAAAATTATCGCGAGCGTCATAATAAGAGGATACTGTTTAGGAGAGTCTCCAAAATGGCCGGCTATTCTGAATGCCTTAGACAGATCTTTCAGCGAAAGAGCCTTTGTTAGTTCAAAAACATTGTACTCCCTGCTTATTCCTATATTTTCCTCTACATGCAGGGGGGTAATTACTCTCTCAGAAGCCCCCATGCTTACAATCAGCTTGTCGAGCTCCAGTGTCAGCTTTCTCAGTTCAGTGCCACAATAATCGGCTAACAGCACTGAGGCATCAGGCTCGATAGACTTTCCTGCATCTTTTATATACCGGTCAATCCAGAAAACAAGCCTATTCTCTTTTATCTGTGAGGTTTCTAGTACCTCACCCCTTTCCAGTGCTCTTTTATACAAAGTACTTCTTTTGTCAAGAGATTTGTTTGTCATTGCAAGAACGAGAAGGGTTGTTGAAGATGGGTTCCTGAAATAATTCTCAAGAAGATCCATTTTATCCAGCAACTGAGCCTCTCTGACAATCACAACCTGCCTTGCCGCCATCATAGGAAACTTCATAGCTGCCTCCACAACCTCGCGCCCGCTGACATCCAGACCATACAGTACCAAAAGGTTAAAACCCCGCTCCTCGGGAAGCAGAGCTCTCTCTGTTATTTCATCTATCAATTTGTCAGCATAATATGGTTCGTCACCCATAAACAGATAGAATGGTGCAAATTTCCCTGCTTTGATGTCTGTAAGTATTCGCTGAAACTCCGCTTCTGTATCTTTTTCCTTTGTTGCCACTGTATACTCTTTAGATTTGGCTAAATTATGAAAAAATGTAAACCTGACAAATTTTATATCTTTGTATTCATAATGCACAAACAATGAAGGAACAGGTTTTTGATCCGGTCAGGAAAAAATGGATTGTCTTGACTCCAGAAGAGAATGTCAGGCAGCAACTGATCGGATATCTGAGTAACAATCTGGGCTATCCTTTATCAAGAATGGTTTGTGAATATTCTGTCGTCATTAACAGATTGAGGTACCGTGGAGATCTGGTTATTTTGGACAAGAATCTTAACCCTTTTTTTCTTGCGGAGTGTAAGGCACCATCTGTCAAGATAGGAAAGGAGACTTTTGAGCAGATCCTGCGTTACAACAGTGCAATTAATGTCAGGTGCCTTTTACTCACCAACGGTATGACAACATATTTCGCCGTGCAGGACCTTATAAGCGGCAAGTACGACTACCATACCGAGATACCTTCATACAATGAACTTTTTAAATAAGAAAATATTTACGATTATTGCCGAAGAGGCCAGAGACCTTAATGTGAGAGCGTTTGTGATAGGAGGATATGTAAGAGACTGCTTCCTGGATCGTAAGAGCAAAGATATAGACATTGTCGTTGAAGGAAGCGGAATAGAACTGGCAGAAAGGGTAGCACAAAGGCTGAAGGTTAAAGTTTCCGTGTTTAAGAATTTCGGAACAGCTATGCTAAGAAGCAAGGATACGGAGGTGGAATTTGTCGGCGCACGAAAAGAATCCTATCGTTCTGACTCCCGTAAGCCCATTGTGGAGGACGGTTCTCTTGAAGATGATCAATCAAGAAGGGATTTTACAATAAATGCGCTTGCATTTAGCCTTCAAAAAGAAGATTTCGGAAATCTTGTAGATCCTTTTGGAGGTGTCAGAGATCTTCAGAACGGCATCCTCCGCACACCGCTTGACCCTGACACAACATACAGTGATGACCCTTTAAGGATGATCCGGGCAATAAGGTTCGCCTCTCAACTCTCTTTCACCATAGTCCCTGAATCAATCGAATCTATAAAACGAAACAGAAAAAGGCTTGAGATACTTTCAAAAGAGAGGATTAATGACGAGCTCGCAAAGATACTGCTTTCACCGAAACCATCTGTAGGGTTCTCTCTTTTAGAGAGCACCGGTCTTCTTGACATCATACTTCCGCAGCTTGTCAAGCTTAAAGGGACAGAGTCAATGGAGGGCAAAGGGCACAAGGACAACTTCACACACACTCTGCAGGTCCTTGATAATCTGGCGCAAAAAAGTGACAATCTGTGGCTTAGATGGGCCGCTCTTTTACATGATATAGCCAAGCCTCAGACAAAGAGTTATGAACCGGGAATAGGATGGACATTCCACGGGCATGAATTTGTGGGGAGTAAGATGGTCCCTAAAATTTTCCAGCAAATGAAAATGCCTCTCAACGAAAAGATGAAATATGTCCAGAAATTAGTACTTCTTCATCTGAGGCCGATTGCTCTTGTTCAGGATGAGGTCAGCGATTCTGCCGTCAGAAGATTGCTTTTTGAAGCCGGAGATGACATCGACGACTTGATGCTGCTTTGTGAAGCGGACATTACTTCAAAGAATCTTAAAATAGTAAAGAAGCACAAATCCAATTTTGCCCTGGTCAGGGAGAAGCTTATACAGGTAGAGGAGAAGGATGCCGTAAGGAATTTCAAGAATCCCATAACCGGTGAGTATATTATGGAGAGATACGGGATACCGCCTTGTAAAGAGGTAGGACTGATAAAAGAATTTATCAAGGAGGCAATTCTTGACGGTGTAATTTCAAATGATTTTGAAGAGGCAAAGACGTTAATGGAGAAAAGAGCGGGAGAGCTGGGCCTGAAACAAATAACAAATTAAAAAGCGTCTTACAAAATATCTCTTTGTAAAACGCTTGCCGCCAAAATATATTAAGCCTTATCGATAATTAATAGGTGGTGTTCTGCGGATTAAAGTTGGCCCATCCGGCTGTCCAGTCATCTACTGACACATCCGACCTGAATGCACCTATGAATGTCACCTTATCAAAGAAAGAGGATGACAAGTTCTCATCTGTAAACAAATTGGATTTACCGGTCAAAGGGCTTCCTGTCAACGGACCCCAGTTCGGAGATGCCAATAGAGAGTTCGGTTGTGAAATCTTCACATCAGTATATGATGAATAAAGAGTGTTTGAATTCCCTGTCGTTTTAAAATATGATGATGAAAAAGACTCCTTTGCCGATTTATCAAATGTTGAGGCATTGATGGAGAGAGAGTCCTTGAATGATGCATCTTTGTCGCTTCCCAGTATCCCCATTCCTGCAAACACTATATTTTTCAGATTTATTGCCCCGGATGTGGCAGATGATTGTGTCAATGACCCCTTGTCATTACAAATGAGAAGCCCCACAGGATAACCTATAGCGACAGAGTTGTAGCAATTAAGGTTTGAACTTCTCCTTATCTGGATTGCAGACTGGAACTGACCCAGTTTTGAACCATTTCCGGGATAGTAGTTGCCTCCTGTTATGTACGCCGTAGTATTTTCAAATTGATTATCCTGAGCTGCCGGGCCGATAAATGTTAAGTTGGAGAAAACCGGTTTCGTAACAGGTTGTTGAGTTGTTCCCTCAGCATTATTGTCCGATTCAAGCCCGTTTGAGGATGATTTGTCCGCAATCCTGGGATTCCTTACTATCAGGCCGTATTGTATTTTCCCCCTGTATCCGTTATCTGTATCAAAATCATCGTCCCACCCGTGATAGGCAATAAGGTATTTGGCATCAACAGTCCCGCCGAACCATTCAAAAGAATCATCATTTGAGTATGAAACCTGTATATGATCAACTCTTGTTCCATTACCAACCGAGCCGAAAGTAAGCCCGTTGATCTCCTGGTCTGTCTTAAACGGATACCCGGCAAATTCTATCCTCACATAAGAGAGTATTCCTGAATTATCACTGTCCTGAGTTCCTCCGTGACTTGAACGCGGCCCCCCTTCAATAATCATCTCTGTCTTATTATTTGTGGCTTTGCCGCAAACTATCACTCCTCCCCAATCACCCGGTTTTCTGAGACCTGCCGCTTGATTGGATGTAAATACAATAGGCTGTGTTTTTGTCCCCTCAGCTATAATTTTTCCGCCTCTCTCCACAATAAGAGCAGCCTTTGTCTCCTTATCTCCCTTGATAATTGTCCCCGGTTCAATTGTAAGAGTTGCACCATCTGTCACATAAACCCAGCCTTTAAGTATATACGTCCCTTTCTTAAGTGTATATGATGTCTTGATTTCAAATTCCTGTTCTCCGTTTCCAATTTGATTACCATTAAATACCACGTTGTCCGCCTCAATATTTTCCGGTTTTTCACTCTTGTCACACGAGACAAGTAAGCAAGAAAACGTTATTGAGAAGATTAATAAAAACAATTTTTCCGTTAAATTTTTCATAACTATATATTTAAAATGTTAGTTGTATTCCGATCAGGATATCTGCACCAGGGTTGAGACTCTTACTTATTTGCCGTCTTTTATGTACAATACCGTTATTGTCTTCAAATTTAGGATATTGAACAAAGACTACTTTCTGGGCAAGCAGGTCTTTAACAGAGGCCTTAATCTCAGTATGCCTTCCTATTCTTTTAGTCAAAACGAAGTCTATCAAATCCCTGGGTAATTCATACGTATCAGGGACATCATTATTGATACTTGCGCCGGAACCTGTATCCACTCGTCCTATTCCGACAATACGCTTCCCTATTCTATTGTAAAGAAGTCCTACGGTTATTCCTGCCTCCTTTTTGTCATAATACAGAGACCCGTTTATCAAGTATGGAGACTGGCCTTGCATAGGCCTGTCAGCCTCTATAGAGGATTTGTCAAAAGTTACATGACTGGAGATCACCGATGTGTTGAATCCCAAAGTGAAATTTTTCAACCCTATACAAGAGAGGTTTTTTCTCATATCTATCTCCAGACCATAATTGTTTGCAGAGGCTGCATTCTCAAAAGTGTATGTATATGAGCCACCGGCATCAAGATATGTCCATTCTATAGGATTTCTGAAGTATTTGTAGAAAACGGATATAGTTACATATTCGTCATTTGAAGGATAGTATTCATATCTAAGATCCACATTGTGAATTGTGGCATTCTTCAGATCGGGATTTCCCTTTACATCAGAATAAAGGTTGAAATCATAATAGACAGAAGGGGAAACCTCTCTGAACTCCTGCCTGTTGGTTGAAGAACCGTATGCCAGCCTCACCGTTTTTTTGTCATCAATATTGTAACTTGCATTCAGTGACGGGAAAAGCTCCGTTTGAACATAATCACTCCTCTTTGTGTCGAATTCATATATTTTAGTATAATTGATCAACCTCATCATACTTCCTTCCAGACGGAGGCCGGCTAAAATATTAAATCCCCCTCCACAAAACTTGTACGATAAATAGCCGGCCCCAAGCATATTTAACCCCTTATAACTGTTGCGATTGTCTGTATCCTCATATACATAAAGCTTGTCATGGCCATAGTTCATTTCATCAAAGACCTCAGATAAGTCTCTGTAAACAAAATCTTCAGGAAGGTTATTCTGATTGAATCTGTAAAAAAATTGCCTGTTAGAATATGAACGCCATTTATATTCTCCTAAAATTCCGGCTTTAATAAAGGATTTATTGCCCTTGTCAGCATTAAGTGGTTTGGAAAAGTTCACAGAACCAGAAAATGTATGCTCGTCAAGGTTTACAAAATCACGGGTAATTTCATTCTGGTCAATTGCCATCTTCCCATAATACTTATCTCCGTATATGAGATTTTCCTCCCTGTTTACCATTCTTCTGTCCGGCTGATTCAGGTTGGCATAGGAATATCCTACCACCCAATCCAGATCAGAACCTGCAAGTCCGTGATTTCCTGACAACTGACCGGAATAAGTAGATCGGCTTGAATAGAGATACTCTCTTTTCTCCTGATTATACAAAGCACTTATGTTTTGCCAACCTTCACGGAGAGTATATCTGTTTGTCCCTTGCTGGTTAAAAATATTCCGGAATTCCAGTTTATTATCTCCGGCGATGTATGTTATGTTAAGCATACTTCCGACTCTGGCATCAATACTATATTGATTGTCTGAGTATTTGTAGATATATTCCGGCTTGTCCGCGACTGTATTATACACGCCGAATCTGGCGTTTTGCATATCAGTGTAGGTTCGGGAACCATACGAATAATTCAATGCCGCAACAATACCTACTTTATCACCTCTCTCTAGCAGCTTGTACCTGTTAATCATAAAATTGATCTTCTGATCTGCTGCCGGTCGGCCAGTTGAAACAGACCAATCATTTCTGAAGCCCCTCTTAGTTATCTCTGATACAAGATCTGAATTAGCGTTGTCCACTCTTTGAGGGACAAAGCCTCTGAGAGACCGTTCACCATTATCAAAACCAAGGAAATCAGTCGGAGAAGAAGCATTTATGGTTCGCTCCCTGAAGTGAGTAACAGTATTGAAGTTCATACTATATGAAAGAAGCATGTCATTAACCTCAGGCATACTCTTCGTCATAATTTTGACAAACCCTCCGGAAAAATCAGCCGGTATCTCAGCTGATGGAGATTTAATAATCATTATGCTCTCTACTTGTGAACTCGGCATCATATCAAAGGAAAAAGCTCTTGTGTCCGCTTCTGTACTAGGTACGGAAGAGTTGTTGATCCATACATTATTGTATCTGCCCGACAGCCCTCTGACCATTATGTATCTGTCATCCATTACAGAAACCCCGGGAATCCTCTTCACAACCTCGGCAGCATTTTTATCCTGTGATTTAGAAATTTGAGCACCCGAGATACCGCTCATTACAACATCTGCTGTTTTTGTAGCATGAATCACTGCAATTTCAGAATTCATTCGTCTGGCAGAAGTGACAACTATCTGATCTAGTATATTAGTCGCCGGATCAATAAGAATATTAAAACCGGTGACCGAACCTGTGACCTTTAGCCCTTTTACCGAAAGGGGAGTGTAAGATATGCCTGACACATCAATGTCGTAAACACCCTGAGGTATGCCTGAAATTTTATAATAACCGTTAATATCAGTAACTGCACCTTTTTTAAGTTTAGCTATATAAACAGATATCCCGACAGCCGGTTCCCCCGTAGATCTTTCTGTAACAGCCCCTTGAAGAGCTGATGTTACTTGAGAGAATGCGTTATTCCCGGAATTGACGAATAGAAAAATAAGGAGTACTTTAAATAGTTTGTTTGCCATTGTGTTAAATTTTCGACGGCAAAACTATATCTCAGATGTTACGATATTGAGACAAAAAAATTAAGAAAAAATTAAGGAGACGATGATTACTTAACGGGAATACGGAACGTTACCCTGCAACCCTTTCCCTTATTATTTGATATAGAAAGGATACCATTGTGGCACTCTATAAAATGCTTACATAGTATCAGGCCAAGGCCGGAGCCCTTCTCCCCTTCCGTCCCGAAACATGAATTCTGCTTCTTATCTATTCTGAACAAATTCTTCAAAACACTATCTGTCATACCCTTACCGCTATCCAACACACTAACTTCAACATCATCCGGCCTCTTTATGGTATTTATTAATATTGTCCCTCCCCGCGGTGTGAATTTAATTGCATTGCTGATAAGGTTCCTGAGGATTGTGTTAATCATGTCAAGATCAAAATCAAAAACAATATCATCAGTGTTTTCGTATAAAATCTTTATATCTTTCTGCGTTGCCTGCGCCGAATACAACTCCAGGTTGGCCCTTATACGCTCTGACATGTTGTCCTGCTGACGATTAACTTTAATAGAGCCAGATTGAATTCTTGACCAGGTCAGAAGATTCTCCAAAAGTGCATATACTTCATGAGTATATTTATTCATAGAGGCAACCGATTCCTTTATCTCCTCCCTTGAAAAATTATCAGATTCATCAGTAAAATAATCCAGGAAGGCAGATACTGTACCAAGAGGGCCCCGCAGATCGTGAGAAATAATTGAAAAAAAACGATCTTTTGAGTCATTTATCTCCTTGAGCCTTTCATTTACGAGGCGTGCCTCCATAGCTTCCCTCCTGAGCGTCTTCTCCTTATTTGATGTAATCCTGATATGTATAATGACCAGGGAGAGCATAACAATATATACCAATATAATAAATACAAATGAAAGCGTAGTTGAGTACCCATCCGGAAAGGGTATATACTCAATTATCAAATTTGGGAAAAACAAAACGAAGAGGAAAAATATGATATTCAGGGCAAAGAGGGTCAATGCCTGTGACCTGTGCTGACGATTAAAAGAGATAAGAGGTATTAGCGAAAGAAGAAGAAAGTAGTTTTGAAACCCTGCTTCTCGCCCGAAATAGACTATAGACAAACCAAAAAAAAGCGCACACGAAGAGCAATTTAGCACTAAGCCTCCGACAAATAAATAACCGGAATTAGAGACATAGAGAGATGCCAGAACAAGTACTTCAATTATACCCAGAAATATTAATACATGCTTGTAAATATTGTAATCAGAACTATATAACAGTATTGCCAAAGAGATGACAAAGCCCGACAATAATATAACAGCCAAGAGATTCGATCTCTTGACTAAAATATCGGCAAATGCGATGTTATTGTTTATTTCTCCTTTCGGGGTTTTATTAAAGGAGATCCTCATATAACCGGATTAAACTGAAGTTTCGACAAATATAATTACTTTTACACTATATTATAGTTATATGGCTGAGACGAAAAAAATTTTAGTGGTCGATGATGAGGAGGATGTGTGCGAAATCCTGAAATTCAATCTAATGAATGCAGGTTATGAAGTAGATATTGCATTTTCTTCCGAAGAGGCATTAGTTAAACTTGCTAAAAACTTCGACCTTCTTCTACTCGATGTAATGCTCGGCGGGATATCCGGTTTTACTTTAGCCGATGTAATAAGAAAGGAGTTCAGAAATGATGTGCCTATTATATTCATCACAGCAAAGGACAGTGTTAACGACAAACTTAAGGGTTTCGGTGTAGGTGCTGATGACTATATACTTAAACCTTTCTCTGTAAAGGAAGTTGTGGCCAGAGTCCAGGCTGTACTAAGCCGGACTGCTTTTTATAAAAAAGCAGAAGAAGAGAAAAGAGAGTATGACAGAAAACACCCTGAGAACCCTGTTATAGAAATTGATGGTCTCAGAATAGACACCGGAGCCAAGCTGGTGAGTGTTGATAATAAGACTGTCTCATTAACAAAAAAAGAGTATGAGATTTTATTCATGCTTGCGTCATCTCCCCATCGGTTCTTTTCCAGACAAAACATACTGGATGCAGTATGGGAGAATGAGGTTTATGTACTTGACAGAACAGTAGATGTTCACATTGCCCGCCTCCGGAAGAAACTCGGAAACTACGGAGCCCTGATAATAAATCGTTCCGGATTTGGTTACTGTTTTAATACAAATGATGTTAATTAAGCTTAAATACAAGAACCAGATGGTTCTGTACATAACCCTTATGCTATTGGTCGTAGGTGGTGCTGTTGCATATATAATGATCAATTCGCAGGAAAAGAACATTATTGCAATTGGTGTTGTGCTTATTGTTTCTGTGGTATTGCTTTTATATTTCAGCAGCAAAATCAACCAACCAATGAAAGCTTTGAAGGAGTTTATCGACATTGTACAAAAAGGTAACGGAGACTACGAAAAAATTAACTTCCCCGATAACGAGTTTGGTGAGGTGGGTGAAAAGATAATACAGACATACCGACAACTGGATGAGGCAAAAAAATATAAACAGCAACTTACTCACAACATCGCTCACGAACTGAAGACTCCTGTAACCAGTATCAGAGGATATCTCGAGACTCTTATGCAACAAGAGATGGACAAAGATCAGAGTCGTTTTTTTATTGAGCGTGCTTATGCTCAAACGCTTAGGCTCTCTTCGCTGATATCCGACATCTCGACACTGAATAATATAGAGGAAGCAGCGGGTAATTATGATATAGAGATTATACACATACGTCAGTGTATTAGAGAAATTGAGAATGACCTGGCCTACAGGCTTTCTGAGAACGGTATAAGTCTTGAAGTTGAAATCGATGACCACATCATAATAGAAGGTGTCTACCTTTTAATCTATTCTCTATTTAAAAATCTAATTGACAATTCAATAGATCATGCCGGAAAAGATATTTCCATACATATCCTGACTGTAAGCATTGATCCTGAAATAATATGGTTCAGATATTACGACACAGGAAAGGGAGTCCCTGCAAGTCATCTGGATAGACTTTTCGAGAGATTCTACAGAGTAGAGGCAGGTAGAAGCAGAAAAAGCGGAGGATCCGGTCTCGGGCTTTCAATAGTCAAAAATTCCGTTCTATTGCACAACGGAACAATAAATGTCAAAAACAGAGATGATGGCGGACTTCAGTTCGACTTCTCACTCAGTGTAAAGATGTACCGATAAGACTCATAAACTCTTCTCGTGTCCGAATATCCTTTAGGAAAGCCCCGGTAAATGCAGATGTTGTAGTTACCGAATTCTGTTTCTGAACACCGCGGATTTGCATGCACATATGTGAAGCTTCAATAACAACTGCTACTCCAAGCGGGTTAAGGGTATTCTGTATACAATCCCTTATCTGAACCGTCAGCCTCTCCTGTACCTGTAACCTTCTTGCATAGGCCTCCACAACTCTGGCAATTTTGCTAAGACCTGTTATATAGCCATTCGGAATATAAGCAACATGGGCTTTCCCGTAAAACGGAAGCATATGATGCTCACACATGGAATACAGTTCAATATCTTTAACAATAACCATTTGCTTATAGTCTTCCTTGAATTTTGCAGAGTTCAGTATTGATGCCCCATCCATTTCATATCCCTGCGTGAGAAATTGGATTGATCTGGCCACTCTGATTGGAGTCAGCTGAAGACCCTCACGTTCAGGATCCTCACCTATCAGGCTGAGTGCCTCTTTGTATAGGAGAGCCAGCTTCTGAGTAACCTCCTCATCATAGTGTTCAATCTTTGTATATGCCATAATAAATAACTAATTTCGGGCAAAATTAAGAAATAAGACCAAGAAATTATTCTCATAATGAAAATTTTAATCACAGCAGCCGAAGAGGAGGAGATAATCACTGCCCGTCAGGCATACAATTCTCTGCCAAAAGAGAGAAAGGAGAACCTTGATGTAACATTCATGCTGACAGGGATAGGAAGTACCAGTACCAGCTACCGGCTGACACGAGTTTTATGCACATCCGGTCCGTTTGACCTTGCAGTTAACATAGGCATTGCCGGAAGTTTTTCCCCGGCATTTCCTATAGGATCGACAGCTATCATAAAAAAGGAGTATTTCGGAGATCTTGGATTCGAAACCTTCAACGGATTCCAGACTCTGTTTGACTACAATGCACTGGATTCAGACACCTATCCGTTTAAAAGCGGAGCTTTGCACTGGCCGGGGCTTTCATCTGAAATTGAGAAGGCTCTCAGTCTGTATGACAGAGCCACTGGCGTGACAGTACAAACTGTAAGCGGTCTTCCGGAGAAGACCAGACAACTCAGAAGCAACTTTTTGCCCGAGATTGAAAGCATGGAAGGCGCTGCCTTTTTCTATGTATGTATACAAGAGAAGGTGCCTTTCATTGAGATTCGCTCAGTGTCAAACGAGGTCGGAGAGAGAGACCGGACAAAATGGAATATTCCACTGGCTCTTGATTCACTCAAAGAAGCAATGAAAAACCTTCTTACTGCACTATGAGGTTAAAATTGGCCTATTCCCCCTGTCCAAATGACACCTTTGCTTTTCACGCAATGGTACATAATCTTATAGATACTGAGGGTATCGAATTTCTCCCAGAACTGGCCGATGTTGAACTATTGAACAAAAGGGCTGCGGAAGATGTTTATGATGTTTGCAAATTGAGTTACAGTACTTTCTTTTCACTATGCGACAAATATGTGATGTTACGTTCGGGCAGCGCTCTGGGCTATAACAATGGCCCGCTTTTTGTCTCCCTTGACCCGGTTATCGGAAGAGAGAGTTATTCAAATCTTAAAATTGCAATTCCAGGAGATGGAACGACCGGGGCACTCTTATTGAGAAATGCCTTTCCTGAATGCAGGAACCTTACACCGATCCTCTTTTCGGAGATTGAGAAGCGTGTGCTAAGAAGAGAGTTTGATGCCGGAGTTCTGATACATGAAGGAAGATTTACATACAAAGAAAAGGGGTTACACCTTATAGAGGATCTCGGGAGTTATTGGCAAAACACCACAGGATTTCCCATACCACTAGGAGGCATTGCCGTTTCAAGAAGACTTGACAAAAATTTACAACAAATAGTCAACAGAATTTTAAAGAGAAGCATAGAATTTGCATTTGCACATCCGGACAAGTCGGCGGGATACGTTTCAGAAAATGCACAGGAGATGGACATGGAAGTTCAGCGTAAACATATAGCCCTATTTGTAAACGACTACACTCTTGACATAGGTGATACCGGAATCAATGCAGTGGAGGCCCTGTACAATAAGGCGCTCGAGTTAAATCCCGGCGTTATAAGACGAGAGGATCTTTTTATTTAATTTCACAATTTAAAAACCATGGATATGAATCAGGAGGTTATCAGGATAAAAGGCATAAAGAAGATCTATAAGGTAGGTAATCAAGAGGTAAGAGCACTTAACGGAATTGATATCCGGATTAACAAAAATGAATATGTTGCAATTATGGGTCCTTCCGGCTCGGGAAAATCCACAATGATGAATATCCTTGGCTGCCTTGACAGTCCTTCAGAGGGTGAATATATACTTAACGGGACAGATGTAAGTAAAATGGATGACAATGATCTGGCTGTCATCCGCAATAAGGAGATCGGCTTTATATTCCAGTCATTTAACCTTTTACCGAGATATACGGCTTTGGACAACGTCGCTTTACCTTTGATTTATTCCGGAGAATCCCGGGAAAACAGGGAAGAGAGGGCAAGAGTTGCACTTGAAAATGTCGACCTGCATGACAGGATGCATCACAAGCCAAATGAGTTATCAGGTGGTCAAAGGCAAAGAGTGGCAGTTGCAAGGGCACTTGTAAACAAACCGTCAATAATTCTTGCCGATGAACCTACCGGAAATCTTGACACTAAGACTTCTATTGACATCATGAAGCTTTTCGAGGAGATTCACGAAAAGGGAAATACGGTAATATTAGTTACACACGAAGAGGATATTGCAAAACATGCAAAAAGAATAATCCGTCTCAGAGACGGTTTAATTGAGTCAGACCACACAAACGACCATCAGATAATATAGATATGAAGATTTATACAAAAACAGGAGATAAAGGAAGCACCTCTCTGGTAGGGGGGGCTCGTGTCAGTAAAAATGATCCCAGAGTTCATGCATACGGGACTGTTGATGAGCTCATATCTCATTTAGCACTGCTTAGAGCAGAGGCTGCAGATGATAAATATATAGACAATATAAGAAGGATTCAGAAAAACCTCATGTTGGCCGCTGCTCACCTCGCAGCAGATGCAAAAGGAGCAGAAAAACTTAAATACTGCAATGATGGAGAGATACTCTTCCTTGAGGAACAGATAGATGAAATGACATCAGCACTGCCGCAACAGACAGCATTTATACTTCCCGGACCTCACAAAGCATCCGCTGTATGCCATATTGCCCGAACCGTCTGCAGAAGGGCTGAACGCTCTGCTCTTGCTCTTGAGGCAGAACCAAGGATAGAGCTTTGCATAAAATATCTCAATCGTCTTTCCGACTATCTGTTCGTGTACGCCAGACATTTGTCTATAAATGGAGGTATCCCAGATGATTTTTGGGCTCAATAATATTGAAAATCAACAATTAATTATTACCTTCGCACACTATTATTAAATAATATAGTAACTGTTTAATTATTAATCATTTGCGCTATGTATTGGACACTTGAATTGGCGTCAAAACTGGAAGATGCACCATGGCCTGCAACCAAAGAGGAGTTGATTGACTACGCAACCCGTTCCGGATCTCCCCTAGAAGTTATTGAAAATCTTGAAGATCTGGATGATGATGGAGAGGTATACGATAGCATCGAGGACATCTGGCCCGATTATCCTAGCAAGGAAGATTTCTTTTTCAACGAAGAGGAATATTAATATAATTTAGAATGAAGATAATTATTGCCGGGGCTGGTGATGTCGGAAGCCACCTGGCTAAGATGCTCAGCAATGAGTATCATGATCTTACTATAATCGATAACGATGAAGGAAGGCTTAGCAGGGTATCCGAAAGTTCTGACGTAATAACTATTTTCGGGTCACCTACGTCTATAACCACTCTGTCACAAGCAGGAGCTGCCTATGCAGATCTATTCATTGCTGTCAGTCCTGCTCAGGAGCAGGATGTTAATATTATCAGCTCTCTTCTGGCAAAAAAGATGGGAAGTACACGTGTGACTGCCCGTATAAATAATGACGAATATCTTCAGAACGACAACAAGATACTCTTCACCGAAATGGGTATTGATCTGTTGTTTTATCCTGAAAAAATTGCCTCTCATGAAATTACCGACCTTCTGAAACAGACCGGGACATCCGAATTTATGGATTTCTCCGCAGGTAAGCTTCAGTTGATTGTATTCAGGCTTGATGACGGGGCTCCTTTGATTGACAAAATTCTGGGAGATCTCACCATCTCTGGCGAAGAGCCTCTGTACAGAGCTGTAGCAATAGCTCGGGACGGGCAGACACTTATTCCGCGCAGGAATACCCGTTTTAAGGAGCACGACCTTGTCTTCGTGATTTCAAAGAGGGCCGGAGTACAGGAGGTGATGAGCTATTCGGGAAAGGATAATATCAATGTCCGCAAACTCATGATTGTCGGCGGAGGCAGAATCGGCGAGATGGTTGCCAAGAAGCTTGAGAATACCGTTGACTACATAAAACTCATAGAACTGAAGAAAGAGAGATGCGAAATCCTCAATGAAAGACTTTCCAAGACACTTGTCATCAATGGGGATGCCCGCAATACAGACCTGCTCATTGAGGAGGATGTAAATGGTTTTGATGCCTTTGTTGCTGTTACCAGCAGTTCTGAGACTAACATCCTCTCCTGTGTGATGGCAAAAAAGATGGGCGTTGCAAAGACTATCGCCGAGGTTGAGAATATAGACTACATCAAGTTAGCTGAAAGCATGGGTGTTGATGCCGTTATAAACAAAAAACTTATAACCGCAAGCCGCATATTCAGATTCACTCTCTCCAACAAGGTTCAGTCTATTAAGTGCCTAAATGGCTCAGATGCAGAGGTTCTTGAATTTATCGTTAATCCTAACAGTCTTATAACAAGAGACAAGATCAGGAATCTTGGTTTCCCTAAAGATGCAATTATCGGGGGTATCATCAGAGGCAACCATAGCGTTATTGCTCTGGGAGACACTGAGATAAAAGCTTACGACAGGGTTGTCGTTTTTGCCCTCCCTTCTGCTTTGAAAAAAGTGAATAAGTTTTTCCTGTAGTTTTGTCTAAATTTGCAGCATGGCAAGCATACTACAAGCAGAAAAAATCTCAAAGTCCTACGGCACTAGAATCCTTTTTGAAAAACTAGACATAAATATAAACGAGGGAGAGAAGATTGCCCTCATTGCTCCCAACGGCAGTGGTAAGAGTACTCTTCTCCGCATTCTGGCCGGAAAGGACTCTTCTGACCTCGGAGGAACAATCCGCTATAAAGAGGGTATCAGAATTGCCTGGCTTGAGCAAGAGCCTGAATACGACCCGGAAAAGAGTGTATTTGAAGAGGTCTTTTCCTCATCTGACGAGCTCTCCCGTACAATTGCGGAATACGAGAATGCAATTCTTGCAAACGATCCTAAAAGGCTTGAGAATGCGATAAGAGAGATGGACAGAACTGAGGGTTGGCAGTATGAACTGAAGGTAAAACAGATACTAACCACTCTCAACATAGGAAATCTCAATCAAAAGATGTCCGAGCTATCGGGCGGACAACGGAAAAGAGTGGCAATAGCAGGAGCTATGCTGGCTGATGCCAATCTTATTGTACTGGATGAGCCGACAAACCATCTTGACCTTGAGATAATCGAGTTTCTTGAAGAGTATCTGACCAGAACATCTTCTTCTCTCTTAATGGTAACACACGACCGCTACTTTCTTGACAGAGTGTGTAATCAGATTCTGGAGCTTGACAATGGAAAGTTGTACAAATACCAAGGTAATTACTCATACTACCTGCAGAAAAGAGATGAGAGAATCGAGAATTTCAACTCAGAGACAGAAAGAGCCCGGAATCTGTTCAGAAAGGAGCTCGACTGGATGAGGAGAATGCCTCAGGCAAGGGGGACGAAAGCCAAATACCGTGTCAATGCATTTTATGACATCAAGGACCGGGCCTCTCAGACAATTTCCGAACAGAGCATGAAGATTGATGTAAAGAGTGCAAGACTCGGGACAAAAATTATCAACTGTAAGGGTGTCTCCCACAGTTACGGAGATTACAAGACCATAGACTCTTTCACATATAACTTTGCCAAAGGAGAAAAAGTAGGATTGGTAGGTTCAAACGGAGTCGGAAAGACAACATTTCTAGAGGTTATCACAGGGTCATTGCCTCCTGTTGCAGGAACAACAGATATCGGGGAGACAGTCGTTTTTGGCTACTATAGACAAGCGGGACTTGAATTTACACCGGATGAGACGGTTATTGATGTTGTAAGAAGATATGCCGAAGTTGCAACTCTGTCTGACGGGACTCAGGTTCCTGTAACGCAATTCCTCTCGAAGTTTCTCTTCCCCTACTCTACACACAATACCAAGGTTGAAAAACTGAGCGGAGGAGAGAGGAGAAGGCTTTACCTTGTAACTGTGTTGATGAAGAATCCGAACTTTCTGATTCTCGATGAGCCCACAAATGATCTTGACATTATCAGCCTCAATGTTCTTGAGGAATATCTTGCGGAATTCCGGGGATGTCTGATTATTGTCTCACACGACAGATATTTTCTTGACAAACTCGCTGATCATATTTTTGTATTTGAAGGGGACGGAGTTATAAAAGACTATGTCGGCAAGTATAGTGAATACCGCGAATATGTCAGGGAGCTGGAACGTGAGAAGACTCCCAGACCTGTAAAAGAGCCTAAAGAGGAGGCACAAACAGCCAGGAAAGGTTTGTCATACAAAGAAAAGCGCGAACTCGAAGCTCTTGAATCAGAGATAGAGTCTCTTGAAAAAGAGAAGAGCGACCTTGAGGCCGCTCTCTCGTCCGGTATTTTGTCACCTAAAGATCTCACAGATAAATCTGTAAGAATCGGAGAGGTTATTTCATTGATTGAAATAAAGAGTGACAGGTGGTTGGAGCTCAACAGCTGATACTACTCCATCAACTTCTTATACTTAAATCTTTTTGGCGTGAGATCACCAAGACGTCTCTTCTTGTTCTCCTCATATTCAGAGTAGCTGCCCTCGAAGAAATATACATTTGAGTCACCTTCAAAGGCAAGGATGTGAGTTGCGATTCTGTCAAGGAACCATCTGTCATGTGAAATTACGACAGCACAACCGGCAAAATTTTCCAGACCCTCCTCCAGAGCCCTTATTGTATTTACATCCACGTCATTTGTAGGCTCGTCAAGCAGTAACACATTGGCCTCCTCCTTTAGGGTAAGGGCAAGATGCAACCTGTTCCTCTCACCTCCGGAGAGTACCCCGCACTTTTTCTCCTGATCTGCTCCGGAGAAGTTGAATCTTGACACATAGGCCCTTGCATTTACCTCCTTATTGCCAAGTTTCACAAATTCAGAGTTGTCTGCTATTGTCTGATATACAGTTTTTTCAGGATCTATCTGTTTGTGTTGCTGGTCAACGTAGGCTGCCTTCACGGTCTCTCCGATAGAGAAAGTTCCCTTATCCGGCGTTTCGTAACCCATAATAAGCCTGAACAAGGTAGTCTTGCCTGCACCATTTGGGCCGATGATGCCAACAATTCCTGCCGGAGGTAATTTGAAGTTGAGGTTTTCGAAGAGTACCTTATCTCCGAAAGATTTTGTTACACCAACAGCCTCAATTACATTGTCTCCAAGACGTGGCCCGTTAGGGATAAAAATTTCGAGCTTTTCATCCTTGGCTTTTCCATCCTCATTGAGCATTCTTTCATACTGTGACAGACGTGCCTTGGATTTTGCGTGTCTGGCCTTAGGAGCCATCCGTACCCACTCAAGCTCTCGTTCCAGCGTTTTCTTTCTCTTGGTCTCCTGTTTCTCTTCCATCGCCAGTCTTGTTGTCTTCTGATCCAACCACGACGAGTAATTGCCCTTCCACGGAATTCCCTCTCCACGGTCAAGTTCAAGTATCCATCCTGCAACATTGTCGAGGAAATAACGGTCGTGGGTAACTGCTATCACAGTTCCCTTGTATTGTTGAAGATGTGCCTCAAGCCACTGTATACTCTCCGTATCGAGGTGGTTGGTCGGCTCATCCAGAAGGAGTACATCCGGCTCTCTTAAAAGCAACCTGCATAAAGCCACACGCCTTCTCTCGCCACCGCTTAGAGTCTTAACTGATGCCGAAGGGTCCGGACATTGCAGGGCATCCATTGCTCTCTCAAGTTTTGAATCTATATCCCAGCCATTTACATGGTCAATCTTATCAGTCAGTTCGCCCTGAAGTTCGATAAGTTTGTTCATCTCATCATCCTCCATCGGTTCTGCAAATTTATTGTTGACCTCCTCATATTTTTTGAGCAGATCCATAACCTCCTGCACACCCTCCTGCACTACCTCAAGAAATATGAGGAGGTCAAC
>Ga0265297_10001660_pt1 | contig 50676 bp, 21 predicted proteins | sample Munlanlwell13791_FD_192502 | JGI IMG/M metagenome (GOLD analysis project Ga0265297, IMG submission 192502) | Leachate microbial communities from a municipal landfill in Southern Ontario, Canada - Leachate well 137-91 | ecosystem: Engineered > Solid waste > Landfill > Unclassified | place...
GATAAGCGTAAAAGAAGTAAGAATTATTACTGACAAATTCTCCGGCAGGTCTAAAGGTTTTGGCTTTGCGGAGTTTGAAACCGAAGAACAAGCTCAACAGGCAATAGATGCTTTGAACGAGCAGGAACTAAACGGAAGAAAGATGACAGTAAACAAAGCCCGCAAAATGGAGCCACGAAGCAATAACTTCGGCGGCGGCGGAAGAAACTCAGGTTACAGAGAAAAAAGATACTAATTATTGAAAAAACGATCGCAGTTAACGAACCGAGGATAGAAGAAAAGGCCGTTTTCTCTTCTATCCTCGTTCCTCTCTCTTCTCTTTTTATGAAACTCAAATCTATAAAAGTTAATTAGCTAACTCCCCTCAAAAGATTACCCACCCTCAATAAATATCATAAAAATTTAAAATCAGATTTATATTTTTTAATTGAAGAAAAGGTTTAATGAAGTATTGTATCTACGGAATGTATTACTAACATACGCTCATTTTTGATGCTGTTTTACACCTTTTAAAGATTCAATGGCCTTTATGGCCTCTTCTTTTGTTAATTCATCAACCTTGGTTTTATGATAATACTTGTGCAAAAAGTTGTTAAGATGCTCCTCTTCCCAGCCGAGTTTATTGGCAAGATATTTAATAAATATTTTTTGTTTTATGGTAAGGCCATGAGGGTTAACCTGGTAATATTTACTGCGGACGAAGTAGTTCATCAGTTTTTTGAAACCAGCTTCGTCCAGGTCTTTTGAGCTGTTTACACTGGCAACATCCTGCAAAATTTTTCTGTATTCACTATCAGCCAGGCCTAATTCTTTTTTAACGATATGGATAATTGCTAATTTCTTTTTGTCCATGGAACACCTTAATGTGTTTATTCAGTGACATCCGCCCTACTTCGCCAAGGCTTCGAAGGGCGTCCTTCGTAGCTTTATGCGAAGGAGGACGCCGAAGCCCTACCAGCCATAACAAGGAGAAGGGCGTAGGCGGATAAATAATTTTTATTTCAAAATACCGTTCTTACAAACCTCCGCAAATTTTTTAGCGCTTTTTCTTATGGTTCTTTTGTAAGTTTTATAATTAATGCCGACAATCCCAAACCGTGGCGCAAAACCCTTATCCCACTCAAAATTATCCATAAGCGACCAATAAAGATAACCTATAACCTTAACCCCCTTCCTCATCGCACGGTGAATATATTTTAAGTGGTCATGTATATATTTCCAGCGCTGGCCATCATCATACGTGCAGATACCGTTTTCCGTTATCATTATCGGCAAATTGTATTTTTTAAGTTCTAAAAGCACGTCATACAGCCCTTTTGGATAGATATCCCAGCCAAGGGAATTTTTGCTGATACGATGGTGTTTTTTCTCACAAGTATCCATTGCCATGTTGCCTGCACCTAACTGTTTAATAGCCACCACCTGCCGCGAATAATAGTTAATGCCGATAAAATCAAGCGGCATACGCTTTAAGAAATTACCCATGGATATTCTTTCAAGGAATCCTATGTTATATACTTTAGCGCGCAAATATGCAGCAAGACGGTTGCGTAAACTATGCTTACAGGGCACAAAAGCCATTACATTATGAGCAATGCTGACTTTTGGTTTGTTAAGATGCAATCCTTTATAAATATTATGTATGAGGTGATAGGCTTTAATATGGGCTAAAGCCAGGTGCTCCTCTACATACGCTGCTTTAAGCAATGATTTTTTCTGAGGCGGCCACACTCCAAGAATATAAGCGTGCGATATAAATATTGTCGGTTCGTTTATGGTAATCCAATACCGGACGTGCTTTGCCAGAGCACGCACAACAAAGTTACAGTAACGTAAGTAGCGCTCAACTGAATGTTGGTTCTCCCAGCCTCCTCGCTTTGTAAACCAGATTGGGTTTGTAAAATGATGCAGCGTAACCACCGGCTCAATGTTACGTTTCTTTAGCGCCAAGATAACATCAAGATAATGCTGTAATTCCTTATGGGAAAATTTTCCCTCGTAAGGCTCAATGCGGCTCCATTCTATAGAGAAACGGTGGGCATTGTGGTTGAGGCTTTTAGCGATGTCAAAGTCGTGTTCGTAAAGCCCATAGTGGCGGCAGGCATCCCCTGATATTGTTTTTCCGGCCTTCTTTTCCCATTGCCACCAATCGCAATTTTTATTGTTACCTTCGACCTGATAGGAAGATGTTGCCGCGCCCCATAAAAAATCTTTTGGAAATTTAAACATAATAAGATTATATCATTATCTGGCGCAAAGGACAAACTCCAGTAAAAACATAGATGATTTCAGATGGAAATATTAGTTAAACGGTTGCGGTTGCCTGCCCGCCAGAGGCGGGCGAGCTTGTCACGGTCACGTCGAACGTTAAGCATCATTTGAAACTTAACCGATAAACGATAGACGAAACTAGCCGCGTAACCGCTGAACGAATGACGACGCATAGCGTCGGTGTAGGAGTAAAAAATTCAGAATACTCCATAATCGCATACTTGACTTCCCATTTAAAACAATATAAATTAAAAGTATGAAGTCTTTAATAAGGCTGATTAAAAAAACTTATGGGATGGCGCATCCGGACGAACGTAAAGTCGTAATGCACAACGTGGCTTCGCTTTCTATATTGCAGATAATAACCTACGCCCTTCCGGTTATTATAATACCTTATCTTTTTAGGGTCCTTGGCGCGGAAAAATTCGGCCTCATTGCTTTTGCCCAGGCGCTGACGCAGTATTTTATGATTCTTACGGATTACGGCTTTAGTATTACCGCGACAAAAGAAATTTCTCTCTGCCAGCAAGAACACGCTAAAGTATGCAAGGCATTTTCTTCGGTGATGACGGTAAAAATTGCCCTGGCTTTTTTAAGCTTTTTGATACTTTGCGCAATTATCTATTTTATCCCAAAATTTAGAGCAGACTGGATGGTTTATATTTTAAGTTTCGGCGCGGTAGCAGGAAACACAATTTTTCCTGTCTGGTTTTTCCAAGGCACGGAAAAGATGAAATATATTACTATTTTAAATGTTGCCGGCGGGTTTACTTTGGCAATTCTTATTTTTTTATTTATAAAAGTCCCGGGAGATTACCTTAAAGTTGCATTCATAAACTCCGTTGTAGCTTTGACAACCGGGCTGATTAGCCAATATATAGTTTTTAAAAGATTCCGGATAGCCTATAAATTCGAGGGGTATAAAAGCTTAAGGCAGCAGCTTAAAGCCGGTTGGGATATTTTTATTTCAGTTGCTGCGATAAACGCTTATACCAATACGCGCGTCTTTATCCTCGGCCTGCTTACCAATAATACCGTAACCGGTTTTTATTCAATCGCTGAGAAAATCGCCAGCGCCTGCCAAACCTTTCCTCTTGATTCTTTCTCACAGGCAATATTTCCGCGGCTGAATAAAATATTCCAAAAAAATAAACTAAAAGCATTTACGCTGATGCAGCAGATACAGCGGATAACAACGATTATTTCTTTAATCTGCCTGCCAATTATTTTCGTCTTTGCCGATTTAATTATCAGAATTGCCTGCGGCACAACCCCCACGGAATCAGTACTTGCCTTAAGGCTTTTGTTAATCTCTGTATTTTTTGTGGCAATTAACGCCTTCCGCGTGCAGTTTTTGGTTGTCTGCGGAAAAACTTATATTTATTCAAGAATTCACGTAATTATGGCGATGTTAGGCCTACCTTTAATATTTCTCCTTGTATATTCTTTTTCTTATATGGGAGCAGCAGCGGCAACGATTGTGCTTGAGGCAGGAATTTTTATTATTACTTATTTTACGGTAAGAAAACTTAAGTTTTCTTAAATTAACACCGCAAAGGCGCAAAGAAGACGCAAAAACGCAAAAGATTTTTTTGCGACTTTGCGGATTTTTGCGTTTTTGCGGTGTAAATTTTTATAAGGAAGGCTTCTTCGATGAGAAAACCTGCTTAGCTTCCCAGATAAACATAAAGCTTAAGCTTAAAAGCAAAATCCCACATATTCCGGAAAGCATTATATCGCTTGAAGGCAGAGACTTACCCCAACCAACAACAAGCGACTTTATAAAAGGAATAATCAACTGAACCAATGAGCACAGAGTAACTACAAACATAAATATCATTGGAAGTATAGCTATCCTTGTTCTTTTACCCATATGCATAAGCCACACTGAAACTGCCAGCAGAATGAAACTGGCAAGCAATTGATTACTTGTGCCAAAAATCGGCCAGGCAACCAGGTAACCCTTTTCTTTTGCCAGCATAAGGAAAAAAAACGGAACTGCAACACTAATGATACCCGCGAGTATCATTCCTTTTTTTGAACTCCAGCCCATAAGCTCCTGCAGGCAATAGCGGGCAAGCCTGGTGCAGACATCCAAAGTATCATAGACAAAAGTAGAAAACGCAAGCAGAGCAAAAGCAAACGCAGCTCCGTAAGGTATTTTAATAAGCCCTAAATACCTGGCAATACCGTGGGCGTAAATTAAGTTCGGGTCTGATTTTAAAATCGTGCTCGCCTTTGGCAGCATCATAACTGTAGCAATAGCCAGTACGGCAACTAACCCCTCCAAAAGCATTGCGCCGTAGGCAATGGGGACACTGTCGCTTTCATGTTTAAGCTGCTTTGAGGTTGTTCCGGAGCTGACAATACCATGAAAACCCGAGCAGGCTCCGCAGGCAACCGTAATAAATAAAAGCGGAAAAATATTTTTCCCGTTTACGCTGCTTACAAGGCCGTTAAGATTAAACGCGGGAAATTCTATTTTAAATCCACCGAACAACGCGCCGATAAGCCCGATTGTAATAACCAGATATAAAAACCATCCACCCAAAAACCCTCGAGGCTGCAGAAGCAGCCATACCGGAATAAGCGATGCCGCCAAACAATACAATAAAATTATCATATCCCATTGTTTTACGGAAAAAACATTAAAAGCATTGAGTATCGCTTGCGGAAGATGCGGGCCGCCCCAGATAATAAAAAGCAATAACGGCAAAAATATCGCGGTTACATACAAAAGTTTTACCTTAAACTTATAAAGCAAAACCCCCATTGCCATCGCCAGGAATAAATATAAAACCGAAGAAGCTGCAACCGCAGGGCCAAAATTTGCCCCTTCAATTGTAGTTTTAAAAGTATGCGCGGTAATATCCGTAAAGGCAATAATCACATAGACTAAAGCCAGCCAGACAAAGACAAGGAAAAATTTATAAGAGCGGCCAGGCATATATTTTTTAACAATCTCGCCGATTGAAGCTCCATCGTGCCTGACTGAAGCAACCAGGGCAAAGAAATCATGCGCTCCTCCGATAAAAATTGCACCCAGCACAATCCAGATAAGCGCCGGCAACCAGCCAAACCAAAGGCAGGCTAATACCGGCCCAACTATCGGCCCGGCTGCAGCAATTGCGGAAAAATGCTGGCCCAAAAGTAGCGTATGTTTTGCCGGAACATAATCTATGCCGTCATTAATTTTACAGGCAGGAGTAATTGAGTCATTATTAAGCGTAACTCTTCTGCCTAAAAACCTTCCGTAAAAAATATAGGCGATTAAAAAAATAACTATAACTATACTTACCAGAATGCTAATCATGTTTTATTTAGTTATATATTTACCCTAATTTCCGATACGATAGCTACGACTTTTCCACTTCCTGCCCCAGTTTAATGTTTAAATAGCGTGACTTTCTTATTCCTAATACCTGCGAGGGGTAGACGCTGCGATGGCCGGTAATAAAAAAACTTATTACGCAGGCAATAGCCGCATAAGGAGCGATTTGCGGACCGAATAATTCTATAGCCATAATGCTTGCGGCAATCGGTGTATTTGCCGCACCCGCAAGAACTGCCACTAATCCGATTGAAGCAAAAAGTATTGTGTTTAAACTAAATATTTTTGCAAAAAGCAAGCCCGCGGTAGCGCCTATAAAAAATATCGGTGTTACTACCCCCCCGCTCCCGCCAAAATTTAAAGTAATGCTGGTTGTTATTGTTTTAAGAATAAAAGCATACCATGGCTCCATGGCCCCTTTAAGCGAAGATTCAATCGTATTAATTCCTAAACCAAGATACTTATCTGAAAATGATAACGCTATCACGATAAGAAGTAAGCCTCCTATGATGCTTTTAAGCCATTCTTTTAATCTTATCCTGGAAGCAATATACTTGCCAAAAGAAAGCATCTCAATAAGAAAAAATGCACAAAGCCCAAAGAATACTCCGGACAAAATGACTTCTACAAAAATAGTTTTTCCAAATGCCGGTATAAGCTCGATAGGATAAGTAAAATACTTAATTCCAAAGGCGACAGAAACATTGTAGCTGATTATACCGGCAATAAATGACGGTAAAATAACATCATACAGGATACTGCCGATGAAAAGAACCTCTACTCCGAAGATTGCGCCGGCTATAGGCGTTCCGAATACAGAAGCAAATCCTGCGCTGATACCGCAAATTACCAGTTTTTTACGGTCGTAATCATCGAATTTAAAAATTCTGCTAAAGAATGATGCGAGGCCTGCGCCTATCTGCGCACAAGGGCCCTCTTTGCCGGCGGAACCGCCAAATGCTATGGTAATAACAGTAGCTATAAGTTTAATTGGAACAACGGCAAGTTTTATAACGCCTGCTCTTTTATGTATAGCCTCTATAACCTTTTCCGTACCATGGCCTTTGGCATCGGGCGCAAATTTCTTTATGATAAACCAGCTTAAAAAAAGTGCACAGGGAAGCAAGAAAAAATAACGGGTATTCTGCCTTACCATAAGGGTAGTTTTATTCAATGCTGTTAAAAAAATAGCTGTAGCTACCCCAACAATAATACCGATAAAAGTTGCCAGGATTACCCATCTAAAAACACTATAAAATATGGCTCTTTGTTCTCGTAAACGTTTCTTCATATTAGTTCCTTTTTAAAAATAGTATTTTACTGCTATGGGGAGAAAATTACAACTCTCGACAGGATGCCAACTATGGGATATGGCTTAGCTTATATTTGCAGGAAAAAATAATTATATTCCTGCGCAGAATTTTACTGAAAAGTAGCCGTTGTCACTAGCTTTAATTAAAATTTGCCAGGGATAATTTTCTTTGAAATCCTTAAACCACACTCTGAGAATGAAAATTTTTTTATTGGAAAGTTTTGAATGCTGTAAATCTATAGTTTCAACTTTTGCTTCCAGGTTATCGAGATTAATACTGTTTTCCGTATCTTTGTTTTTTTTCGCCTCCAACGTATAACGAGGTAAAAGAAATTCCTGCGTGGGCTGAAAATCATAAAGGTCTCTTTCTGACTGGTGCGCTTTTAAAAAACCGATAAATTCATCTGCTGAGTTAATCTTAACTCCATATTTAAACCGATACTCTTTATCGCAATTAGGCCTGTTGCTTTCCGGTTTTACTTCAAAGGGATCGTTATTTTCCTGTGCCGGCAAGGGAAAACCCATATTGCCTATGAATAAAAAAATCATTACGTTTATGATTAGAAAAAACTTTTTGCTCACTTGTTTCTCCTCTTATCTACCAAATCCCATCTCGCAAAAATATTACCCAATCGACATCGGCTTAGGTAAAGAATAGGCAAAATAAATGCCGATTGCCCAAATTACCAAGGATTTTTCTATTTTTCTTTAATAAGTTTTTTCAGCAAATCTTTGATTTTATTAATCTCTTTGTCATTTACAATTCCGCAAGCATAATAACGGATTACGCCGTGCTTATCGATAATGATAAAGTTGCTGCTATTGTTCTTAGCCTTATAGGCTGAAGCCATTTTGCCGGACCAATCACCATATATAGTAATACCTTCTTTTTCAGAATTTTCGCGAAGTGCACTCTTCCAGGCACCGGAAAAAATCACACCATTGCAATTTACAATTGCGAGCCTATAAACACCTTCCTTTACTGCTTCTGGTTGCTCTTCGTAGAATTTATTTAATTCGGTTTTTAGCTTACGGTTTTTTTCTATTTCATTTTTGGTTTCATAAAATATGGTTATAACTTTGCCTTTTATATCGGAAAGGCTTAATTCTTTATTATCTCCTGACCTCACTATAAAATCCGGAGCTTTTAAACCAATTGGCTTGTCATTAGAAAAAGAAATTAGCGGTAGAAGCGAAAACATTACAGCCAAAAAGAATATTTTTTTCATCTTGTCTCCATTATTATTTTAAAATTTCATCGAGAAAATATTTTTAAAATATTCTAAAGCCCGTATATCTTTTATTGTGCTCGATAAGACATATTTTCCATAACCAAATTGCGCAAGGACGTATTTGCCAAAAGCAAATTGGCCGATGGCGGTTAGTCCGGTTGCAAACTGTCCAAGCCCGAAAAGAATGCCTATGGCAAATTGGGCAATTGCAATTATACCCAGAGAAAACTGCCCTAAGGCAATCACCCCCATTCCAACCATGGTTATCGAAATTACCCCAATACCAAAAATGCCTATAGCGATTATGCCTTTTGCGATAAGTAATTTTCCTGTGTTGCTGTTTAAACCTAACGCAATGTGAACTAACGGCAAGCCGAATAAGGTTAGTTTACTCCTCCATTCAAATCCCCAGCGTAAGCAAGAAGGCAAGTTTTTCATATTTAAAACGGTTATGAATTAATTATATCTATAAATTTCTTCATATCAATACCAAAATCATAATGAATTTTTGTGCGATATCGAAGATTTTCAATCTGGCTGGCTTATTGGATAAGAGAATAATTCTTTCCAGTGCTTAATCCAGCCTTTTGAGTGAGTTGTACCGGTAACTTCTGTTATGCGGGAATAATCTTTATCGCCCATACGTTTAACAAAAGATTCGGCGATAGAAGGAGGCACAACAGTATCTTTTGAGCCGATAAAATGGCGTTGAGGTAAATCTTTTAAATTTTTCGCAAAATCAATGGGATTAAGCGAGCCGGAAAGCTTGCTTACGTTATGGTATTTGCTTACTGCCTCTGTATCTAAATTCCCTGCAATAGTGCGCAAAGATACAATATCGTTTCTTTGCGCGGCAATCAAAACCGCTACTGCTCCTCCGCCGGAATAACCGATTAAATTAATCTTATTTGTTTTAATTAAATCAGCAAGCTGGCTTACAGCTTCACTCATAGATGTTATCACTTCTTGCGAAAAACGTTTATCCGACCAATAACAAGGGTCGACCTTTAAAGATTTTTCTTCAATGTATTGACCTGGGCGCGCAAGGTAAGCAACATTTGCGCTTTCATCTATACTTGCAAGTTGTAAGGCCAAAGGATTTCTTGGCGTTGGATTGTTCGACAGGCGAGTGCGCAAAATCCAGGCATTGCCATCACCCTCAATGTAAATATTTACAGGTTCTCCCGGCTTTGCAAAATGATAAAAAGTTGTCAGCGTAAAATATTTTGTTTTGAGGTGTGCTTTTTCAAATTTAGCTGATTTGGCTATTTTGTAATAAGTGATACCTTTATCGCCTGATGTTGCAACTGTAATGCAGCCGGATAATAACGGCAGGGCTAATAAAATGAAGGGGTATATTTGGAATTTAATCTGCCTTAACATTAAAAATCGTAACGTAGGTTTATTGCGCCGGAATGGCTGTAGAAGTCTGATTTTCCTTCAAAGTCGTAGCCGAACGAAAGGCTGATATTTTGTCTGGCAAGCAGGGTAAATTTTAGTCCGAGGTTATAGCTGCTTTGTGCCGGGCTAAATCCGCTTGTCGCAAATGACGCTCCGCCGCCGGTAAAAGTTGAGGTTGCCTGTTGGGCTTCGCCCAAAAATTCATAAAGCCATTTTGCATGAAATTCAGGAATAAAAGTGCAATTGTTAATTGCCATCGGATAAGCTAATTTTCCACCAATACCTGATTGTAATAAATCGTAATCCTGGGCGTCTACGGTAAGATTTGCGTCATCGGCATCTTTTTCCGTATAGCCGTTTACGTGCAGGTGCATATATTGCAGTGAGGCAAGCGGTGTGATTTCGAAACCTTTGTTTTTGAAAGCATATCCGCCCTCAAAATAAGTTGAATATTGCTGGCCGCCGTAATCGCTTGTTGGCCTGCGGTCAATTGAATTAAGCATTATGTGGCGCGATGAATCATATTGGTTGTAAGCAAAAGAAAAAATACCGTCCAGGTAAAGAGCGTCTTTAGCGTAATTTCCATACATACCAAACTGGTAGCTGTCAACATCCGTGCGCGTGCTGTTATCTTTTGACCTGATGTTATCTTTGGCAAAGCCTGCGTTTAGGCCGATAATAAAATTGTCAAGGACGGCTCTATCGTAGCCTAAGGAAGTGCCCCACACATTTGCATTATAGCCGTTACTTGTGCCGCGTGGGCCTTGATGTAAATAAGTATCAAAACCTTCCAGCCATACGCCCGAAGCTTTTTGAGTTTCATCACCCGTAGAGACTCCGGTAGCTCCATTATTTACCGCTGCAGTTAAGAAATTGCCGATACGGTTTATTATCGTATTTATAAATTGCTCCTGTGTTGCATATCCGGCTTCATTCATTGCATTGTCTACGCTCGGCTCAAGCTGGGTAGCATTAGAAGCGCTGCCTGATGCATCAAGCGCGCCGATTATTGCTGACATATCGCCGCCGGCGGTATTAGCAAGGCTATCAAGAGTATTACCCAAAGAACTATTACCGCTATTTTGCGCGTAATAAGAATTGTCGCGGCTGGCTATAAGATAAAGGTTGTTATCAGTTTTTTGCGGAGCGAAACTAACCATTGGAAGAGAAGTATTTTCATAAACGGCAATCTTAGAAGCAGTAGCATTAAGGGTTGTTGCGCTGATAATAAGAAAACTTTCGTTATCACGGACATTTTTTACTCCGGGTAAAAGGGTTACGCCTAAAGTGGCTTTATCATCAGTAATATTAACCGTCTCAACATTTACAAGCTGCGCAGAGGTAGATGTATCTCTATCAAGTGAGAAATTAAGCGTAACATTGCCGTTTGCTCCGGTTAAATTAAGCGTATCTGCGCCGTCGCCCAGGTCTATACTGCCGGTTATTGTTCCGCCAGTTAAAGTAACAGTATCGTCGCTGGAGGCTAAGGTTGAAGTTAAAATTGCATAACTATCTCCTGAGATTAACCCACCCACATCATTAGTAATATCTGTAACTCCTTTTTCAGCTTTAATGGCAATGCCCGGGCTTGAGATGATTCCGGTATTAGTAACCGTATTATTTCCGGTTGACGGTACCGGCACGCTGCTTCCGGATTCCGCATCAGTAATACCTTTAAAAAGAATTGCGATGTTTGAGGTATTAGTAAGGCCCCATTTGTTAGAGGTCTCGCCGCTGATTTCTCCGCTATTATCTATGTCATAGTTTAATGACCAGACTAAAATTCCCTGGCCGCCGGAAATTTTTCCGGTGCTGTCAATGATTATATCATTATTGTTTGTCAAATCTGTTTTTACCTTGCTCTGAAAACGATGCCCTGCCCATATACTATCGCAGGGGGCATCAACCTGAAAACTGGCAAAACCATTTCCGTATTGTGAACCCGCAGCAGTACTAAGATTGGTGCCGTCGTTTCTGGTAAAAGCGTAGGACTGGGTCGGATAAATACCCTCAATAGTAACATTTGTCCCGCCCAAAACAATAAACTCGCTCATTCCTTTTATTTTTGTGTAGTCACTGCTACCGTTACCCCAAAAAAAGGTATAACCGGTTTGCGTCCAGGGAAAGGTGTTATTGGTAATAGCATCCTTAAACCAAGTCGCGTAATATCCAGGCTTGGCTGCGGTACCATCGCCTATATAATTTTCCCAAGTAGCATCAGTCATTGCAGCAGGCTTTGCCGAAAAAGAAGCATTAGTACCATATTTACTGGCGTCATGCGAATACGTTTCTATATCGGGATTACGCGTAGGGCGCAATAAACTATTACCGTATTTACCATCATCGTCGGGGGATATCCCGTATTCTATAACCACGTCATGCGTCCCGGTATTATTCATACCCAAACCGCGCTCAATAAGCTTAATAATATCCACACCGGTTAGAGATCCTTTGTGGTCGGTAACAAAGTTAGTCATATCATTGCCGGTAGTAACCCAATCCGCTCTTTTGTCGGCATCTCCATAAATTGTATAGGTTTGCCCGGCGAATTTTTTACTGGAACTGGTATCTATCCAGCGGGATTGATAAGCTGCTGACCTGGTAATAAGTTTTTTCCCGGCGCCTGCGCCATCGTACTTGAGGCCGTATTGGTCGTCGGTACTCCCATCCCCGGGAATTCTGATAATTGTATCGTCGCTATCGGGCGGGATCCAGCCTGTAGGACTTGTGCCAATCTGCCCAGCTAGCTTTTTAGCCTCATCATAATTGGGGCTAGTTTGGGCGAAAACGATAAAGGGCGCGGCAAAAATAAATAGCAGTAAAAAAATACTGCGGGTAAAAAACCCAAAATATTTAAGATAAAGCATTATAAAACATTATACTTTTATTTATTAAAAATTCAAATTTATTGATAAGAATATGCCGTTAGCGGAAGGAATTCTTTACTCTTAACCTTAACCTAAACCCGTTCCCTAATCGCTTCTATCCTTTTTAAAACCGGCGGGTGGCTATAATCGAGAAAAACTTTTAAAGGGTGCGGGGTGAGGTTAGAAAGATTATCGACGGTCAGTTTTTTAAGTGCGGTTATGAAACTTTCTGGTTTGTTGTAAGTTTTAACTGCAAAGTCGTCTGCTTCGTATTCGTGTTTTCTTGAAATTATGTTGGAGAATATCGAAATAAATAAATTTATCGGGCTGTAAAGAAAGCCAAAGAAAATTAAACTTGCGTATATGGAAAGGTTTTGCATTTTAAACGCATCAAACAATCCTTTATTGTTTATAAAAAAAGAAAGGATAAAGAACATAATGCCGGTTGTAATAACCGAGAGGATAATTCCTTTTATAAAATGCTTCTTTTTGTAATGGCCTATTTCGTGAGCAAGCACAGATACAAGTTCGTCTGTTGTGTGCTTTTGTATAAGAGTATCAAAAAGCGCAATCCTTCTAAATTTTCCAAAACCGGTAAAGAATGCGTTTGATTTTGTTGAGCGCTTTGAGGCATCCATTTTAAAAACTCCGGCTAAAGCAAATTTCTGCTCTTTTGCGTAATTTTCTATAGCGCTTTTTAATTCTCCATCTTCAAGCGGTGTGTATTTATTAAAAAGAGGCATGATTACAACTGGCGCAATAAAAAGTAAAAATAGCTGAAAAAGCGTTACGGCAATCCAGCAATAAATCCAGGCAAAAGAGCCTGCGGCGTAAAAAAACCAGAAAATTATCGAAAGAACAATTGCGCCAATAATAATAGTCAAGATAAGGCCTTTTATGATATCCGAAATAAAAGTTTTTAAGGTAGTTTTGTTAAAGCCGTATTTTGCCTCGATTACAAAAGTGTGATACGCGGAAAAAGGAATGCTTAAAAGCTGCAGGACAATTCCAAGAATTCCCGTAAATATCAAGCCCGTTACAATGGGCCCTTGGTTAAAACTTCGTGCGATATTATCAATAAAATTGAAGCCGCCTGCCAATATAAAAATGAGGGTAATGATTACGGATATTGTATCTTTTATAAGATGAAAATTCGTATTTTCTTTCAGGTAAAACTGGGCAAGCTTATATTTTTGCGCGTCATAAAAGCCTTCAAATTCACAAGGCAAATCGCCTGACGCGTGTTTTACATTGAGCCGCTCGACAATTAAGTTAAGCAGATATTCGATTGCAATGATTGATAGAATTATTAATAAATATATATTCATGCTATTCTTTCATAGGTTACAGTTATGTTTGACATATCAATTAAATAACCAATAACCAAGATACAAGATACAAACAAATTCCAATATCCAATGACCAATGACCAAACGGGAAGATTGAGTTTTGTTTGGTTATTGGAATTTGAATATTGTTTATTGTTTGGTTATTGTTTCTTGTATCTTGGTTATTTATTCTCATCGATATTGCCCTGGCCGTTACCGTTGCTAAAAATATTACAACAGCTATCTAAACTATGTATTTATAAATTTTTCTTTCCACCTGCCGATTTCTCCTTCAATTGCGGCAATTTCTTTATCCATCCCTTCAACTATCTCCTGATAATAGCGGATAAGATCTTCTCCGTGACGAGGGTTTTCCAATACGCGCGCTTTTGCGTAGCGTTCAAGCTCGAGTTTTTCTTTCTTTTTGCGTAATTTTTTTATTTTATTCGAAATCACCTCATTATGCTTCTTAATCTCTTCCTCAGTCAACTCTTTTTCTTTCTTTTCCTCTTGTTTCCACATCCTGCGCCCTTTTTCCGTGCTTCCTAAATCTGATGGCTGATGGCTGATGGCTGATGGCTGTTTTCTATCTTGTTCTTTTTTATGAAGATAATATTCGAAATTTCCCGGGAATTTCGTAATATTTCCGTCTTTCACTTCAAAAACGTTGTTGGCAACTGATTTTACAAAATAAATATCATGGCTGATAAATGCAATTGTTCCTTCATATTCTGTTAATGCTTTAATAAGTGCCTCAACCGCGTCAACATCAAGATGTGTAGTCGGCTCATCAAGCAGAAGTAGGTTAGGCGGATTTATCAGTAGTTTTGCAAGTATCAGCCGGCTTTTTTCACCGCCGGAAAGCACTTTTACTTTTTTTTCTACATCATCTCCCTTAAATAAAAAAGCGCCGAGAATTGTACGCACAGCCTCTGCGGTTACGCCTTCTTTAGCGCTGTAGCAGGCCTCTTCCAAAACAGTGCTGTCAGCGTTTAAAACATCCATACGCGTTTGCGAAAAATAACCGATTGTGACATTGTGCCCGACAGTCTGGGTACCTTCATTAATATCGATTACGCCGGCAAGGATTTTAAGAAGTGTGGATTTGCCTGCGCCGTTTTCGCCTGCCAAAACCGCTTTTTCGCCTTTTACGATTTCAAAATCGATATTTTTATAGACCTGTATATCGCCGTAAGATTTGGAAATATTCGTAAGCGTAAGGACGCGGTGGCCGCTTGGCCTGGTAGGCGGGAAATGAAAACCTCTTATGCTTTCGCGGCGGTCTTGCGGCACAACGACAAGTTCCATTTTTTCGAGGACTTTTTTCTTTGCCCGCACCTGGGAAGCTTTGTTAGGCTGGGCGTGAAAACGGTCGATGAAACGCTGGTATTGCTCGCGGACGCGTTCCTGCTCTTTAGCCTGTTTTACTAAGTGGCTGCGTTGTTCATCTAAAATTTTACGGTATTGTTCATAGTTACCTTTTATTTTTGCAATTTTACCATTTTCTAAAATAAGCGAGTGACCAGTGACTTCATTTAAAAAAGCTTTATCGTGAGAAATCATCACAAATGTGCCTTTATAGTTTGTAAGATAATCCTTAAACCAAAGCGCGGCATTTAAGTCAAGGTAGTTTGTAGGTTCATCCAAAAGCAGGCAATCGTAATGGCAGACCAAAAGTTTACCAAGCAAAACTCTCATCTGCCATCCGCCGCTTAGCTCTTTTATGGGGCGGTTAAAATCTCTTTCTTTAAAACCAAGCCCGCTTAATACGATTTTACCTTTATATTCAAGCTCAAAAAATCCGAGCGCTTCAAGCCGGTGCACGATATCGCCGTAATGTTTAGTTGCAGTTTCATTATTTTCCTCAAGCGCTTCTTTTTCTTTTTTAAGCCGCGCTATCTCACAATCCCCCTCAACTATTTCCTGTAATACTGTGCGCTCAGAATGAAAACTTGACTCTTGAGGCAGATATCCGATACGGATATTTTTATTGAACTGGATTGAACCGGAAGTTGCCTCGCTTGCCCCAAGTATAATATGAAAAAGCGTAGATTTTCCAGCACCATTAGGGCCGATAAAGGCAATTTTTTCCCCTCTGTTTATAGTTATAGAGGCATCTTTAAATAAATCCCGCTTGCCGTAGCTTTTTGTAAGGCCGTGTAGAGCAATCATAATTAGACTGATACTAGATACCGGATACTCGATACTAGCTAGCATCTATCATCGAGCATCGAGTATCGATTCTGATCTGTGGTCTGTTTAAAAATTTATCTGTTGTAAGGGTTTTCGGTTTGTTTGTCGCTGTAGCCTTCGGCAGCTCCCTCAGTAACACCACCCACTGCTTTAGTAGCTGCGCCAACAGGTTTACCTACTTCTTGAGCAGCTTTGTGGACAGGCTCACATGCCATTAAAAAAAATGTTATCATGCTAAAGATTATAAATTTCATACATTCCTCCTCTCTTACACACAGATGATCACAGATTACAAAACAGACAATCGCAGATTTAGCGTATCGTCTTGCGTCTATCGGTTACGCGGCTCGTATCGGTTGCGTCATACGTAAAACGTAACCGTAAGACGAAACGAGCAGCGCAACCGTAACCGTTTGACGAATATTATCTGTAATCATTCGTTTACAAATCTGTGCTAATCTGCGTTTACTGTTTTATAACTAAATCCGATACTCTAATCTGGTCGGTATTACTTAATATTTTTGCTTTCGAGAACTTAGGCTGCACTTCGGATATTATGATATCGCCTATTTTTGTTTTTTCTGTGCCTAAATCCATACCGGTTTCCGGATCTATCAAGCTTTCGCCTTTTCTGCACACAATAAAAGTCTCGCCTGGTACGATGCCTGCGTCAGAACCGGCATTTACATAGACTAATCCATCTTTAATTGTAACCACCCTGCCTTGCCAAGGAAATTTACTAAGATTATCGGAGATATAGACTACTGCCCTGTCTATTGCAATTTGCACAGCTTTACCGAGAGGCGTCTTTTTAAAACTGGAACTGCCTAAACTAAAAGAACCGCTATAGCCTATAGTAAAAGCAGAGGCGTCTGCTAAGCCCTCTACTCTTTGCGAATCTAAGATTTCTCCGGTAGTTGAATCTATAATTTGCACAATCACTGCAACATGTGCGTCAGATTTTGCGCCGCCAATAGTTATACCGTGGATGCTTAAACCCTGGCCGCCGCCTTGAGTGTTCTCTTCAAATTCAGTGATGTTTCCGGTTATAAGGATTTGCGCCGGGATAATCTTTCCTTTTTGCGCTGAAAGAGATTTAGACATGCGGCCGCTATCCGCAAGGTCCTGCTCCGTAAGCACGGCCCCTAAGTCTTTACGGCTTAGTACAGTGAACTCTCCACTTTGTATAAGAGCGTCGCTAAGTTGAGCAGCAAAATCATCGCCAATTGCTATATACGAATTAATTCCGGAACTGTTTTCGAAGCGCGCAACTGCAATTGTTTTTTTAGGGCCGCTGACTTTAACCTGGCCGGTTTGAGTTGGGCTTTGCGCAAAAACGTTAGTGTTTGCGCAAGACAGAAACACGAATATCGCCGTTGAATATATAATTTTTTTCACATCAATCTTCATTTTTACCTCCCCTTTTTGAAGATTCATTATAAGCCAAAACGGAAAATATTCAATTTAAATGTGGGGACACCAATAACAATTCGTATCTACTCTAACGGAAAATGACAGGCAAAAGAACGGCCGTCACGCCGGGTTAGTTCAGGAATTTCATCGACACATTTCTGTTTAGCATATACACAGCGGGTATGGAATACACAACCAGAAGGAAGTTTGGTTGTGCCGGGAATTTCGCCTCTTAGTATTATGCGTTTCTTTTTAGTTGCGGGATCCGGTACAGGTATAGCCGAGATAAGGGCTTCGGTGTAGGGATGAATAGGATGCCTGTATAAATCGCTATTTTTCGCTACTTCCATTATTTTGCCAAGATACATAACGATAACCCTATCGCTTATATATTCGATAACCCTTAGGTCGTGGCTGATAAAAATATATGTTAAATTAAATTTATCTTTTAGTTCTTTAAACAAATTCAATATTTGCGCTTGGATTGAAACATCAAGAGAGGCAATGGGCTCATCGGCAATAATTAGCTTGGGATTTAAAGCCAATGCCCTGGCAATGGCTATGCGTTGGCGTTGGCCTGTGCTAAATTCATGCGGATAGCGACTTACCATTTCTTTTGGAACACCGGCTAAACTTAAAATACGCTCGGCTTCCGGAATGGCTCCTTTAGCGCTGCATAGGCCATGCACAACGAATGGTTCACTCACAGTATTAACAATAGTCATATGCGGGTTTAAAGATGCCTGGGGGTCCTGAAAAACAAACTGGATATTTCTCCGGATTTTTTTTAACTTATTTTGTGCAAGATGCGTTATGTCCTCTCCCTCGAAAAATATTTTACCGCTGGTTGACGGAATAAGCCTGGCAATTATTTTTGCCAAAGTAGATTTTCCGCAGCCGCTTTCGCCAACTAACCCTAAGGTTTCACCATGTTCAACGGTAAAGCTCACATCGTTTAAAGCGTGAATAACACCACTACCCGCCTCGAAGAACCCTGTTTTTGCAGGAAAGTGTTTTACGATGTTTTTTATCTGTAATAAGGTATTCATATTTTATACACCCAAACACAAATCATATATTTAGGTTACGAAGGTTACGGGAAGTTACGAAAGTTACGGAGGTTACATTAAAAACCTCGTGATTTATGGTAACCTTCGTAACCTGCGTAACCTTCGTAACGTTCGTAACCTGAAATTAATCAATAGGGGATTAATTTTGTCTCACACACGCCACCCAATGCCCATTCTTTACTTCGATGAGCTCCGGCTGCATCTCTTTACATTCAGAATCCCTTTCCGCACACCTTTCGTAAAATATGCACCCCTTTGGCAATTGCGAAAACTTCGGTACCGAACCTTGCAAGGTGCTAAGTTTTACATCCTTATCTTCCAGCTTTGGTATGGAACTAAGCAGCGCCTTTGTATACGGGTGCAATGGCTCACTAAATAAATTTTGCGTAGTTGCATATTCAACAATTATTCCGGCATACATAACTGCAACGAAGTCAACATGTTCTGCAACCACACCGAGATCGTGGGTTATCAAAATCATCGCGATTTGCTTTTTATTTTGCAAATCGCTTATAAGCTCAAGTATCTGCGCCTGAACTGTTACATCAAGGGCGGTTGTCGGCTCATCGGCAATCAAAAGGCTCGGGGAAGACGCAAGCGCCATAGCAATTAAAACACGTTGGCGCATTCCTCCGCTTAATTGATGCGGGTAATCTTTGATTCTTTTATAGGGTTCGGGAATGCCTACATCCCCGAGCAATTCTATAACTCTATCAGTTGCTTGTTTATTATTGAAGTTGCGGTGTAATACTATTGTCTCTCTTATCTGCTCGCCTATCGTAAAAACAGGATTAAGCGCTGTCATCGGTTCCTGAAAAATCATAGAAATTTCTCCGCCTCTAATCTTGCGCAATTCTTCATGCGAAAGTTTTAATAAGTCCTTAGCTTTATACAATATACTGCCGGCGGTTATTTTGGCATTATACGGAAGTAATTGCATAATCGATAAAGCCGTGACCGTTTTGCCGCAGCCGCTTTCGCCAACAAGCCCCAGGGTTTTACCTTCTTCCAAAGATAGGCTTACTCCTCTTACAGCTTTTACTTCGCCGGTGTCGGTGAAGAAAGAAGTGTGTAGATTTTCAACTTTTAGTAAAATTTCATTCATATATTTATTAGCTATCAGCCTTCAGTCGTCAGTCTTCAGCTTTTAATATTTTGACTGATAGCTGAAAGCTGATGGCTGATAGCTTTATTATATTTTCAACTTCGGATCCAATGCCTGCCTGATTCCTTCTCCCAAAATATAATAAGACAGGCAGGTTACAAGTATTGCTAATCCCGGGAAAAAAATAAGCCACCAGGCAACTTCCATATATTCACGGCCAGCGGTTAGAATATTTCCCCAGCTTGGAGTTGGCGGCTGCACCCCGAAGCCTAAGAAGCTTAAACCAGACTCCATAAGTATTGCCCCTGCTACGCCCAAAATAAAAGACACATAAACAGGCGACATGGCATTAGGTAAAATGTGCCGGAAAATTATCCGCGCGTCAGTTGCTCCTATCGAACGCGCAGCCAGCACAAATTCTCTTTCTTTTAACGTTAAGAACTCTGCCCTTACGAGCCTGGCTATAGACATCCAACCGGTTAACCCTATTACAAACATTACAATCCAAATACTTGGGCCGACTATCGCAATAATTGTAAGCAGCAAGAAGAATGTCGGCACTGAAAGCATTATATCTACCAGGCGCATAATCAAAGAATCTATCAATTTTCCGTAATAGCCGGCGAGGCTACCTAAAATAATGCCAATTATCGTTGCAATGGCTATTGCGACAAAACCGACAGACAAAGAAATACGCGTTCCGTAAATCATTCTGCTTAAAATGTCTCTTCCTAAATCATCCGTACCTAAAATGTGCCGACTGCCTGGCGCCTGTAAAACATCATCCATGTTGATGGTGTTTGGGTCATAAGGAGAAATAAATGGAGCGAATACGGCAATGGCAAGGAGGCCAAATACAAGAACTCCTCCGGTTAAAGCTAATTTGTTTTTCTTAAATCTTTTCCAAAACATAACTTATAGAATTAATGATCCTCGATTCTAGATGCTAGATGCTCGTTAATTTATTCCTACGGGCATCGAGTATCTAGTATCAAGCATCTGCAATATCATTTTACTCGTATCCTTGGGTCGGCAATCGCATACCCTATATCCGCCAGTAAATTACCCAAAAGCGTAAGTACAGATACCATAACTACTTCTGCCATAATTACATTATAATCCCTGCTCATTGCTGCTTGATACAAAAGCTGGCCTACGCCCGGTATGGCAAATATAGTTTCGAAAATTACGCTACCGCTGATTAATCCGGGAATTGAAAGGCCCACAATTGTTATTACCGGTAAAATCGCATTTCTTAATGCGTGTTTATAAACTACTTTACTCTCAGAAAGGCCCTTTGCTCTTGCCGTTACTATGTATTCCTGGCTTAAAGCTTCCTGCATAGTGCTACGCATATAGCGCGAAATACCGGCTAAGCTTCCAAAAACAGTTATAAATATAGGCAAGCATAAGTGGCGGGCGCTATCTAAAATTTTTTGCACTAAAGATAAGCTTTCATAGTTTAGCGATTTTATGCCTGAAACAGGAAGAATATTGAGCCAGACTCCAAAAATAAACTGTAGTATTAGCGCAAGCCAGAATGTCGGCATAGCAAAACCTATAAAAACTGCAAGCGTCGTAAATTTGTCCGATAATGAGTTCGCCTTAACAGCCGAATGTATGCCTATAGGCACAGCAATAAGAAAAATAAAAAAAATCGCGATACTGTTTATAAGAATGGTTATGGGAAACCTTTCCCTGATTTTATCCCAGGCAGGACGCATATCGCTGGACAGAGAGGCGCCGAAATCTAATCGTGAAACATTTTTAAGCCAGATAACATACCTTATATGGACAGGCTTATCCAAACCCCAGTGTTTTTCTAAAATAGCTCTTGCTTCGGGAGTCATTTTCGGGTTTAACTCGGATAAAGTATCTGTGGGCTTGCCCGGAGTTAAATTGATGAGAAAAAATGAAACTAAGGTTATACCGAAGAAGGTGATGAGTAACTCGAATGATTTTTTAGATAAATAGCTTAACATTGTAACTGCAACTGTCCAATTTTAGGTTACGAAGGTTACGGATGTTACGGGGGTTACGAAAGTTACCCTTGAATCGCGTGTTTTATTGTAACCTTCGTAACCTGCGTAACTTTCATAACATTCGTAACTATAAACTTATTCTTGCATACGATATTTTTGTAACCGCTTCGGCACGTACCACTTCTCTATATTATACCCGATTCCTATTGGTGCGGGTTCGATTCCCTGAAATCTTGAACTTACAATCGGCAAAGAATCAGGCACGTATAGAAAAATATACGGCAGCTCTTCAGCAATAATTTCCTGAATCCTAAAGTAAGCTTGTTTTCTTTTTTCAATATCGAATGTTCTTCTTCCTCGCTCCAACAATTTATCAACCTCAGGATTTGCGAAGCTTACAAAATTTAACTCTTTTTCTTTTGTCTTTGTGGAATGCCAGATATCATATTGGTCAGGGTCAAGGCTTATACTCCAGCCTAAGATTACCGCCTCAAAACGTTTTTTATCGATAAACCAGTTGATAAAAGCCGACCATTCAAGGCTTCGGATATTAACTTTTATGCCGACCTTACTTAACCTGTATTGTATTATTGTTGCGGTTTTAATCCTCGCGGTATTACCCATATTGGTAAGTATTGTAAACTCAAACGGCTTTCCATCTTTATCTAAAATTCCGTCATTGTCGCTATCGCTCCAACCTGCCTCAGCAAGCAGCTCTTTGGCTTTTTGCGGATTATATTCATATTTTTTTACATTTGGGTTATACGGCCAAGTATCCGGCACATAAGGGCCGGTGGAAATACTGCCCATGCCCAAGAGCACTCCTTTTATAATTTCTTCCTTATCCAAAGCATACGCTATTGCCTGGCGCACTTTTTTTTCAGAAAACCATGGATGCTTTAGGTTAAACCCAAGATATGTATAGGCAAAAGAAGGATATTTGAATTTTTTATAATTTTCGTTGAAGAATTTATCCTCGGTTTGTTTTTTATACTGTAAAGGTGTAAGCCCAATCCAATCAAGGCCTTGCGTTTTAAGTTCCAAAAACATAGTGGTAGGGTCAGGTATAATCCGAATTGTAACGCCATCCAGGTAAGGCCTTCCCTCAAAATAATCAGGATTTGCGGTAAGTATTACTTTTTGTCCGGGAACCCACTCTTTAAATTTAAACGGCCCGGTTCCTACGGGGTTTCTGGAAAAGCTGGTTTTGGTTATATCCTCTTTTTCTAAAATATGTTTAGGCAAAACCACAAGGCTTCCCCAGCTGGCAAGAGCCGGCGCAAACGGCTTATCATAGGTTACTTTGAAAGTATATTTATCCACCACTTCAGCAATCTTTACTTGAAGGAAATCCTCTTTATAAGCACTTGGCGTTTTTTCGTCAATAATGGTTTTGTATCCAAACAAAACATCATCTGCGGTAAACTCAACGCCATCGTGCCATTTTATTCCTTTTTTAAGATGAAAAGTTATTTCTAAACCATCTTTGCTTATTTCCCAGCTCTCTGCTAAGTCTCCTATTAAGGTAAGGTCTTTATCGTACTTAACTAGGCCATTAAAAATAAATCCGCTTACTTCGTGGGAAGCGCTATCTGACGCAAGCATAGGTATAAGATTGCTTGCCTCAGCACCGGAGCCGATTATTATTTTATCGCCAAAGGAAGGATTACGCCCAGAATTACTTTGGGCTTGTGCGGGCAGGTTAAAGAAAGAAATCGAAGCAACAAGAATAAAACATATATTGCGAAAATGATGATAAAAATACATAAGGGGAGGCAGAAAAAACTTATTTTACAAACATAACCGGAAAGCCTTGTAATTTATACAAGCATACTTAACAATATAAACAATGGTTCGTTAAATTCAATGCCTACCCTGTAGCCGTCACCCTCTTTTCTGGACCAACGCACTTTTCCTTCCAGGATAAGCGGAACTTTTTTCTTTGTGGTTATCTCTATCTTCACTTTAGTATCTACTGGCAGAGGCTGCGTTGTTTGTATGCCGATTCCTTTCGGGCTTATATCTTTACAAACAAAGGTGCCGGAAGATATATCTTTCAATACATAGCTGCCGGGCATTGAACAAAGAGTCCTGTCAAATAACCTTTTCTCGTTGAAAGCCCGTTTACCCATGATAAATCCTCCTTTTACTTTTTAGCCTGTAAATATTATACTATTTTCTCGAGGCTGAAAGGCAAAATTTTGTTAAACGAAACTCCTGCGCGCCACTTTCCATAAACATTGTTGCACCAGCAAACTTTTCCCTCAACTTCTATGGGCCCGATTTTAGGATTAGAAAGCTGCATCTTCAGATTGCTGTTAATTGCCAAGGGCTGCGCTGTAATTACACCCGCGCCTTTATAGCTTATATCATTACAAGATATCTCTTGCGATTTGCCACCGGAAGACTCACACGTGCCTTTTAAAAAACACATAAACCTTTGATACGCGCGCCTATAACCGTAAACATCCTCATTCATAACGCACCTCCGTTCAATGATGACACAAGTTATGGCAGCCGTAGGCGAACATAACTTGTGTGTCGGAATTGAACCCCGCCCTTTCATACCTTAAAATAAAATATTCATAGGTAAGAAAGGGCGGGGTAAATTCGACAACGCAACTTTTCTTCGCTCTTTACGCTCGAAAAGTTGCTGTCTTATTTATTTTACCCTTTACTAAAATTAAATCAACACCGTTCATTTAAATATTCTACTCACCTCCTTATAAAGTTTACATCATCTAAAACTTTTATTACCCGTATTTCTTTTAAGCCTTTTCGACAATTTATCAAGCTGTGAACCGATGATTCCTTTATCTGAAATATGCCTAAAACCAACCCACCAAAAAATAGAACTAAAACCAAATTGGAACCAAATGTTAAGCAAAGCCAATCCATTGTAAAATACTCCAAGAACACCAGAAAGAAATTCAGCCGGGCTCGATTGTGCGCTAATGCCAAAAAAACAAAATAGCGTTATAAATATAGTTAAAGAATAGGTTAAGTTAAAAAAACTTAGCCACCATAATAAAGCACTAAAAAAGCCAAATATTTGGAATAATCGCACAAAATTGTTTTTAAAAGCTACTGATGCTGCATTGTATAATGTAGCTCTTACCTTACAAAACAAATGGACAGTTATTCCAATAACTATCAAAGCGATGGAAGGTATAATTATATTTATCCCAAGGCCGTCATTTAAAATTATTCCAAACACACCAATTGCTGCCAGAAATAGAGGGTTATAAATTCCCTCTTTTATTCCGGGGGTAAACCATTCATGATATGAAGAATTTCTCTCATTCGCCAGCGAGCTACCGGGTGGATTCTTTAACCCTTTACTTTCATCGTTCGACAGGGGGCTGGAACCGCTGACTGTTAACAGGTCAGAGTTTATAGGATTGCTTGCGGCGACATACACGTATCCGTGCTTGGAATAAGAAAAATTTCCTTTTATTATTACCGCTATTTTACGCATACCACCGAATAGATATGGTTCTGGATCAATAAAGGAAGAGGTTAGTTGTTTAGATACTGAAAAATGTAGATGCGGTAAAAGTCCGTATCTAGCAAATACCGGGTCCGGTTCCGCAAGGCATGCCAACGGCTGAACCAACGACTCTATTTCGTCATCTGCTTTTACTCTGAAATCGTCTATGTGCCCATAAGTAAAAAAATCTTTTCCGTCGTAAAGCCTTATGCAGTCCGGCCAATCTGATACCTCTGCCACTCTAGCCAAAGAGGCAGGATAAACATGTGTTCCGGAAGGAACAAACCCAACCGTAAAGAATCTACCTTTATCTTCGAACTTTATATAAAATGTCAGGTCAACTCCTGAATGTAATGCCTTTCCTCTTAAGCGAAGGAAACCTTGCGGATTATATAGTGACCCAAATTCTGCGCCAGAAGGAATAAACCATCCCCAGAATCCTTCTAAATTATCAGTACGTATTGGAAAGTTATAATCCCTGATTTTAGGAACAATTGTTCCTTGATCCCGCAATATAATAGAAACAGATGGTGAACTGGATTTATTTTCTCCACCATTGTCAGGCGGATGCGGTGAACTGGCGGGCGCATCTGTTTTCAGCCAGGGTTCCAAAGATGATTTTTCGCCGTTTCCCGTCTTTTGTGCGACAATAAGGTAATTGTAGCCTGCAATGGTAAGTTCCCCATGGTTCTGCATAGCGACATGCCACCACTCACTTAAAGGATAATCGGGAGGAATTGTAGTTTGATGATATATAAGGTATGGATATCCTTTCGTCTGAATCCATTGCTCGTACGACCTTGTATGTGTGCAACCTGAACGGTTAGCAAATAAAAACCAACCATTCGGCCTCACAAGGCTATCAAGATTTTCCATTTCTCTGTTCCAACCGCCCTTAGGTTCAAAAGCATAGTGCAACAAATCAATGCCTTCCTTCACGGGGTAATCCTGATTTGAGCTATCATGCACTATTGTTAAACCTTGCCAATCTTTGACAGTATCTACTTTTGGGCCGAAATTATAATACTTTGGTTCTTCAAGGTCGTAGCCGATAATTACGGCGTCTTCAGCCAACCAGGGATATCCTTTGCATTTTCTCATCCAATCGGCCTTGCCGGTTGCGAAATCAAAAACTCTATGTATGGCTTTCTCTCCAAAAAGCTCCGTAAGAGTAGGTTTTGCCGCGGGGCTGGCAGAAATAGATTCCCGACCGGTTTTTGTGGAATATAACGTATAGGTTTGTGACCTTTCTGGAGCCGACGAGCTGGCCCGCCGCTGCGCGGCGCTAAGCCTTTTAAGATACTCATGCGCTTTTTGTTCACCAATTGATGCATTTTTAAGTACGATTGTAGTTCTTACAGACGCAGAAACTAAACCCTCCTCGCGCTCTTTGATAAGATAATTCCATGGCGTTCTTTCATCGGAAAAACCTATACAATCTGCCGGAAAATTATGCTGAAAGCCAATTTTTTTAAGGACATCCATTGCCGTACATAAATGGAAAAATGCCGTTATTCCATTTTTAGATAGATTGTTTATTGTCCATGCCATAAGGGTCTGGCCTGCGCCATTTATATAATACGGAATCTCCTCCCAAAGCGAAGGCTGAGCTTGGACAAAATCATCATTAAATACATTCGCCGGAGCATTAAGCCAATAGCGTAGATGAATTTCATCGACATCGGGTTGTAACCCATCTGCATAAATTAACGCCTCAATGCTGGCAATCGCCGCCTTTTGAATATTCTCAAGGTATATTGGCTCTAATGAATCATCAAGCCTTAGGGCTAAAAATAATTCCCGGCTGGCGTCTCCATCTCTAATTTGCCTGGCATGCTCACAGGTTGTTTTAACAAGCTCGGATATTCTATTTAGTTTACTTCTGACGGCACCGGGCGCTATTACTTCCAATAAAGCACCACAGGCCATATGCCAGCTTCCTAACAACTCTATTACTTTTTTCTTTTGACTGTCCGAAAGTTCACTCATTTTTACTGCTAAAAGCAGGCGGGTTTGTTTTTTAGCTTCGGAACACTCCTGCACGATAAGAGTGTTAGCAAACGGAGGAACAAATTGATCGGTGATAACATCAAACTCCTGCGGCGAGCTGGCGGAGGAATAATCCCTAGAATTATCAATCACGAAATCGGCAATTCCGCGTCCGGGAAAAATGAATTCCTCTTCCGGATAACAAATATCTGACCAGTCAGCAAGGGTTTGAATTCGTGTATTTTCGTTTACGCCATAGCAGCGATATGCCCGCTGTATCAAACGCTCACAGCGTATCTGTCGAGGCGCATCAACGTATAATTTTGTAGTGGGGTGACCGCTGGCTGAAGTAAGAATCCGTTGGTCAAAGGCAAAGAGAAAATCCACGAGCAAGACACCATCTGAACCAAGGCAAATTTTCTTTCCCGAGTGGTCTACAATCTGATCTGTCCAGAAATTATACCAAGGCAACTCAATTTCTGCTCCTTGCAGAAGTAAAGATATATCGCTAACGAGGTAATCGATTCTCACATTATCCGGATGGTCCACTGCATTCGCACCAACTTTAAAACGGTCTGCTTTGACTTTCCAGTAGTGATCTCCCGGAAAGGCACAAGAAGGTATGTGCCATTCGTTCAACATTCTTTGCAATAGAGGTATTATTACATCTGTTTTTCCCGAGCACGATGGCCCTTGAACATATACTATGCCGGGGAGCTTCCAGCCGTTGATTCTGTCTCTTGCGGGTTGTAACTGAGAAAAAAGATTATGTTCGACAGGGATTAAAGGATTTTCTTGCGGCGAGCTGGCCACTTGTGCATTGCGTCGTGCATATTGCATTGAATCAAATCCTTCGAAAGAGTTTGCTTTTCCTACAGCGCTTGAACCCACCCTTAATGAAGCTTGCTTTTTAATATGTAAATCTGAAAGGATATCTTGGCGCTCTTTAAGGTACAACGCTTTTCTAGCCCATGAAGAAAGAGGAACTCCAACCCCTAAAGATATATTCACAACTCCTTCCGGGCCATTGAACGTTACCCTATCGACTTTTTCTATCTGGCACATACTCTCTATCTTCTCGTCAGGAAAATTATTCTTTATAAACTCAACAAGTTGCCTTTGTTTAGCCCGTATCAAGCCCCACAATACATCAACTACAGCGGTTCTTCCTTCTAACGTATTAATAGTTCTGCCGGATTCATTTTCGGCTTCAGCTATATATTCATGTAATCTATCTATTTGCCCCAACTGCCTAAGCTCAACTATATTTTGCCAGCTGCTGACTTCTTCTTTTTTCCAGACAGAAAGAATAATATCAGAACAACAAATAGCCGTTCTTAATCTTTCCAGGGCTTCCAAAGCTTTATCTACTTTTCTTCCAAGCTCGGCCTCCCCCAAAAACTGTAATACAAAGCTTCGGGAAACTCCTAACCGCTCGGCAATAACTCCCAGGATAATTCCAGACAGCGCCCATTGCTCTTGGCCAAAACAAAAGCTATCCTTTTCTCTATATAATTCATACATATAAGCCGGTAAAGCAAAACCATAAGGGTTACCGGGCTTTAAACTTGTTAATACCTTCTGCTGATAAACTCTTTCATTAGGCTCTTCCTGAGGGCCGTAGAAATGTTCAACACTCTTATATGCAGCTATAACTTTTGCCCTAACAGGGCTAATGCCGAGCAAGCTTACAAAACCCATCATAACCGCAGACCAGATGCATTCCTTTACGATGCCTCCTCCATTACATTCAAATGCGCTGTTATCAAGCCGCAATATTCCTAAACTTATATTAAAATCACCCACTACAGATAATCCTTCCCAAACTTCTATGCGTTTAAGAGCAAGTAAATATCCGGCGCTATAAGTGTTCTCTATAGATTCAAAATAATCTTCTATAGGCTTTCTGTATTTTTGCGGTAAACCCTCAACCACTACCATATAATGCGGCGAGGAAAGTTCATCGGGAACAAGTTGCTTAATCACGCCTCTTATATCGTTTATTTTTACACCTGAACCGCATATAAACTTGGCTTGAACGGCTGCGGGGCTACTAGAGGCTCTACTCTTTAAGTTAGTATCGCCATTATATCTTGATAAAACAGCTGGGCCAAACGCCAACTCCTTCAAAATCTTATTCCAATCGCATTTTACCCATACTTTCTTATTTTTTACCGGTGAGGAAACGGGGTTATGCTGGCCATCAATCACAAATTTTCCATCTCGCGTTATTTCTAAAATCTTATCCGCTACTGCTCCACAAAAACCGTCTAGCTCCTCACCAACATGAGGAAAATTTATCTTTTCGCTTCCGACTAAAGACGCAATGAGTTTTATAAATGGAAAAATTTGCCCTTTTTCTCTATGGTTAAAAAGGCGGTTGAAAAACGGTTGGTCTTTAAGTTGTATCCAGCCAGCAACACGATTTACCAAATCGCGCGCCTTAGATAAATCCTCAGATGAGCTTCTGCATTCCAATCTTCCATCTAAACCCGGGATCTGAACAGCTACCCTTAAAAGATTCTCAAAACGCGCATCTACAACTGCTCTACGAATCATACTGTCGCGCCGGTCAATTTCTTCTACTGGCCCTTCAATGTGCCGAACGGACAACGCAGCAATTCTATTGGCATAAACCTCTGGATCCTCCGGCTTACCACACAAACTAATAGGCTGATACCACTGATATAGACCATATGCTGTCATTCGAGAAACCAGATATCGAGCTTTATCTAACATTAATTCGGGATCTTTATAGGCCCATACATACCTGCGGATGAACCGTTCTGAAAAAGTTATGAAACCTTCTTCGGCTAAATCTCTTTCTTCTTGTATAAGCCTTTCGATTATCCTTTCTTTTTCAAAAATTTTTGCCTCTGGATTAGCCGAACCAATAATGATTCGTTTTTTGAATTCTGAAAGGCTCACGCGGGCAGAATCAAGCAGCGCTAAAATGCGATTACGATTCATAAAACGGGCAATTAAACCCCAACTGTGCCGGATATTGTTGTAATTTTTAGGTGGCCTAAATTGAGGGGCAAATTGTTCCTGGAATAATTCGTCTAATTCATCGTGAGCAGTTGCTAAATATTTTGCTAATTGGCTGATGTCATCGGTGCCCAATTCCTGATTGTTTTCCAATTTCATTGCAACTACTTGAGGAATAAGGCGGTAATGAACGGCTTGGCGTAACGTTCCGGCTTTGGCGGCAAGGATACGCCCGGCTAAACCCGGAAAATTATATGATGGCTGCGGCGCAATTTGTTCAGCCCAAGCCGCATATGGCAAACCGAATTCTTTCCATTTTGTGACAATAGCATCGTGTAAGACAGTTACCTTCCTTTCTGGCCGATGGCCGACCAAAAAACCGAAGTCACCTGTTACGTCTGCTCTAGTTAAAGCGTAACGCGGAAGAGGCATATATCCGGTTTCTAAAATAACCGGGGAATTTTCGCCAAGTGCCTCCGCTAATTCAAATAATAACAGACGGGAATCAACCAGGCTGCCCTTACGTAACATTGCATTAAGGTTGGCGCGTTTCATTCCCAATATACCTGCTAATTCCTCTTCAGTTAATCCTTGCGCGTGCATACACAAACGAATGCGCCTCTCGATAGGCCCTTTACGCAACGCTAAAAGTTTCGGTTGCGAAGTAAGCAAAAAATAAGGGCTGCAATGAAGAACTTGGCTTACTAACGCAACTACGGCTGGGCGTGGTTTTATTTTTCTCCTTAACCAACTACGCACTAAATCAGGGCTTAATCCGGAATTAACGCCCAGCATCTCATCTCGCCAGCCCAAAGCTCGGCATAATGCTATCGCCCTTTCTGTAAAAGAATGGGTATTTTGTAACGCACTTTGCGCCCAAACAGGAAATTCTTCAATTCCTCGTAGTTCTCCTGAGCTAGGCTGCCAGGGTGGTTCCTGATTTTGCCGGCGAATAATTTTGGAAACTACTTGCGTAAACATACTTTTTGCCTCGGCTAACCTTTGAGCATCGCCCCCGCGTACTGTTGTAATACCGTACTGTTTAAGTTTCCACTGCACTGAAGAACGGTCACGGAATCCTAAACTATTTGCCGCCCTCCAGATATTACCGTTATATTTGACCAAAGCTTTTAAAACTTCCTGCTGTTCTAACAAAGCTAAAGTAACAATAGGCTGGCTGCTGTCCGTGATATTATCTCGAGCCAACAACTGTGCCGCCAATTTTACTCTTTCAACCTCTTTTCCTTTATTAGTGGAAACGCCATACTTTCGCAGAGCATAACGAATACTAGTTCCCAATTCAGCTTCTGCGCGCGGTATATTACCGCCGAAGATAACAATCGCGCGTAAGATTTCGCTTTTGACTATCTGCGCCAGAGGTACTACAGCAGACTTAGTTATATCTGGAATGACAAAATCATCGCTTATACTTGCCGGCAACGGTCTATTCCTATCTGGCTGGGTTACCTGTTCACCCCTTACCACAATTCTTTTAAATTCAACATCTAACCCCCAAGCATATGGGGATATAAGCTGGCTTTTTATCTTGGAAAAAATTATATTTAACACCCGGGCAAGCCCATCTTCTCGTTCATCAAGTAAATATTCTCGGACAAACTGGCCAATAGGATAAGTAATTTCTTTATCCTTCTGATTGACAATAACAATGCTTAAAACATAACCCTGATAGATTAAGGGTAAAACATGTTCTTTTAGCCTATCAAGTGTGCCGTTCTCTACGCCTGTTGGCGAGCTGGCAGCTGCATTAGCTGATAGCATAAAAAATGGCGGAGCGCGAGTAAGTGGTTGCAGAAAATCGCCTATACCTATATATATAGCAGCTGCGGCAGGCAAAGAGAACCCGTTTGCCACGGGGAGGCGACCTCTTTGTTTGCCCTGCCGCAACCAAATCTCTTTTCTAAACAACGGCGAGCTGGCGCAAGATTTATGGGCTGCGACTTGACCCGACGATAGCATAGTAAGATCCAACTCCCAAAAAATGTATGAAACCAGATTATCATATTGAGGGCTAAAGCAAACTTCTTTATTTTGAACTTTCAACCTAAACCCCGACTCAGAAGGTAGTTTAGTAAAATCTGCGTATCCCCTATATGCCGTGCTGCCATAAAGACGCCTGTAGGCACAGTAAGGAGCAAAGACAACTCTTTTTAACCTGCGGCTTCTGGCGTAATTAATAACTTCGGATAATATTTTTTGCCTCCAATCGCCTATTTTAAGCTTAGTTTCATTATTTAACCGATCCCAGGTCCGCGCGGGAATACCAGAAATATAGGCAGAGTCTCCGACGACGTTAACCACCAAGTTTTCCGTAAAATCTTTCACTCCTCTATAAGTAATAGCAATGTGAACTTCTCCGGCATCACATTCTGTAGGCTTACATTCGGGAAAGATATTTTCCTTTCCTTGAATACCTGGCATAACTGCATTTCTTTCTATATCCTCATCCGCTGCATCGTATTCCAATCGAGCATATTTTTTTCTTAAATCTTGTATCAAAACATCCAAACCCCGCCAAAATTCTTTGGAAAAATCAACACCCCAAGTATTAATAAACAAAGATAATAATTCAATAACCTCTTTTCTTTGGTTTGGTGGGACTTGATTGAAATTAGCTATTACTTTTTCTATTCGGGCTAGTATTGACTTGTCATTTCCAATTTCCCAATTTAAATGCCAAAGTTGGTTTAATGCCCTGTAGTCTTTCGCCTGCAATCCCGCTTCTATCGCCGTCCCGGTAATGAGGCTCATTCTTGTATGGGCATCAGCCCAAATCGTTTCTCCGGCATCATACCATATTTGAGAAATAACCAGTTTGGCTTGATCTTCACTGTAACCGGCACACGTAAGTTTACTCTGAAGAACATTAAAAACAGATGTTGCTGAATCATATTTCTCTACATTACCATAGCCCTCCTGCATCGAATTCTCACCTCCACTGTTATCAAGCGGGCACGGAGAGCTGACCCGGCTAAGTTCTTCAATCCCCCGCTGATTCTTAATCATCAACTCTTGGGATGAGTCGTAACTCTTGCCATGCGTTTCATCAATTAAAGCATCAATGTCATAAATTTTTAAGGCTAAGTCTAAGAGGTAGCCTAGCAGAAACGGATCTTCGGGCGGCATAATACGAAAATGATGGTTTATAAAATCTCTAATCTGTTCTACGTATAGGCATCCCTTCCATACCGCAATGATATTGCCTGAAAAAGTAATGTGCAAAACAGGGCCGGGATATCCATAATAGTGGTCAAATTGCCAGTTACCTGTATACAGGCTTCTGCCCAGCGGGTAATAATGCGTGTGCCCATTAAAATCAAAAGGCATTTCATTAGATTCACCGCGTTTTATTTTTTCCCAGCGCCACAGAATCTCCCTTGTCTTTCTTTCAGCGTCCTCGCGCGGACAGCGTATTAAACGCATTAAACCCACGGTATGCCTAACCCAATAGCGGTTTCTTCTAACCGGCGCAAGTAACGGCTTTATGCCATCAAGGAAATCGGCTAATTGGCGGCTTTGTTTTAAAAAATCCCTTAGCGTTTTCCCGCTAGTTGCTGGAAATGTTTCACCCAGTTCAACACTCGTATACGGCATTGTATCAATGTGCCCTGCAAGTGAATCTACCGAGAGAGGCGAGCCGGCCCTTCGACTCGGCCCTTGGCCTTGCTCAGGACTAGCCCTGTCACCATACGGCACAGGACTGGCGCTCCTGCCATTATCGAGTGACGAGCTGGCGTGAGCATCTTTGTTTATCCTAGGCTGGCCGGCCCGGCGTTGAGAAGCATTGTCTCCTAATCCGGAACCCTTCTCCTTCCCCCCTAACGCTTCCCTGAAGTTTCCGCCGAAATTCTTTCTCCCGCTCTTATAAGCAACATACATACGCACAAAAACTCCGACAATGCTTGCTCCCACTACACGAATAAAGGTGTAGCCGGCAGTGGTGTGGAATAAGCAGGTAGACAGTACCGGAAGCACATTCATATAGATAAAATTAGGCAGAACTACCCACCAGCGCTGGCTCACTCCTTCCAGAGTTTTAATTAGTATTTGTTTTGCACCATGAGTAGCCGCAATGCGAGTAAGATATTCCGCTTCCGGCTTTGCGTCTTTTCTGGCATTGTTCCTTGCTGCCTGGCGTTCAAAATACCAAGGAATAGGTAAGGCATAGAGTAGCGAGGTAAAAATCATCCCTGAAGAAAACATCAGCCAAGCGCGCAAAAGATTGACAAAAGTGCAGAGATTTTCTGTTTGCGGAAAGTAGTAATTCACTCCAACTACTTCCAGGGTGCAACAAAAACCTAAAAGCGGGCCGGATAAAAGTGCCATAGTCAAAAGACGCTTGATAACCAGCCAACCACTGTAAGGCTGGCTTTGGTAAAGTTTTCTGCCATAGTAGTCGCCAATAACACTCACGGAAGTGGTAGTAAGTATCGTAAGTGCTACTTCTGAAGTAAAAGTATAGCTAGCAAAGCCCGCGCCGCATAAGGCTACGGTGATTGCGGAAAGTAAGCCAAGCGCAAACCAAGTAAAAGCTGAATTAAGCTGGATATAAGTTTTTTGCTCGCGTGCCGAGGGCGGAATCTTTTTCTTTGCCGTAAAATTTACGGCAATCCAGAGTATAAAAGAAACCTGGCCTAAAAGAATGAGTAGCTTTAGCTGTCCTAACCATAAAAACAGAAAAGAAATCACAAGCGCGCCAGCTAATCCGATTACAGAAGTGTTGCTCTGTAATGTTTTCCCCGGAGAAGAAGCCTCTGGCTTTTCTACCTCAAACTGGTTATTTTGGGAGGCGATTAAGCCATGAAGTAATCCTTCTGCGGTATCATCCCCTTTCTTCTGCGCCTGGACAAGATACTCGGCAGTCAGGTGAGAACAAAATTCAAGCGAGGCTGTAACCTCCTTAGGTAAATTAATTCCTATGTTTAATCGCATAGCCTCTTGAGCCCCAAAAGCAGTATTAGCAATTTTAATCTTTCTTCCCAGTCCTCTCTTGTTTTTGATTACCCATGCCGCAAGGTTTCTACCTACACCGCAAAGCCGGCTTATTTCTCCAAAATCTTCCATAAAGCCTTGCAAGAATAATCCCGGAGCTAATACATAAAACGGCGCATTCTGCCAGACTGTTAAGAAACTTATGTTTCGATGTTCATCGGTAACTACACGAAGCGAAGATTCTACACCTACAACTTTTAAGCTATCCTTTTTTAAAGCAAGGTATAATTCGCTATAAGATGGCGCCTGGCCAGAGGTTAATGACCCGGCAAACCTGATCATATCATCGACATGCAGATTGAAACGTCTTGATTTATTAAGAAGTATCTTTAAATTTTCTGCATCTTGCTGCCCACCTGTCCGGATGCTGCGTAAAATCTTTTTTAGCCTTTTTGCCTGTTGCCGCCAAGAACTCATACAAACCATAATTTCGCTGTGCCCCGTAGTTAATTCTCCTAAAGAAACAGGCGAAAGAACTTCAGTTCTACTCGTTCCATCACAGAAGAGGCGTTGAACGATAATTTTATCTGCGAAACTACCGGCAAATTGGTCGCGAACCTGCATAGCTTCGGGGCTAAATTTCCTTTCCTCACCTGTGGAATATAACGTATAGGTTTGCGACCTTTCTGGAACCGGCGAGCTAACCTTTCGGCGCGGCCCTTGGCCTTGTGCAGGGTAAGCCCGGCCGTAGCTACCTCGCTTCTTTATGGCTGATGCGTCAATCTCGCCTGCGGCGATGAGCGCGTTAACATTTCTTTGAATGCGCAGATGCTCTGCTCGGCTGTAATTGCTTCCATAAATATACGCGGCAATCACAGGCACAGTGAATTTACTGTTAGCTCTATTGTTACGGACAAATGCCACAATACGTTCTTTTCTTCCGGCAACGACGGTATGTTGTGTTTCAATAATATCAGGATCAAGCCTGTTCACCTTCAATAAGGCTTCTATATCTGTCTGAACGGTCTTTCTTTGTTCATTAGTATAACCTGCACCGTAAATTTGAGCAGCAATATAAGAAACAGTTAGCGTTACATGGCGTGTCTGCGCGCTCCTCACAATTTCTTCTATCTTTTCCTGCTGGGCGGCAATAGCTTCGCTTTCTCTATAATGACGCACGCTCATGCTTACGTCACTAGGCTTTATCACGCCATTTCGCTGTAAAGCACAGATGTCTTCCCAGGCGCGTCTATACTGTTGGGGCGTATGATGGCCACCATATAGATGTTTGACGATATCCGCCATAGCAACTGCGCCGTTATCGCGATGAACAATAACGAAATTCCGTATTTTGCGACGCTGCCCGTAAAAAGCATCTGCACTACGCCTGGTTTTATGCTGAATGCGCAGGTAACCCCGTAAATCATGTAAGGACCGCGTTAAAAATCCTTGCACTCTTTTTAAAGGCATTCCACATGCGGCGGCGACATCTCTCATCGTTTCGGCCCCGTCAACGAATATTGTCTCTAGAATCCGTTGATGCGGCGTAAGCTGTTCATCTTTTGCTTGCGACTGAAATTGAGGTTCTGAAAAAATGATACCATTAGGGAAGAAAGCAACATGCACATTGCCCGGCAGCACGTTTTTAAGTTTTCGCCGCACACAGGCTAAAAGCTCATTCACCTCGCCAGCCCTGACAATGACGCTTTCGCCGCCTTGGCGCTTGATGGCCATAAGCTTTCTAGCTTTGATTTCATCACTCCAACGAATACGCTCATCGAGGCACCACTTAACTATTTCTTGCTCGCGGGAAGTTAAAATATTTGCGGCCTCACCTATTTCCTCCAAAGTAGACCTTTTGAGCCGTGGTGCTAATTTATTCCAAATTTGGCGGCGCAGTCGAAAAAGCTCTTTTGCCGGGTCGATAGAAAAAGAATCAAGACCGATTCTCCTTATCGTATCTTGGTCGCTTAATGCGCTATTGTTTGCTTGCGCATATTTTGATCGCGCATCAAGCTGCAACAACAAGCACTCGATGATATTGAATGTTTTTCTATTGCCAAAAACCGCCGCAAGAATTGCAGGAATACGTTCAGGATCTGCTGCCAAAATATCACTACGGCTAAATTCTTGCTGTTTAGGGTCAAGCCGCTCATAGACAAGCGTTTGAGGATACCTTTTACGTAAACTTAAATTAGTAATTATCTGGCGAACACTCTGTTTTGTGACAGGGTTTCCACGCGCCGCAAGCATATCCGCGATATCTCCTGTGCTAACCTTAAGGTTTCTCGGGTCGTTGGATAGCTCTTCAAGCAATCCAACGATGAGCGATCTCTGTGTGGAGGCATTAGAAACCCCGCGTGAGCGATTCAATTGTGTATTTTTTTCAGGGGAATTAGTAGTTTGCACAACGCGACGTTGGTAACGTTGCGCAGTTGGTGAGCTGGCGGCAGCGGGGCCGTCAGGCTGCGCCGGGGCTTGTGCTTTTTGAGTATCTGCTAACAGCCTTTTTACCGCAACAACTGCTTTGGCCACCTCACCCTCATCTGCGCCTTCAGGCTCTTGCCTGACTGCTGCCTTAACCCATTCTTCAACTATTGCTATCTGCGGAATATCCTTACGGAACTCTGATAAAATTCGAATTGCGGCTTTCCTGCTTTTACTTCTTTTAGGCGCTATAGCTAATTTGCGTAATACCTGGGTTAATCGTTTCGGATTATTTTCCGCTTTTATCTCATCCAAGGCTTTTATCAGCGCTGTTCTAATCGGCGCTTTCGACGGGTCAGCGGAAAGATCCTGTAGCGCTGCCAAATATTTGACGGCATCGAAATTTCCCGAAGACAGGTGTTTCTTCGGGAAAAATCCGGTTGGCTCAAATACACCAAAATTATTAGGAGTTGGCATTTCATCTGTCTTGGGCAAAAATCGCGGAATTGTTATTGCTCTATACTCGTCTTTACCCTTAATATTTTCGATTCTGAATACGATATCATACGTTAATCCTTCTTCCTCATAACTGCGTACCTTGGCATAAACCTTGCCAGCGGCCTCCTTAACATTATCCGAAGATATCCCTTCGCCAAACATCGGCCAGCTCGTCAAATCGCCCCAAGCATCCCATACTGTCGCGCGCCGGTGTATAAACTGGGCATGAAAACTTATGCTGTCATGGCCGGGCATAAGGCCAGTGAAAGAGGCATCGTGCGTTCTACCCAAAACACGTAGAACGCCAAAGATAGCCTCTATTTCATCCGGATGCGATATCTTTTGTGCACCGGATTTAGCGAAAATAAAGTGCTCCGGCGTATAGAAAGTATGCCTTATAAAAAGGCCATAGTCGTCCTCAGCGTAAATTATCCTACAAATATTTCTACTCTTTTTAATCCAGCCGCCTGCGTTAACAGAAGAAAAGTTTACGGATAGCCTCTTGCCGAATTTAGTTTTTAATGGTAATGGCATTTTCGTCCTTTTAATATCTTTTATATGATTTTCTGGATTGTCTCTTAGAAGTGCTTTGTATTTTGATGTTATAAAAGCGCGCAAAACATTAATATTTGATGCGCTCCCCAACGTTTCATCTAAATCAACCATTGGAACCATCGAATCGTAATCGTGAGATTTCTTGCCGTATTTCTTAGCCGAAAAAGGAACATACCGGATGAACGTCCTTGCTTCATCTGCCTGCAATTTTGATGATGCCGGGCTTGAAGATGTTTCGGATTTCGAATCAGGAGTTCTGGGGAATAACGGCAAAGTAATAACAGAGTTTCTCTTGTTTAGTAAAAACGCGGTTAGGTTTGCAATAATTGAACCCAACAACCCAAAGGCAGGAACAGAAAATAATAGTACTTGCAAAGAAGTTATGATTCCTAATCCATAATATAAAATAATGTTATGCAATACAAAAAATCCAAAGAATGCCCCCATTCCAAAGCCGGCAATACTTCTCGGTAAAATTCTTGGGTTTTTTTGGGAACCTTTTAAGTTGGCTAATAACACCCAAAGCATAGACCAAGGCATCTCAAGCATCGAAATCGCCGAAACCATTCCCTGCGAACCCGCGGAACTATTGAGATTGAAATATTGTATTGGCATCCAGATAAGCCAAGATAATAAAATTGCTTTAAGAAAATTTCCCCGCCGCTCTTGCCAAACCTGGGTGATTATTGTAGTAAATTTTCTAAATATTGATTTATTATCTTTCGGGAATTGTCCTGCAAATTTATCGTAAAGCCCGGAGATAAAAAAAGTCCAGAGGATGCTAACGGTAGCTCCTGCGGTTTGGTCGACAAGAACTCTAAAACATTTACCGATTTTGTGCGTATTAGGAATAAGGATTATATATGCCCCATAAAACCAATTCCAAATTACACCAAGGACAAATCCATACAAGAAAACTGCAATGCCTATCTTTTTATAATCAAATTTTTCCTGTTCACCTTTTAAGCGGCTAAAGGTTTGCGATAATACTTCGGCAACGCCAAAATAGAACATTGTGTTCATGTAGTAAGGCGCGAAAGTTAAAACAACCGGAAACAGAAAGTTAACTATAGCTGCAAAACATGCCGTAGAAATAATTGAAAAAACAATAACCGAGTTAACATGTGTTTTTAAAAATACGGTTAGCGGAGAGCTGGCGGTGGGTGGCTTTTGAAGATATGTCTGCATTCTATGCATAGCGCGCGCAGATTTGGCAAGAAGGTCAACTTCGCCTGCCGGGTCTAATGCGCTGGCTAAAAACTGATAAAGTTCCCACTCTCTGTTATTTACCAAAGTATTATAATTTTTTGCAGGCGCGGGTTGGGGATAATCCAAGCTATACACAGCAATACTTCCTCTGACCCGCTCTACTTCTGCCATAAGTCCTTTAATTCTATTTCCAATAGTTGCAACTGTGCCTAACTGATAATCCGAGATTAACGCTTCTAATTGTTCACGCACATAAACAAGAGATTGTTCAACTTGACCATACCAGTTCTCATCTGGCCTATATTTTCCAATTTCTCCCGAAAATGCTTGCCTGTATCTCTCGATATATGATCTGGCAAAGTAAGCGCTACAAAGAAATTCAGACTTTAGCTGGTTAAAATAACCTGCCCATCTCCATTTATTGATTAGCTTAAGTAATGCTGCTACGATTTCGGGGCTTTCTGTTTCGAGTTTTTGCCAGAGGCCGGCATGGTTTAACGCTTCGTAAAGGTCGGCGAAATTACCAAGAACACAACCATAATCTATATCGCCTGGCTCCGGGCTGGTTTTTCTGAGAAAGACGGTAAGCACTTCCTGATACATACCGCTGGTAAATACATTCCGTGTCGACCAAGTATGATTTATTAAAAGACTGCCGGCGCCGGGTAATTTTCCAATCTCGGAAAGTAAACTGAGTGCTGCAAATTGTCTTTTCTTGTCAAACGCGAAAATTCCTTGCCGGATAAAGTCTTCCAATTCATCAATCATTCCCCTTTCTATGCCTAGCCCCAAAATTTCTCCGAAACCATCTACTTGCTCGCAAAAACCATTATTAAGCATTGCTCTATTTACACTAATATACTCCCTTAGCCGGCTGAACCGCGCGAAACAATAATACGCCTTAGCTATACTTTTTAAAACTTCCCGCCAATCTTCCTCTTTCGGAGTTTTACCACCTGTTTTATTCTTTTCTAAAACCAGAACAAGGCCCAATGCATCTTCTTCCAATAATCTAACAGCGCTCGCTATCTCATTGGTGCAGAAAAATATATATTGGTTCTCGTTGATTAAATGATAGGCTGTAATTTTTGCAAAATCTATTCTTAAGCGCCTGATAATATCCCGCAGCCAGTCGGATAATTTAATATCTTCCTTTGCTTGGCTTTCTCGCTCAACCGGCGAACTGGTCTCTTTTTTCTCATCGTTAAGAGCCTGCGAGGAGATATGGCCTCTATTGTCGCTGTTACGTAACTCTTCTCCCGGTGTTTTATTGCGTACCCCATAAAGCTTTGTGAGGCGTTGATTATTTGTGAGATGCCGGGGGTTTAAGGCTTTAATTTGCTCTCTCAATCTAATAGCGGCATCGTAATTACCTGTAAATTCGTACATTCTGGACAATTGATTAAGCGCGCCTATCCTGGCAGGATTTTGTGCCACAAATTCTTCGAGTAATTTAATTGCTGCGGCCTTATTTCTCAAACGATAATGAATTTCCAGAAGGCGTTTGATTATCCAAAATTTTTGACCGTATAATTCTAAAACTTCTCCAAAAAGAACTTTTGCTTCTTCCAGGTCGGGCGGGTAGTATCCTGCCTCGCGAAAGACTTTCTCTGCCCAAAAAGCAACCATCCTTCTGTAACGTCCTTCATCTACTGGTTTAAGGAATCTGTAAAAGCTGTTATGCCCTTCTCCGCTGGGTGTAAAGATACAGCTAAAGGAACTGCTGTCTGCGTCGTTATTTTCTTGCGGTCTTTCCTGTTCTGCAGAATCAGCGGGAGAGGCTAACCATTCATCGGGGATGTCATCTTCCGGATAACTCTGCCTTTGTTGTCTATTGTCTGTAATTCTTTTTGTGGCACAGCTTAATCTTTTCTTACTTTTTTCATTATTCGGCAAAGCTTTATTTATTTGTTGACTACGCAAACTTTCAATTGAACATATCGCTTTATAACCAAATAATATCCTTGCTTCTGTAGGTACATTATGATCAAGCCCTGTCCACCTGAATAAGAAATTTACAAAGGGCGATAAACTTTTTCCTCTCGGCAAAGCATTATGAATACTTTGTCTTGCCTTTTGAATAATTTCCTTAAAATATGGCTTATGCGTAATCGCTGCGTCATTACTTTCCCAACTGTCAAGAATAGCCTTGATTTGGCTTTCGTTGGCACCAGCAACTAATAACCACGGCTTTGCAAACCATTCAATGTAGTAACGTCTATCTTTCCTGGTAACACCACTATGAAAAGCACATACAGCAAGGACGGAATCCGGTGTTACGCTATGCCCTACTATACTGAAGCCGCTCCTTAGACCTTCTGCTACCTCAACGGTATAAGGTTCTACCAAAAATAACTCATCCTCAAGAAACCCCAATTCATGAACGCATCGTAAGAATTTCTGATATAATGCGGCGTCACAGGAATGCCTAAAACCGTGCAATGACTTTGCCGTCTCGTAATCCTTCTCCGGTATATAATATGGGTTGCCTTGGAAATTAACAAAATGGGGGGACAAAAGAATATTTATAATGCTGCGGAGCACAGTGACATCAAAGTTGATTTCATTGGTACCGCTTTGTAAGGCGACCACAAGCGCAGACATATTTTGTGGCGTTAATGCGGTTATTTTTCCTCTGTTGCCCTCATCGTCAATGGGTGAGCTGGCTAGCTCCTTGTTTGTTCTTCTGTTTGCCGGCGGATGACTAATAGGAGAAGGACCATTGTTTTCTCCGTCGGCGTTACGCCTTTCAATACTGAGACAACTTGAGGAACGGCCAAAATAATTAGTCAAAGCGAAAACTTTTTGATTAAAATTACGCAGGAATTTCATAGACCCGATAAAAGCTTCGTCGAATACAAACGGCCTATAAAAATAATGTTCGTACATCCTGATGAATAAGCGCCGTAATTCGATAAATTGGCTGACATCTTCCTGTGTTATCGCTGCCATATTGGTTCGCTTTGAAATCCCACTTCCAATAACAAGCAACTTATGGAGTGATGGTTCAATTGACCGCACAAAGTCGACCCCCTCAACAAGCGTAATCATTAAAGCTAAAGTGCTGATTGCTATTTTAGCGGCACTTAGCGCTTCAAGCGGGATATCGTTATTGCCGTTAAGAAATTTTTCTCTCTGTTCGTTCAATAAATCTATTTCAACAGCAATACGGCCGATGCCCCCATCAGAATAACATTGATTCCAGCCTCGAAGCAGCCTTTGAGTGAAATCTCTATCGGCATACATTCCCCTGTACCACTCGCAACATTCCTGCCACTTACGGTTTAAATCGGAAAATGACGGATCTATCCATAGCGGCAGGGATATTACCGGTATCTGAATTGCATTTATATGGTGCCAATTACACCAGTCATGCTCTAACGTGCCGGTTTTATAACAGGCTACATCAATCCATCCTTCAAGTTCTATGCCGGCATGTATAAGTACCCGCTCAAAATCATAAATTGCCCTTAATGCTTCTTCCGGATATTGCGGTAAATTAAATATCGGACACCAATCATACCGTTCGGGTTTAAAGGAAGGGCGGCTGTAAAAGGTATGGCAATGGACCCCGTTTTTAGTTACAAAATACATCTCTAAGTCAGAATGAGGGTGGGCAATGCCCCACCTAAAACTTCCAGCTACAACAGGTAATATATGCTGTGCGTAATCGTTTGCGTAAAAGTACTCTCTAATAGCAGAGGTTACTCCGTTTGAATACGCGGCATGCGGCATAATGCCTAAGGATTGATTCTGAGCAGCGGCGAAGAAACTATCTTTTAGGCCCTTTATCCTTTCACAAAAAATTTCCCTGTCACTTGCAATTTGAGTATTTGGCACACTAGTATTTGGTAAATGATTGTTGTTGGCGAGGCACCCACGGATTGGTGAGCTGGAGCTGCTTTGCGGTGAAATTCTAAATTCAACCGAAGAGCTGGCAGTTGTATTAGCTGATAGCGTAAAAAATGGCGGGGCACGTAAACCTGCATATAAACTTCCCAGCTTACCTATATATATATTAGCCCGCGCGCGCCTTAATAACCAAAGCCCGCCTCCGGGGTGGCCTTGGTTTGTTTCGGCTTTTGTCCTAGATTCCGCACATCTACCATCTGTAATCTCCAACTTGCTATCTTTTAAAAAAGCTGCAGCAGGCAAAGAGAACCCGTTAGCCACGGGGAGGCGACCTCTTTGTTTACCCTGCCGCAACCAATGATTACGTTGGCCGGATAGACCGATACATTTTGTGTCCGTTTTTAAAAAGCTATGATTTTGTTCTGTCCGTTTCACGATTGCGAGTTGGAATTGGCTGGGAAACTTCAAGCTAACCCTTTCATTTGCTCCATTCTCGAATGGCGAACTGGCAGCATTCATACATCTTGGCAAAGGCAAAGCTTTATTAAGATATTGCAAATAGTATGCGCCTAGACCACCGAAAACAACTTTATTATCACATTGGGATAATGCTTGCACAGCTTTGTCAAAGGCTTCATCTAATTGTTCATAAGCACAATCATCAGCCCATTCGTTTTGTAATGAAACAAAATCAGTACCATGCCTACGATCATATTCTTCTATGGATATCTGGCGATGAGCAAAATTAAGCTCAGCGAACCAGCTTCTTTCATAAAAACGAGCCCAAAAATCACATTCAAAATTATCAGCCCTGCGATAACGTGCAGAATGTTCCAAAGCATCCATCGCACCGGTAAACACTAATTTCATTCGCTCATCGCTCATTAAAACCATTCTGAAATTTCGAAGCGTATCGTAATTGATTGGCCGTTGGTTCTGAAATATATGTATAAATTCATGTGCTAACCTCCATGGAGTTGCGTAGTAAGCAGAAAAAATAATCAGCGGGTGGCAATTACTACCCCAGCCGGTTGGAAAGCTAGAAGTAAGTAACCCTTTAGTAATGGGTTGAGAGGGATTAAACCGGCGCAAACATTCACGATAACTCTCTGCGTTCTCACATATCCAGATTTCAGCATTAGAGCCGGTTAGCTCTGGTATTGTGGATAAATCTTCAAGCCATCTTTCATCGGCTAGCGTTAATAATTCTATGCCTGACATACTTGAAATTACCCTTACATTTTGGCGGGTTAATGCAAACTGTCGAATGCCTTGGCGAGAAACTAAGGAAATCGGCGAGCTGGCGTGGACAGGGTCGGCTGACAGAACCCTTCTCTGAGAGGTTAATTTTATAAATTGAATTTCTCTAGGTTTTAAACCAATGGGTAATCCTTTCTCGAATATGTAAGAAGCTGACAAAGGAGGAAAATCTTCTCCGGTGAGCAAGTTTCTCAAAGTAAAGACCTCGCTATGGCTTCTGACTAAGGGACTAGTTAATCTATCGATATTATAGTGCCCCCAGGCTCTTCCATCGCTGCCGACGATATCCGAAGGATTAACGGCAATGACTAAGAGATCATCTGCGCTCCTGCGACCAAAAGCTTGCATCTTTGACTCGCGCGGCCAAAGCGGCTCATAGGGCCAAACTGATTTTCGCGGCCATGACCACAACTGAGAGGACATAATTTGGATAATTTCTTCAATCATTTCCCTACTCGGAGCCAAATAAGTATCTGGACCAACAGGGGTTTGCTCAGGCACTATCTCTTCCCTCCAGCCCCATCCAGTTACCTGCCTGCAACGATACCCCCCACAAGTTCTGTAACAACTTTCTCGGGTAATCTTTCCTTCCCAACCAATCATTCTTACTGTCCTACCGCTAAGAAGTAATCTGAGTAAGCTTTCTACCTGAGCAATATCTGCTCCGCTAAAATGACTGGCGAGGAAAGGTAATACCTGATGCACAAATTTTACATATGCCTCATTATAGCTTGGCCTCTCTGATTTTAAATTGCCGTATCGCTCCTGCCAGAGGCTAGTTCCCAATAACTCTATGTCACAATATCTTGTCCATCTTACGGTGTGGCCATATACTGTTTTTTCAATATCTCGTAGAAACAATAGGAAATTTAAGTAATACTTCTTTCTTTTTTCTGGGGCGACTTGCGAATCTATATTGTTAAGAGCACTGATAAATCGGTCTATATCATCCCGGGTGTTATATAGTCCCAAACTAATTCTCGCCAAGCCAAATTCAGATGCCTCAACCAATGAAGGCGCACCTGATAATTTCTGTAGCAAAAGATGGGCGCACATATAGCCGCTTCTTATCCCAGTAGCCCATTTATCAGCTAAAGATTCCGCTACCTCAAACGACTTCATTCCTTCTTTGGTAAACGATATAACCCCAATTCTCTGCTTTATATGCCTTGGTCTTGCCAAGCCGTAAACCTTTATTCCTTTAACCCCCGGCAATTTTTTCAAAGCATATGCAGTAAGCTTTGATTCCTGACTTTCGATTACATCCATCCCGATTCTCTTTAATAAAAGCATCGCCTTGCCTAATGCAGCCATGCCCACTACATTAGCGGTTTCTGGATTTTCTTCGTCGGTTATTTGGCGGCCGAGCAAATTCCTTCTTGCGACAATGCCTCCGCTACCAAAAGGTGCATACATCTTATGTCCGGAGAACGCCAAATAGTCTATCTGCCAATCCGCCATTTGTATTGCTTTGTGCGCTGCTAGTTGTGCGGCATCTACAAGAACTTCAGGCGCACAATCGCTACTTTGGCAGCGATGCACCAGCCCGGCAATGGACTTTATATCGTTTAGCGTACCTAATACATTCGATGCACCGCTTAAAGCAACCAAGACAATACGTCTATACCCATGTTGATGTTGCTGATTATACTCCCACAACAATTCTTTTAATTGTCTTGTATTGATAAAGCCTCTTTTGTCTACATCTAATCTTATATGCTCTGCTCCCGGAATAAACCACCAGGGTAATTCATTAGAGTTGTGTTCTAAGAAAGTGCTCACAATCACCGGTTCTATCTCGCCATAATTCCTCATTCTTAGATTATCGGCCACGAGATTAATCCCCTCGGTGGTATTCTGGGTGAAAATTACCTCATAATCATCCGGATGCGCACCAAAGAATTCAATGACAATTCTACTTACTTCCTTTACCAGCGCCGACCTTGCTTCAGGGGGCAGGCACATGGCTAATTTTGCCGCTTCCCAGATAGGTTCAAAAGTAGGTGTCGTAGCAGCGTTGTCAAGATTAAGATACTCTAAATAACCATCCTGCCCCATCATAGCTGGAACTTTTAACCTTGTGCCAATCAGTCTTTTCTTTAACTCTGTTAATAACTCCCTGCCGCTATAGCCAGCCAAATCATCTTTATAAAGAATATCGTCTGGAGTATAAGCCTGGTAGATATTACTGAACAATTCCGGATTTTGTGCTTTTTTTATCATCTGCAATGCTCTTGCTAAGGCGATTGCTCCAATAATATTGGGAGTGCCTGCCTCATATTTATCTGGGGCTTGCTTCCAGTTGACAGAAGTTGAATCAAGTGTTTCCACTGTGCCGCCACCGGTAATTGGCGGAAGGATGCTCCTTGGAGGTAATGAACCTTTATCGACTACCAATACCCCTTCTCCTAAGGGTGGCCCCAAATCATTACTGAATGCTCTAAAACTAATAGGAGAAGGAAAAATAAGCGAGGTCAGTTTCTTCAGGCTTCTTTTACTACCAAAATTAACCACTTTATCCCTGCTAACTTCGTCGAAAAAACCCGAATCAGCCGGTACTATCTCTGAACTATTTAGGGCTATAGCTCGTGCTGACCGATTATAGAGCTCAGTCGTAATTTGGGAATGTTGACCGCTACCTCTGCCCACATTGGAATAACGTTGTAATGCTGCATACATACTATCCTGCAATTCTTTTAAAGCCGGCACTTTATCGCTATCTACCACTGCCGGCGAGCTGGCGGACGATGGCTCGAGCTTCGGCGCGGCCGTGGTCGGCTGCGCGGCGGTGCCATCACCAGACTCTATTGCTCCACGTTTAGCTATGGTTTTTCTTCTAAGCTGAAGCTCTAGGTGCCTGAATTTGCGCACATCGAAACTATCTTCTTTTTTTACATATTTGAAACCCTGATCTACCAATACGCTAAAGATATTAAATCCTCTGAATTTATATTCTACCCTACTAACCCTTTGTTTTGCTTCTTCAGTCGCTGCAGCGACCAGAGTGCTTCTGGCCATTGCGCAATCTACGCCTGGCGAAACAACCATCTCTTCGATCATGGCTAAATCTTTCTCAAGATCGTAGCGCATAAATAGATAACCTTGAATTTCACTCTGCTCATTTAAGTAAACAAATAAACGTTTTTTGCCGCTTGAATCGGAAACAATTTTTCTAAACCAAGAATTCCTATCCCAAATAGTCTCAAACTGACGATGATCTTTTAAGCCACGGAGAAATAAAGATGCGGTGTCTTCATTAACTGCTAGCCTTGCATATCGAGGCGTTCGTTTTCCTTGAGGCCTGGGCGCCTTTACGGACTTTTGGGATTTAAGTTTTTCTCCGGGCACCAATGATTTCCCTTCCGGTTGAAGAAGCATAACTACTCTCTCCCAAAGCGAGCTAATGGTCGATAACGTAAATGAATCATTTTCTGCTCCCCGATTAAGCACAATCTCTACCATAACCTTCGCATCTCTATTAATAAATATGCCATTTTGATTTAAAATTCGGTCCTCACTTAAAATACGTGCGTTCTCTTGGTTTAAATCCACCACAGATATAAATGTATTTGCTCTGGGAAAGCGCACGCCACCGGAAGCACGTTCACCACCGTAATGCGATTCGCAGGGCTCAATCCCTTTAAGATGAAAGTACTTAATAATCGGCTTCAGGGATGAATCATCGGCAACAGTTAAAAAATCCCGATTGAAAAATCCACATGCTTTTTGCAACTTTCGGGCATAAAATTCTTTGGAAAGATTTTTCAGAGCACCCACATCAATACCTGTCCAATAGGATAGGACTTTAACTTGATGCATATCTTTCTGGTTGGCGCGATAAACAGAGGAGGATATACGCAGAGGGCCGCTAAAGCCTGCCCTGGCCAAAAGCGGAGCATCATCTCCTAATCTTCTAAACTCCTCTGCCGGCGCGGCGCTGCCTTCTCCACCCTGCGGCGTAAACCCTGGTTCTTGTCCGTTATCAAGTGGGCCCGGTGAGCTGGCGCCTCTGTTATTATCAAGCGGCGAGCTGATGGATAAATTTTTTGGGCTTTCGGTTTTATCTGCCAACAAACGCCGGTATGCGTAAAGGGTTAATTGGTTAGTCACTGCTTGCGCTTTATCGTATCCCAACGGGAAGTTTGCTACCTCGTTAGTTTCATCGATGACAGAGAGGCTCCTGGCACAATAGAGCCCCGGGAACTCAATGGGTTCTCCCATGCCCTGGCGCAACATCACGAACTCCGCTTCCGGGTTCAACCCTTTCAGAGGGTCGGAAAGGATCCGGTTTAGCTGGCGGTTATACCATTCTCTGTTTTGAGGGGGTTCCGGATAATATTGATATACGCTACCGAAACCGGACAAATCTATTCCACTGGTAAAGGCATCTGCCAAAGATAATGATACACGCGCTTCAACTTCCCTAAAAAGATGAGTAACTATTTTTTTGTCAATTCCGAGCTTTTTGCATATTTCAGCAATTGCTCCGGGAAAATACTCCGCTACTTCCTGATAACAGGCAAAGGTTTCCGCATCCTCTTCCTGGCCGACAACTATATTTCCGTAAACAGCGAATGTGCGCGCAGTATTGCCGTCTCCGCTGCCAAGCACAAATACCGAACCGAGCTGATGAGCCCTCATAAAAGCAAGCACCTTAGGTAAAATTTGACGAGGAGTAACCTGAAATATCCCGTATTTGACGCTTTCATGAATGGCAATGGCGCGTATTATTTTCTGCGTATCAGGCTCTGTAAATGTGATAATCCATCCCTTACGTTGATAAAAATTCTGATACGCCCGAATATATATGGCTGAGAGCAATAGTGCCATTTTATGCTCTTCCGGCGACATGGATAGCGGCGAGCTGGCGCGACTGGCTGCTAGGTAGCCCGTAAAATCTTTTTCCTTCCTGTCCAGGGACGAAGAAGAGCCGTTACCACAGGGCTGGCACTCAGGAAAAAGGAACTGCCATTTACCGCTATAGGTCACCGTGCTTTCAGTAAGTATTCTTCTTTCTAGTTTAGAATCTTGGCCAATTAATGAACGGTTATAGCTAAGCATGGCGAATAGAAGAAAATCAAATATATTGCTCCCAATTCTATCTTGAGAAAACTGTACCAGCCCATTATCATCAAAGCCAGTAAAGAAAAACGGCCATATCGGCTCCCACATCGCTGCGCCAAGACCGCTATATCTATGCATAACGCCCGGTAAATAACCTTTGGAGGCGGCAATTACAACGTCCACGAAAATATCAGGCTTCATGCGTTTAACGTATGCTGCAATGGCCATTACTGTTTTACCAGATGCCAAACTATCAAAAAGGACTAACGGCTGGTCCGGTTTTAGCCTTAAAGCCTCTATTTGCTTTCCTAAAAGGCTATCAAGGAATAACCTTGTCTCTGCGTTTGCATCAATCCAATTATTGATTGCGGCGGCGATGGCTTCTGTCGTCTTTGTAGGTATGTGGTAGAGCTCATCTTTTTGAAAGCAATGCTCTCTGCCAAGTCTCTCCACAATCTTTCCTGCCTCCTTATCTATTACTCCATGTTTTTCCCTGAATTCAGGATGGAAACAATACTTTCCTAAATAGGTAGCATTACTATAGCCGGGATAATATATAGTTTCAGGGGTTAAATCATAATGCTCTCTTCTAAGAAAATAGTATTGTAAGGTAAGCATCAAACCATCCCTGCCTACGGTAATTAAACTATGTTGAGGATAATGCTGGCGCAAGGTTTCTTTTATTGCCGGCGCTATATAGAGGAAAAATGATAGATGTTTATAAAAGGAGTGTGGCGGTGGGGGTGTTTCAAGAAGGTCTCTATGCTTTACTATAAAATTGCTATCGCCTTCATTTCCTAGCTGGGATATGGCTCCTTGTAGGATTGCTTTTATTTCGTTGCGGGAAAAAGGCCTTGCTAAGCTCTCAGGTCCTTTAGGAAAATATTCT
>Ga0265297_10001661_pt1 | contig 50628 bp, 83 predicted proteins | sample Munlanlwell13791_FD_192502 | JGI IMG/M metagenome (GOLD analysis project Ga0265297, IMG submission 192502) | Leachate microbial communities from a municipal landfill in Southern Ontario, Canada - Leachate well 137-91 | ecosystem: Engineered > Solid waste > Landfill > Unclassified | place...
GTCTCTCACTTTCAAGCGGCCGGTCAAGTCTTCCGAGGGAACGGGAACCGGCGGAGGTGTCTCTATCACTGGTTCCGCCCCTCCTCCTGTCGTGGGAATCTTCGTCATGGTGAACCCTTCCCAGTTCATCGTAGAACCATCCCATACCTCCACGAGATCTCCCCTCTGTGTGAACGGTGACAGAATATCGAACCGCCCACTTACGCTATACCGCATGTTCCAATATCGCTGATAATCGTTCTTGTGATAGGGAGAGTCACAGTAGATGAGTTTCGACATACGACCGATAAGCACGGGACGGTCTTTCATTGTCTTCGCTGGTTCCACACGAATGCCCGTGTATTTGACGTCCTGTCCCAATACGATAAGCGAACGAATGGTATTATCCTTTAAGGTTAGTCCACTTACGACAGCCTTGTTTCCGCCATATTCAATTGCCGCACCATAGTCAGAACCCGTATCCGAGCAGTTGACCATTGTCAGTCCGCCGGAATTGACATTTCCAATCAGGTATCCCACCCTACAATCCTTCGTGATACAGTTCTTCAAGACGGCATCCTGGAGATAGAACCCTGCCTCATACATCTCCTTCGGTGTCTTACCGGCCCTCTTTCCTGCACCAATAGCAGTACAGTTCTCAAAGATAAGGTTCTTCACCTTCTGAGAATGACCGTTCCATGACCCGTCCGTGTGGAATGCAGACTGCCATGAGTCCGTCACAGTGGTATCCCGAACCATCATGTTCTCGATGTCGCCCGTGTCCACAACGATACCACACGCCCAATCCCGATCTCCCTGAATCTTGTCTGTCTCTAGTCCGCTTCCAGGCGAGGCAATCGTACAACCCGAGATGAGAATGTCCTTCCACGTTCCTACTTCCTGTGCATTCGAGAGGTGGAACCCGATCCCATGATGATATGAGTCTTCAAAGGTGCAATCGATGATCTGAATCGAATGCATCGTTGTCCCTTTGGGCGTCCAGTTCTGAAGTTGTCCCGTGCATCCTCCCTTAGTCCGCCAATCTAACCAGCGTTTCTCATAGAGACGATTGGAGAGTTTCAGGGACTTGAATATCTGGTTTGATTCGTAGTTCTGAATATGGATATATCCCTGAAGTGTAAGTCCTGATAGCACCGCGTTGGGTTTCTTACACATCACCCGACAGATACCATCCTGTGCAATGAAGGTAGCACCCTCTCCCTGGACCACTACCCCACGTGCGGGATAGAGATAGGGTTTGTCATCGACACTGTTTGCGCCTTTGTCCGCGCGATAGGTGCCTTTGGAGACGACAACCTTCTCGTTCTCCATCCCGAATGCCTGTTGGATAATGGTTCTGTCGTTGGTACCATTACAGACTAATTCAGCCTGTCCTCTGTCATACTCCGAAGAGTCTGGTGCAGCAATACGCATTATTTAACACTCTCCATGTAGATACTATTATGTTTACACGAGGATAATAATTGCTATATGTCATTGCCTGATATCTGGTTAGGTGTACTCATCGGTGCGTTTGGTACACTGGTGGTCACGTTCGTCATTGTCGCGTTCATCGCTATCATGAATGCTCGTGTGAAAGTGACGGAAACCGAGAGGAAGTGAATGGGGTTCTGTCAATATTGCACACATTGGTGCCACACACGTGGAGCACCGACACCATATAACAACGCGTATGGAGATTGTCATCGATACCCCATCACAATTGAAAAATTCTATCTCGATTGGTGTGCCGAATTCAAATCGCGCGAGTTTAAGCAATGTGCGGGGTGTGTTTATAGAAACAATGACGTGGGGTGTCCATATGCAATCGGAAAACATGCGTATGGGTGTCCACATTTTAACTCGGAGATTGGACGATGAGTAAGGTTACCATCTTCGGTCCCTCTCATAAGTTCGAGTCGGGTATCTCTCATTACACCTCAAGGTTGGGACGTGCTCTCTCGAAGGATCATACTGTCCATTACTGCCTGTTCCGGGACTTGCTCCCTCGCTTTCTATTCCCCGGTAAGAAGCGCGTATCGCTATTCTCAGACTACTTCTCCCCTCAACCCTATACTCCTATCGACTGGTGGAATATCGTGTCTTATATCGCGTCTATACTCAAAGCAAATCGCTCCGATTCCATCATCTTCGAATGGTGGACAGGAGCGGTGGGGTTGCAGTATATCATCGCTGCGTTACTGTTAAGGCGTAAGACAACCATCCTTGAATACCATGAGTGTATCGATACCAGCGAAGATCGTTTGCTATTTTCCGGGATGTACTCTCGATGCTGTCTCAAAGTCCTTAGCAGACTTGTGTCGGCGGGGGTGTTCCACTCAGATTGGGAACTTGATAGTACAGAGCGCTGTTACCGACCAAGGGTTTCTTTTGTTATCCCTCACGGGGTCTACGACGGACATGGAGGCGTTACGGAACATCCTAAAATCCCCACCTATGCGCGATTCAACGTCCTGTTCTTCGGACTTGTCCGCGAGTATAAAGGAGTCGGAAATCTCATCGAAGCGTTCCGCCGAGTCGCACAACCCCACTGGAGATTATGGATCGTTGGAGAAGAATGGGACACCATCGACATTCCCGATGACGACAGAATTCGACGAATTCATGGATACGTGGATGAAACGGCTCTGCAATCACACTTCGACCGAGCACACGTCGTTGTCCTTCCCTACACCCGAGCATCACAAAGCGGGGTTTCGTTCATAGCGATGGGAAAGGGACTACCTATCATCGCATCGGATGTCGGAGGATTGGGAGAGAGTTTACAGGAGTATGACGGGGCATGGTTGGTGCAACCGGGGAACGTGGAAGAGATTATGGAATCTCTTTGCACTGTGGAAGAATCGTTCAACGAGGTGTATCCCGCTGATGTTCCGGATAAGTTCAAGTGGGGAAATATCGCTAAGAAATGGAGAGAAATCTTATAGGTTTCTCGACTGCCTGCTGGAAGGAGATTCTATAATTACTTCCCCCAACCTCCATTTCTGATTGCTTTGAGTGTCTTCGATTCTATGTTGTGCTCGATGATATAATCCCTATAGGCACATCCGACAGGGTAAAAGAAGTCAATATCTTCTCCATGATCGATGCATACCTGTGGTTTGTTGTCGTGGATTGCACATCGGTTATCGTTTGTGAGATTTTGGCATGGTTCATTGATGTAAATGATGTTGTCTTCGGAACAGTATGTTCCACCTTTAGTGATGTAGAATTCATCATGGATGCTTCCTTCGAATGTCCTCCATCCATATCGACAACACCGACCACACATCGTACAGATGGTGTCGTATATCCACTTTCCGTTTTCGAAATGACCGGGAAAATGATTCACCATTATCTACTTCCTATTAGTGTTCATCGGACCCAAGGGTGATCGTTTTATATGTCAGTCCTTGAATGTGATTCCAATTGCAAAGGCAACCATACATTTGCCCCCATGCATACCCATCTCCCCATACCCGGTTGTCCAACTCGAATGTGTCTCCGTTGAACATCATCACCGTTATAATGGAATTGTCTTTTCCATCCATCACGATCCAATACGATTTCACATTAGATGCGTCAAACTCGTATGCAAATGGTAATGCCACCACCTCTCCATTAAACTTCATGGTTTCCTCTTCTGTTTCTGAACAATCTCGGATAGTATATCTTCGAACGAATCGACACAGTTCTCCAGGTGGAACTTGGGATCGAGTTCAACCCTCTTCGGATTCGTTATGAAGAACGCTATCGCTTCCGCCATTGGTAATGGATGCCGGGCAACCCTCACACCAACGCATTCGGTTACCGTCTCTCGAAAACCACCCTCGTCCACCGCTACAACAGGTGTACCACACGCCACGGACTCTATCGCAGTTAATCCAAAGGGTTCCGCTACCGATGTACACACGGTACATATCGCTCTCTGGTACAGTTGTCTCAGTTTCTCTGTCGTGATGTTCTCGTGCCATTCTATCGTCACCTTGAAGTCATCTGCGAGTTTCTGAAGGTCGTCTCTCTTCTTGGAGACAATCCCCAACTTCGGTCTCACATCCTCGTGGAGAAGAGCAAGAGAGGCAATTGCCAATTCCACCTGCTTGGTTCTGTCTCCTCCACCGACAAGTAGAACATAGTTCCTTCTCGCCCACATGTTCTCGGGATAGAACATTTGTTCGTCCACACCGGGATAGACGGTATTGAGAAACTTCCCATAGGCACGATAGGCGTTCTCCGCTGCAAACGAGGAGATAGCGACACCATACTTGATATACTTCTTCCCGATGTAGGAGTCTATCAATCCATGCACCTTGATGAGTGCTTTCATATAGAACGGTTTCTCCTTATAGATCCAGGGTTCGTAGTAGGAACGAGGAGGTTCGAGGAAGTGGAGCACCGTGGGTTTCGCGAGGAGAGGGAGAATCCACATGGTCTTGAAGTGCATGACCCATACCGCATCGTATCCTCCATCGGTAATCAATCGGACGATTTTACGACGAGTACCAACGCATTCTAAGGGAATCAAACACTCTCGGTTGATGTCTGATACCTTTGTGGTATAAACATCCACGGTGTGCCCTCTATTGCGGAGAGAATTGACGTAGGCAATGAACAGTTTCTCCGCTCCACGTTGATAGAGGATGCTATCCATGACAGCGGCGATACGCATCTCGGGTTTGTAGATTGCCGACGGCGGGGATTCGGTATGAGTGAGTTCCATCTAAAGTCTCAGTTTTTCGTTGTTGTACCCACGTTCGATCCGAGCGATTCTATCTCCCACAAGAGTAACGCTACAGGTTCCAAACGACATGGTGTTCTCATACACAAGTGTCACATCGGGATAGATGGAACCGTCTGGAAGAATGGGGTTACTTAATGTATACAAGACGACCACTCACCGGAGAGTTGTAGTTGCACTTCTCACAGAGTCCGCAGAACTTTCCGAGTTTATGAAGGAACAGTTTCTCCGCTCTATCCATATTGTAGAAGCATTTGGCAACCGAATCGTGTCTCAGATTGCCCCACTGTATCTCTCCTCCGAAGTCGTGAGAGCATTGAATGACATCGCAGGTGGGATATACAATCAACTTCGTAAGATAGTCACAGACGTTCCGCTCCTTGGGACGGTACTCGGGAACGCACATATCGTCTCCGAACTGGTTCTCTACCTTATAGGAGATACGAATCTTTCCAGGAAAATCGCCGAAGAGTTCCATCAACTTGTCTTCGGGATCGGGGTTACCCTCCCACGCAAGACAGTGGAGTTCCGCCTTCTTCGGTTGCGTTTCGAGTTGGTCGTAGGCACCCTTGATGGTCTTGACGACATATTCGAAGTTGTTGCCTGTTGTGTACTCATATGTCTCTTTGTCACACCCATTGAAGGAAATGACGAAGACATCGACTTTGGGAACATAGGAAAGATTAAGTCCGTTGGTGGTAATGGAGGTGGTGACTTTCTTGTTCTCTTCGATGTGGGTTGCATACCACCGATAATCATCAAGAGAATAGAAGTCGCCAACAGAATTGACAAATATATTGGTGATATGAGGCGATGAGTTAAGTTTCTCCCATACTGTTTCGAAATCCTCGTGAGACATGGTAACCTCGGGGGATTTCCAGGATGGACAGGTTCTGCATCGGGCGTTGCAACGGGTTGTAATTGCTACTTTTGCTTGCAAACCTTTGTCACCACTTTACCATCTTGGGAGTTCTAAGTTAAATGTTCCGAATTGTTTCTGTAAATGAATAATATAAAATCAATCCCCGTGCCACCATTTGTCTTGAAACGCCCTCGTAAGGAGTCCGTCTCCCTCTCCGATGGGTTCCAACCCTTCGGCGCGCATATCGGCGTCAATCATCACCTTCACAAGATCGTCTGCGTAGATGCGGGGCGACCACTGGAACGTGTTCCGCACCAACCAGTTCTGAGCACACAGGTTACTGACATCGGTGGGACGTTTGTTCTCGGCGGAGGTGGTGATAACCTTGTCGTCCAATCCCACGTAGTTCAATGCGTCCGATAGGAATTCGTAGATAGATGTGGAACGCCCCGTCCCCACCACATAGTCGCGAGGAGTGTCTTCCTGCATCATTTTCCACATGAGTTCAACATACTCGGGGGCATATCCCCAATCTCTTCGCGCGTCCAGGTTCCCAAGTGTCATATGGTCCGTCCTCCCCGCGAGTATCTGTGCGATGCTCTTCGTAATCTTCCTTGTGACAAATCCTTCTCCGCGTCTCGGGGATTCGTGGTTGAAGAGAATGCCGTTGACGGCGAACACGCCCCTGTCACGATAGTTCCTCGTCATCCAATATGCGTAGAGTTTGGCACAGGCATAGGGGGAACGCGGTGCCATTGGGGTGTTCTCGCTCTGAACGCTGTACCCATTCCCGAAGAGTTCGCTTGTCGATGCCTGATAGAACTTGACGGGTACTCCCAACTCGCTCATCTCACACTGATATATCGCTTCAAGGAGTCGAGCGGTGCCTAACCCATCGACGTTTCCCGTATATTCTGGTGTATCGAACGAGACGCCCACATGACTCTGTGCGGCAAGGTTGTAGACTTCATCAGGACGAATGGTATTGATGAGGTTGGAGATGCGTTCTCCGTCCGTCATGTCACCGTAATGGAGACAGATGCGAGGGTCAGTGATATGGTCAATGCGTCCGGTGTTGGACGACGACGACCGACGCACCATTCCATGCACCCTGTATCCCTTAGAGAGAAGGAATTCCGCGAGATAGGAACCATCCTGTCCCGTGATACCCGTGATAAATGCTACTTTACTCATCGATTTCGAAGTCTCCTGTTCCTATTAGTTCGAGAAGGTACTGGATCGTGACACCGGCAAAGAGAAACCTGTCTCCTTTATCACGATCGATGCACCGCAACCCAAGTGTTTTCAACTGGTCGGCGTTTTTATTGAGAAGATTGAGAAATTTATCAACATTCGCTATCTTCACGCCCATACCAATACATCGACGTGGGATATATTAAAAGAATCGAATCGATAATGGGTGCCCGGTACGACCGGGCATTGCAGAAAGGGGTTTCGGCATCAGCCCCAGGGTGTGACCCTTCGCCCCGTATAATATCGTTGGCGATATAAAAATAAAAAGAGTTCGGATGTTATGCCTTGGGGAGTTCGAGTGGTTCGTCGTTCGTCGTGATGAACTTCCCGTCGCTATACAGGTCAATTGACGATGGATAGTTCTGAGGTTTCATCCACATTTGATTGGTCGTCAGGTCACGCATGCGCGCATTGTAGTCCGCTGCGAGTTTGTTATACTGCTGGATGTACCCATTCCGTGTGAATCGGAGTTCTTCGAAGTTCTCCTGTTGCGTTCTACTCCACGTTTTCGGGTCATTGTACATCGCGGTAAACTCTTCCATCTGAGAGTTCTGATTCTTAATCATTGCTCCCATCTGTCGGATTGCGTTGTACTTGTCAATGAAGAACTTATACTGCTCGATGGAATAATCGGCAGAGGTATACTCCTGTGCTTTCTCGGTATACCCGGAGAAGAACCCGAGACATCCGCATGTCGAGACAATACAGACACCAAGTGCTAAAAGAAGGATGAGAGATTTCATGTCTTGTTCACGGCATACTTCGCCATCTCGTCATAGTCGATGTTCTCGTAGGACAGCACCGGGTTCTGGAGTTTCAGGGGTTTATCCGAGACAAAGTAGGGACCACCGTGCCATTCGTAGTACTGACCATCGGGAGACATCCAGATACAACCGGGTGTGTCATGACCGAACATACCACTCGGGTTCATGAGTTGTGTGGTACCGGCGATATACCCTGAAAACGACGTTGCCGCGTTCCAACCGGCATCGTCGTCATACCCGGAAGCATCATCGCATTCGGATTTCGATAGTCTCTCATAGGGTTCGCTCGACTTCGTAGCGGAGAGAACCTTCCCCTTTACAGCGGAACGGAAGACGACATGCCCCGAGTAGTCCATGCAATACACCCACTGGATGTTGTTGGGGTCGCTTGTCTGCTGGAGATATCCCATGAAGATGTCCCGTTCGTTGCTCGTTTTTAACGTAGGCGTCTTCTGACTGTCGAGTATCTGTGCGCGTTCGCCTTTCGTTACTTCCGGTGTCCCCGTGCAACCACAGATCGCGACACCAGCGATAAAGAGGACGACCAGCGCCGCCCACATGATTTTCTTCTGCATGCACATTCAAAATAGATGTTGTAAATCTTAACTGTTTCGATTTGAACGTTAGAGGTTCTTGGTCGAGAGGATGTCCAGTGTCCTGAATGGTTTCACCAGATCGGTGATTGCATCTTCGTCGGGTTTGCCTATTTCCATTGTCAATGTACCTCGTGCCTGATCGTAGATCATTCCGCTTACTTTGTAATCGGTTGTCGATGAATCGAGATTAACGATGGTGACAATATCTCCGTCTCTAACATTCACAATACCCCTGTCCCCAATGGAGTAGGAACCTGCTGTACCTGTAGACCAATCGCTCAATGTCACGGTGGCAAACGTTGATGGTATTGTCGTCTCTCCGTCAATGGCGATATCGCTTCCATAATACATAAAGAGAGTTCCAACACCCATTTGAGGGTTGTCTATCTTCACAGTGATGGTTGCACTATCTGTTGCACTGGTGGTGCGACTGTGCTTGTTGATAACTCGTGTTGTTGAATATGTAGTTATAGACGTCGATTCGGAGACTGGTCCTATTGATATGACTCCAACGTCTCCCATTTCACCTCTATACACCGTGGTTTCGGTGATATACGAAGCCCAATACGGATACCAATCTCCATCTTCAAGGAATGTGTAGAGTGTTGCACCGGTATAACCCATCAATTTCCCAACATCGGACACCATTATCAGGTTGTCGCCACATTGCTTTGCAACAAATATCTCGGTGGAATCATCGGTATCGGCAAACGGGAATTCGTAGACTGTCCCATTGAGGACAGCGACATCTTCTAAGAATTTCGAAAATACATACACGTCTCCACCAAATGACGCAACTGCCATAACCCCACTATATGTGTCAACCGAACCAAACGATACAACGGTCGCACCATCATACGATTTCACAACACTCGTGTCGGCATATCTATCGTCAGACGTTATGAAATACATCGCGTCGTTGACAACACATGGTCGGTGTGCTTTCTCTGTGACAGATGAGTATACAGGAGTGAGCGTTGACCCGTCATATTTCATTATTGTTGCCGGTGACGCGCCATCATTGTAATAAAATATATACAAATCGGAACCAAACGAACACAAACCGGCAACATATTGTCCGTTGTCGGAACCCCATGTAACGTTTTCGCTCCATGTGGTTCCATCATATGAATAGAGGTTTCCACCATCACTTCCTATGAAGAGAACCCCATTATGAATCGCAGTGTGAGTATAATATCCACCATCTGTAAGAGTGTATACTAGCGATCCCGGTGATGTGTCTACATTGTATATATTACCGTCGGTGTCCGAACACACAAAGATAGAACCATCATATTCACATATTGTATTCGCCCACGTGTTTGTTGTCGCGACATCCCGGTGAGATATCGATTCTGTTGCGTATTGGTTCCACGTATAAATCGTTGTTGTCGATGCCGTTTCATCGATTGCAAACCGAATATCCCACCATGTATCCTGCACAGAACTGCCGAAGTAGGTTGCGGGAATGTTGAAGGTTGTCGTTACCGCCGACGTTGCAGTATCTACATTGAATGTTGCCGTCGCGAGATGACTATATGTTGCATCCTGCCAAACGTCCATTCCGGTTATCTCCACCTTACCGAATTGGGGACGGGTTGCTTCCAGCAGTTTCTCGTATGCATAGAGATCGAGGGTGTTCTGATCCAATGCTCCATGATGAAAGACGGTCTCTTCAATGACGCCATATTGTGCAATGGGCGAGTCTGTCGCCGGGCTATCTACGGTGAACGATGCATCGACAACCGGTGCCCATTCGGTATGGGGATAGGCATTCGTCCCTCTCGATGAGATATAACAGCGATAGTAGTTGGTCGCGTAGTCGATGGATGAGAATGAAACCTCTTCCATGCCAATGCGGAGGGTACATGGTGCTGTGAGAGTGGGGAATGCGGTGGAGACATCGAAGTAATCGAGTCTAAGAAGAGGAGTTCCTGCCGGATAATCGTTGATGACGGCGGTTGTCCCGTATTCACTCGACCACATGGTGCTCGGCCATTCCGACGAGATGTAACTGACCGTTATAGTCTCTGTTCCCACCTGCAATGTCGTCTGAGGAAGATGATATCTATCATTGAAAATTGGAATTATCATTGTGTCTCTATCGAGAAAGGCATCACCAATATCCCATTCATCCCGATATACAGACACGGGACTTGTGGATTGAAGCATTGCGTCTCGATTAAGGAGCGTTGCGACGGTTCCCGATAGAGAGATGGTGGTGTAAATATCGGTCATATGACACCTCTCACCGTTACCGACGTCTTATGTTCAGACAAATCGTCTGTTTTGTTATACTTGATGATATGCGTATCCTTCGTCAGTCTTACTTTCGGTTCTGTCTGTGGAGGGACATTGGTGAATATCTTCTTCAATGTGACAATCTCGTAGTGGTCGCCGATGTGAGCACAATCTGGGATAGAGTTGCATTCAACTTCCGAACCGGAATACGGTCTCCAGAATCTAAAATCGTCGAAAACCACATGGCGGGTGTTCCCACCAGATACAAATATTTCAACATGAGGATCGTATATCCAATCATACGCCATGTCACACGCAAACGTCGTTGAAAATTGTGTCCAATCGGTTCCTATTTCGATTTCCCATTGTGCTAAAGGTATCCAACTTGCTCCGTAATGCTTTCTGTTGACAACTGTTGCGTCTATCGGTGCCCCATCTGTAGATTTTGCCCAAAATGAATACTCTGCGGTTCCAGAAATGTACATTGTTGTGCTATACGCGGTGTTTAACGATAGATAATATGTATAATCAACGTTCGGATGAAATACACAATTTAACGCATACGTTCCTCTGTGTGTTGTAGATGTTGTCAAATCTATATCGACCGTTGTCCCTCCGGTAAATATAAGATGAGAGATTTCCCCTCCACCATTCTCAAATCCTCCATCGGGATATATTTGACGCACAAGGTTTCCATTGAGCATTTTCGTACATCCGTATTGCAACGGATTCATACCATTGATGCAAACAGTGCTCGTTGCGTTACTATTAACCTTGTATATATTATTCTTACATGCACCATCTACGAACCGTAATGCACAGTTCTGATATTCGTTGACAGTCCAACTCTTGGTTGCGTCGTAGATGCACTCGTTCACGAACCCATAGACGGTCCCTCTCTCGACAACGGTGTCAACAACCCATTGATATCCCGGCGTCTGTGAACCAACACGAACGGTATTTTGAATTCCTATCTTGTAGTTGAACGTGTATTTGCCAATTGTTTCTCCTGGTCCCGTCCAAATGTTTGTAGGAAAATCACATCCCTCGAAAAGAATCGATGTCTGCACATCAGATGGATACGAGTGTACAACTGTCTTCTCGGTATTGACTCTATCGGTGAGCAATCCGCGCAAATCTGCTCCATAGACATGGTAACAGAACTTCGACTGATCCCATTCTACCCTTTGAATAACACCGTCGAGTTTATGGATGTCTCCCCAGAAGATGCGGAGGGTGTTGTTGGCAACCATATATGACTCGTCGCCGTCGATAGGACGGAAGTCGAAGGTGAATCTCCCCACCGTTCCCGCTTTCAATTTGATGAAGAGATTTGAAATCTGGTTGTCCTCAAACCTCCTGTCCTGTATATACACCCTCCATCTCGCATCCATACTCATGGGAACGTTCTCCCATTCGCGACAAGTTGCTTCGCAATTGTCATTGACATAAATTAATAATAATGTTAAAATGAAAGTTATATATAGGTATCAGTCCCTATTACAATTGGCGAGTAAGACCATCTCGAAACGAATGACACCGCCGTAAGGTGGATGGGACAAAGTAGGATTGGTTCGCCAACATTGGCCGGGAGGGGGTTGGCGCCCTCACAGGTCTCATGAGCCTGTTGCCAGCGCAGTTCGATTCTGCGTCCGGCCACTCGGGTGTGTAGCACAACCGGTAGTGCGATGGCTTTGTAAACCTAGGTGGGAGTTCGAATCCCCCCACACCCATTCCGAGGAAGCACATGTCCGGATAGTGTGTTCGGTGTTCTAGACCCGATCGGGCGTGACCTTCGTTCAGTGGGTTGTTGCAACCGCGTCCAGTCAGTTCGAATCTGACCCTCGGAATCTCTAACTCATCGCCATGTTCTGAGCAATATCGTTCTTCTTCAAGTCGGATATTGCATACTCCTCATTCTGACCCCACTCTATCTTCACGGTCCCTCGCATCTGGTCAAATTCTAACCCGGTGAGACGATAGAGGGTTGCGTTGGTGGTCGACTCGTCTTCGATATAGATCCAATCGCCCACCTTGGGAGTGGTTGCGAACGTGGGACCGAAGTCCATGCCGACGAGAGTTCCTGTTCCGCGCGTGGGATATCCGCATTTGTGCTGCAATGCACCATACGCAGCAAGGTCGAGGGAGTTCATGTCCTGATATCCAAGTCCGGATATCACCTCATCCTTTCGTCCGAATGTAGCGACACTCGTTCCTGTGGTCGGAGAGGCGAGGGTATACGCATTGTCGAAGACAGGTGCTTCTCTCCCGTGAGCATAGTAATTGCTTCCTCGCGAGAGTGTGCCTGAGACGCACGCAGTGGTCGCGTCAACGCTCCAAATTGATGCATACGATATATCTTCCCTTCCAACTTTTATCGTGCCACTAGCAGCGTCTATAAACGGCGTTACGGCCCCCGTTATGTAGAAGGAGTCCCTGAACATAACAGGTTCGTAGGCATAATGCGTCGCGGTGGTGGTGAGTCCATAGAAGTGAGGATGGAAGTCGCTCGCCGGTGTAGACTTTCCGCTATAGGTGATTGATTCGGTTGAAACAAAGAGGGAACCGCTCGACGGGAAGTCGGAATGGTCGTAGACATAGAGGAGTGTCGTCCCCGACTGTGCATCATACTTGAGAAGGGTTTCGCTACTCGCCATCTCACATGTGTTGGTATAATCGCCTATGGACGAGATGATAACGTTTCCTGCAGTATCCTTGGACTGTATAACGATGTTGTTCGCTACCTTCGAGAGATCGGTGATAACTTCGTATTTGATAATATCCTGTCCGAGTTTGAGATAGGGGTTGTTATGGGTATATCCTATATCGCCAATGTCGAGAACGTATCCGCTCGTTGCCGTCGCCATCGAACACAACCAATCCATGTTCGCGAGTTGGACGAGTTGGGCGAGATGCTCCATTCCCGATTGGTTCTGAATCTTAAAGATGAGAAGATCGGGACCGGTCTCTCCTGTGATTGACCATGAGGTCGTTCCAGTGGTGGGATATCCACACGAGGTGTTAATGATATAGGTGATAATATCCTTCACCGTGTTCTCTCCCTGCACCCCAACAGGAAAGAGAGTGGGAATATCGCTTCGCCGGTAATCGAGATATCTCCCGACACCATATCCCGTGCATTCCCAAAACGCACTCGACTCCTGATGGTCGAATCGTTCGATGAACCCTTCGAGTCTCGTGACATCGTTGAGTTTCAGGACGACGGTTGCCCCTGCTCGGATGTGCGTCAGGTCGTCTGTGGTCAGAGAATGTGCTTTGAAATCGAACCGGGGAAGTTGGTTGAGACGATCGCGTATCTGGATGTTGAGGAACTTCGACGTTGTGTAGTAGACACCATCGACAATCAACGTATACCCGATGGTCGTTGCACTCGTCGTCTCGCCGGAACCGTATCCATAGGTTCCTCCTCCGTAGTACCCTTCCCCGAATCCGGGCATGATGGGTTACGCTCCCGGTGGGAGAATGGCGTTAAGATAAATCACCGTTTCCGAGATGGCAACTCCGACCATTCGCGTGGTTGCCCATGCGGTTCCGGCAATACCCCCAGACTCTCCAACATAGACGGGCATTCCTGGAGAGAAATCTTCTCCGACAAATTCGACAGTTCCGAACGCCTGAACGGTGACATCCAACCCACCGATCGTCGCCGTGGTGAGAGCAATGGCGATCGCCTTCTCGTTGAGATCCGTCATTAGATGGTCGGCGGGTTCCCAATTGTTATTACATGCCGAGCAGACAACACAGGGAACCGACTCGATGGTTGCGGTACACATCCCTGTCGGTAACATTATCGAAGCGGGCGCAAAGTGAGCGACTGCGTATCCACCGAACAACGTGGAGTTAGAAGCAGTTGCGGTACTGCCTAGATATCCGTCATGAGTATGCCCCGTCGTCGAGAATGCGCCTTTGGTCGAACCATCCAGGAGGGTGGAGTTTGACGCCGTTGCCGTGAGTCCAAGGTACGTGGCGGAATAATCGTGCGTGTGTGCTGCCGTTGCGAAGTAGGATACTTCATGGGTATCGAAGAGCGTTGAGTTGGATGCGGTCGCCGTCAATCCGAGATATACCGCCGAATAGTCGTGGGTATGTCCAAGTGTGGCGACACCAGCATCAATGAGCGAGAAGTTATCGTTCAATAACAGATGCCACGTGGATGCAAACGATTGGAACGGTGCGAGTTCTATATTGAGGTTCGTCGTGAATGTGGAACCGGGATCGGGAGTGTGACTCATGTGTATTCGCCTCTATTAACAATCATACTACATGCCTTACGGTGAATGTAAGTCTCCCATTGATCATGTTTCCCTTTCCACCATCGCCGGAGAATGTGATGCTCTGCACCCACCCCGAGATGTTTCCGAGCGGTATGGAAAGGACGAACAGTTTCTTATCAGTTGCTTCGGAACGCTGTGTGACATAATAGGACGCAAACCGGGTTGCCATCGTGATAGGGTTCTCGGTTGTTCCTCCAGGTGTCTGTGCCCATGTCCACGTGACGTTGATGGTATCGTTATCCAACCACAAGTCCATACCATCGATACCCTCTCCCGGAATCTGCCAGGGGGTGATATTGTGGGACATCGACCGTTCCCACGACGCACCCGGACCAAGGGTATAGGGGTCCATCTCGCTTTCCCAGGGTGGTACCAATACAATTTCCGCCATTACATCTTCACCCGTGCAAGTTCAAGTTTCAGTTCTCTCATGACCGTATCGACCAGTTCTCTCGGGTTGTTGGTGGTAACGTTGAATGTCGGCGAGAAGTTGATGGTCGGTGAACCTCCACTCGCGCCAACACCATCGGGAACGAATAGTTCAGGACCACGTTCTCCCACGAGAGACGGCATACCGACAGGTGGACGACCGCCATCTGCGAACGCTCTTCCTACACAGGAACCGAATGCTCCTCTCGCAGGGTCCCATAGTTGCGGGTCCCATTGTCCACCGTTATTTTCACAGGCAGTTTGCTCTGGGGGAATCGGTGTCTGGTATTGCGGAGGAAGTCCCGATGGGTTGTTCGGGTCATACGGTGCCGGAGAACCCGCCTGCGCCGGGTCGTTGGGGTTATAGGTGACCGCGTTTCCACTTGTTGCAGAACTTGCAATTGTTTCAACAATGTTCTTGACAGATTCGACGTTGAAGTTGACATCAACCGGTATCCCTCCTGCGAGAACCGTCCTGATGTCGTTTGTATTGTTGAGCAATGCTGTCTGGAGATTGTTCTGCCAGAGCACCCACGACTGCCCCTGTTCCAGAGTAAACTTTCCGCCCTGAGCATACAATTCGTCGAGAACAACGTTGTTGAACTTCATCCCCGACCAATCGCCCGTGTTAAACGCGGTGACAATACCTCCAATCAGATCCTTTGCCATCCAAACGGCAGCAACCGACATGACAGCGGCCCCGGCGACCGCGAGTACCGTTGCCGAAACCCCGGCAATAGCACCAACAAGAGAACCCTCAAACGCCGATGCTACCGCTTCAAGTCCAATGAATCCTGCACTGGTAACCATAAATGTCGTGAGGTATTCTCCGATTTTGGGCGCGACCCCAGATATTTGCCATTCTGCAAAATATCCTCCGATGCCAGCAACAGCACCAAACCCGGCGGCTTTTCCAGCAGTCTTGCCTATTGCTTCCCACGATGGTAACGACAGTTCTGCCGGTTTTACGTCAACCTTTACACCTTCTTTCAGTCCCAGTTTCGCCTTTAGAACATCTATAAAATTTCCGCCAGTTGTTCCCGATTCTGGGTTTGGTGTTATCTTAACGTCAACACCTCCCAGTTTCCGTGTGATATCTGCTTTTACCGATGCCGCTTCGTCGTCGGTCGGGGGAACTATCCTCATGCCAATGGGGGCACCGTCGCCCGTCCACAGAATCCGACCTCCCTCAAACTTCAACCACTTACCATTCTTAAATTCCGGGGAGGTCAGATCTATCTCAACCGGCATTTCCGCCTTGGTGCCGTCAGGAAGGAGCACCTGTCCCTTGGGAAGCAGGTAATCTACAGGAACCTTCGGTTTAACCTCTCCGAGATTTATTACTCCATCCGATGTCAGTTCCACTTCAAGTTTTGGCATTGCGATGCCTTGTGGTATTTCTATGACGCGTGGGAGTTTTGCCGTGTCTATCTTCGGGTCGATACTAATCTTCGGAGACTCGCCACCGACCAGAATCTCCTTTGGTATCTTTGCTGGATCGACAATTGGTTCGACGTCTACCTTTGGCATCCCCTCAGGACGAACAATCTTCTCGGGAATCTTTGCCGTGTCTATTGTTGGAACGATGTCGAGAGTGGGAATCTTCCCTTCAATGGTTCCGTCTGCAAGTATGCGTGCTGTAATCTTGGGAGGGTTCGCGGCACCCTTTACCTCGACGGTTTGCTTCAGTGTCGTATATTCCGACTCTGATATCTCTCTGAACCTGGATTCTATCCAATTTGTGATTGTATTAACTACAGGGATTTCTCCAACAACCTCTCGGACGTATGATATCTTTGCTACAACGTCCTGAACAATTGGTCTCTCGCCAACAGCCTCTACGACATATCGAATCTTCGCGATGGTGTCGGCAACAACCGGTTTCTCACCAATTGTCTCGATGATATACTTGATTTTAGCGTTGACGTCTTTGGCAATAGGAACGTCTCCAACAGTGAATATCGTGTAAGTTATAACCCCTGCGATCGCGAGCGATGGAAGTGCGCCCTGTGTAATAACGGTGTAGGTGATTGTTCCTATGAGTCCTGCAAGTGCTGTCGTTACGGCAATGGGGAGAACTGTCGAGATTGCTGTGGCAAGTGCTGTCGGTATTGCGGTAAGCGCCGCCTTGAGTCCATCAAACTGTGCAATCATCCCGTTGCAGGGATCGACATACAGGCAGTTGCCGAGACGGACGAGGATCATGGAGAGTATCTTGTTGGTACCTCTCGCTCCAAGTCCAACGGCAGACTGAACCCCAAAGTTCATCTTGCCGGTCGCTTTCAGTTGCTCGGTTCCTACTCGGTAGACGGTATCGGCGGTTCTGTCTCCACCGCCACCTGCTCCGCGCAACCCAGAGACTGCTCCAAGAGCAATGGCAACAACTCCCATGATGGGTGCTAGTGGAGCGAGGATGGACTGTATCATCCCCGTCAATACGTTTATCGATGCAATAAAATTTGAACCTATATCGGATGATACGATACTCGCTATCCCAGAGGCGATGCCCTCGGGACCAAGCATTCCCGCGCCTACTCCCACTCCCGCTGCAAGGAGAGGAGAACCGGTGAGCATATACGCGAGTGCGCCGACACCCAATCCTGCTCCGAGATTGCCGAGAGGATCGCCACCAAACGGAGCAGCGGTAACCTCGCCACCTTCCGCCCGTCCTATCTTATGGTTGGGGATGATGGTTCCGGATGTCTTGGGGATGAACAGTTCCGGTCCCTTCTCACCAACGATATACGCACCGCTTCCAAGAACGGGACCGCCGGATGCACGTTTCCCGATACGTTTCCGTATGCCTCCGAATATCCCATCTGGTCCGCCGATGCCAGAATTCATGAACTGGAAGAAGGCACGGACACCGTTGACAAACATCTGAATGCGACTTCCGCCACCCTTGAGGGTTTCGTTCAGCGCCGTGAACCCCGCCAGCACTTCCCGTATGGGCATCGCTGCAAACAACATTGACGTTGCTTTCCACAGGACGAGGTAACCGAGAACCAATCTCATTGGTCCGGGGAGCATGGCGACAACGTTTGCTACCGTATGAAATATCTGTCCTATCATGACGAAGACAGGCATCATCGGAAGCATGATGTTATTGAGCAAATGCGAGAACCCGGCGTTCATGACCTGAAGTCCCGCATTGAACACCTGTGAACCCTGAGCGGTCACCTTCATGACGTGAACGGCGATGAGTGCTCCGGTGATTTCCTTTCTGATAGCAGATGCTCTATCTATCTCCGCCTTTGTTGCAGATCGATTTGCCTTTTCGGTTCCTGTAAGTTGCTTCTCGTAGGGTTTCCAAATATTTTTCTCGGCAAGATTCGTCATTACCCCCTCATACTTTCGCATTGGGTCAGCGAATCCTTTCTCTAAAGAAGCATTGAGCGCGTCGGTTATTGACGAGAACTTGTCAAACTTCTCTTCTTCCATCTTCTCAATCGGTGCCCAAATGTTTTTCTCCGCCATCTTGAGCATCTGTGGAGCGAAGATATCCATTGGGTTCGACCAAGAACCTGATTCGAGCGAACTGTAAAGCGCGTCCGACATCGACGAGAACGGATCAAACTTCTCCTTCGTCTGTGTCGTCGTCTTCACATCATCGACAAACTCCTTTCGGACATCGACAAGTTCCCCGGCAGCGTTCCGTTCCTTCTCGAAAATATACCGTTTCTGTTGCTCGCGACTCACCGTGGCATTGACCGTGGAAACGACATTGCCCATTGCATCGACAACACGGTTCACACTGGAGACATATCGGTCCCGCTTAAGAACATCGGGCTTCTCTTCAGGAGGTTGGGCGACTGTAGCAACGGGAGATGCAGGTTGCTTCCCGGTTGCCGTCTGTACCTGTGTGCGGGATTCTCCCTGTCCCTGTACCTTTCCGCAGACTTTCTCGACAACCCGAGAGACCATCGCGTCGAGGTTCTTTTCAAGTTTGGGTTCATACGACGAGATGACGTTCTCATGCATCTTGTCGAGCGATTCCCGTAACTTCTTCGGGACATCGTTCAGAAGAGAGGTGAGGTCTTTCAGAACCTCGTTGGTCGTAGTCGTCGTGGTGTTGAGACTCGTGACGTGGTTGGAGAATGCGTCCAGCGCCTTCTTATAGTCCTTAAGAGACTGATTCGCACTCTTCGCAGACTCCACCGCCGCGAGCGTGTCCGCCGCGTCGATGACGATCTCTATCGTATTCCCATCTTGGCCCATCGCTCTATCGCCTTCGGTATTCCATAATGGAAGAATATCTCATCTTCTTCGGACAGATTGAGGCGAGATGGGGGTACTGAGAGGAGTCTACACACCTCTATGAGTAACCATCCGGCGTCACTTTCCGCGAAAGGTTTTGATTTCCGCCTCCGTGTCGGCAGCAGTCGTGTACATGCGCTGAAGCACATCGACCGCTTCCCCCGTCTCATCGTCCAGAATCTTCCAGAACTCGGGTTTATCGTACGGATCCTCGGTACACATGTACGCGAGAATCTTGTAGGTTGATGTCTCGACGCCCGATACTGTCTGCTGAGAGGGATCGTCTTTCAGTTCCTCTGCGAAGTGGCGGACTGCCTTGGGAATAGACGGTCGGATCTTGACCTTCTCCCCGAGGACATCAAGTTCCTTGTATCGCTTCCGGGCGTTGGTGAGGATCGACATGACCCTCTCGGTACCCTTCAGTTCTGTTTCGACCGCTTTCGCAAGATTCTCTTTGACCGACAGTTTCGGATCGTATGACATGCTAACCTAACCTGATACGCTACTTACCACCCGGTTGTAGACTTCTGAAGCGAGATGCACTTCGCCGTTCCAGATAGATCACGAGTAATGAACTCGTTCTGCGTCAGGGCAAACGGAACACCCTCGAAGTAGACGTCGTGTGCTGTGATCGTGTAGTACAGCGTCGTCGAATCGGCGGGATGAATCGTTGCCGACATGGTGAAGAGCGCAACCGCGTTCTTGTTGGCGGGAGCGTCGATACCCGTAGTCGTCGTGGTATCTCCCGTAAAGTCGCCCGTGGTTCCTCCACCGGTCATGACGTAGTTGAGGATCGTATCGGCCTGTGGATCCCACATGGCGTACTTACAGGTAACCTTCACCTTGAGCGAGTGCTTGGCAACAGCAAGACGCATGACAGACTCCATCCCGTAGAGCTCAACGTGCTCAAAGGACGGTGACATGTCAATGCCCTGTACCGCACCAACCGTGATCGAATCCGAAGCAGCGGTTCCCACCGCAGTCGTCCCGGTCTGGATATAGAGATCTCCGCTATTCGCGAAGAACGCATGGACTGATGACGTAGTGTATCACCTCATATTTATATAATTAAAACAATATAAAACTATACGCGCAATTCGGTGAAATCGATGTCGGAAGACGAGATTATCAAGCATTACTGCATTTGTTGTATGTGTGACAACACGTTTTACTGGTCACAAGACGAGTTCCGTCAGAACCATTCCTGTCCTAACTGTGGCGGTGGGGTATGGGCACATGATAGGGAACTGAAAGATGCCAGACAGACTGCCGCATTTACCAAACGGTCGATGGGACTATGACCATAGAATCTCATCAGACGTTCACAGTGTGTTTCTAAGGCAGTTTCTACCCCTACCTTATACTTTATACCATTTTCAATATATCGAGGCTTAGAACGCTAATATACTCAAAGGATTGGGCTCCGATTGGAAACGATATCACATGCGGCACCGTGTTTTCATTTATATTCGCATCTGTTAAAGTTCTCTCGCACTTGCGCGCGTCTATGTACATATTTGTTCGTATATGTACATAGTTGTACATTGATGTATATCTATGAACGTGGTTCCGATATCGTCAAAGGAAATGTTTAAAAACTCACATGACTACCATATAATACCCCCCTGGAAGGGGGGTGATGCGGATTGAGCATCGGGGGGTTGACCTTCGGTGTACTGTAAAAGAGATCGAACCCCCCTTACCCCCAAGGGTGAGGGGGGATTAATATATCTTATACGGATTTCAACTAAAGTTGAAACCCGTAGACGGTTGTCCTGTTGTTCTAGAACAGAGTCTTGATTGTTAGTCCGACAATCCAGTAATGGATGACATATCCTCCCTGGTTTGTCCAGTACCCCGATTCGACCGTCATGTCGGGGGAGATCTGTCCCACAGGAAGACTCGTGTTGGTCGCAAAGATATCGACCATATCATATGCGTAGTCTCGAACTGTTCTCAGCGACGTGGAGACATCGGGCATATTGTAGTACGCCATGACATGTATCGGGAAGGTATGATACATGTTCGAAGGGGTCATGGTAAGCCGAATGACATCCTTTCCTTCAACAAGAGGAACGACATATGCACAGGGGAGTCTCCCTTCATTCGCCGGGATTGCCGGATGCTCGTCTCGCTCGTAGACGCCTGTCAGCGTTCCTATCGTGGTCGCATTGGTCACCAGCGTGATAACCGAATCTACAACCGCGTTAATCTTACTTGCAGTACTCCCCGCCAATCTTCTCGCCCCTCAAGTACGTTCATTGCATGTTCCGAACCTTTCCACATCGCTTCTTCCACGACATCGCGTCGAAACGAATAGGGGATGGGAACCGTTCTCCATATTCTGTTCGGGTCAATCGGATGCACCTTCCACGTCCGCACCCACTCTCCCGTATCTCTCCTCTTGAACCGGAACGGTTTGTTTCCCAATGGATGGATATACCCATCGGGATTGTTTGCATGATTCCCGTGCATCAACCACTTCAGATGCTCCGTTGGGTTGACAATGGTCGCTCTCGTTCCGTCCTGGTTCGATGTCCATTGCTGCCACGCCGGGGGTGTCCTCGGATCTTTCCGCATGGGATCGGAGGCAAGATCCATCGTCAATTGTCGAACCCATGCATGAACCGAAAGCATCGACTCCTTGACCGCTTCCGTCTTTATCTCCGCTATCTCTTCGAGCGGAGTCTTCTTCGGATCGACCGCAACGTGAATCTGCAACCTCATGATCTTACCTTATTGTATAATTGTTGATATGTCAACTTTAAATAGTATAGCAAGGAATATCGCGACACAGAGAACGGCGAACCAGACATAGAGTCCCCATATCCTCTCGTCCATCTTGTCCCATCGTTGCTGGTTGATGCTCTCGGCGGCAACAATCCAATCCTTCAGATCTCCTGTCTTCTCGTTAAACGTCTCCCCCATCGATTCGATTTCCTGTCGTAGTTTGGATTCCGTCTCGCGCTGTTTCGCGTCGAGTAATGCGTTCCGCTCTCGTTCGAATCGGTGACGGATTTCAGCACAATCCGCCCTCGTCATGTAATCACCGGATGTGTCCGCCACCAAAATCCCACCTACGATATTTGCACAGTGATAACGCAATGTCGTCCGTGATGATCTTCTTCTCGTCGTCCGGAGCAAACATCTGCGAATAGTCACGGGTACCCATCGCCCGTATGGTCTGTGCTTCCCCTACCTTCTTCTTGGTCACAAGGTAGTTCTGTGCAATGCGTAGTCCGATTGTCTTCAGTTCGTCCAGTTCCGCCGAACCCGAGGGATACCCGGCGGTATAGACAATCTTCACATTTCGAATTCCATGTGACGGAACATTCTGATGAAATCGAACCCGTATGATATCCATATCGTTCCACCAGACATAATCCCCGAAGGTATCATCGTCCTGCGGAGTTCGCAGCGTCCACGAGGGAAACGATGACGACCAGTGTACATCCTCATAGACGGATGCGACACTGGTAGAATATTCACGAAGATTGAAGATGCGATCGGATTCGAGATAGAGTCCTGTCTCCAACCCGTCTCCCGTCTGTCCTCGTCCGTTATGATATTCGGTAACCGAACGCGCTTCGAATGAACCGACGTTGCACCACCGCTTCATCGTCTGTTCAACGGAATTGCAGACAATGGTGCCGAACGCAGTCCACTGCGTTGCCGTCATGAAGAGACTGGTGTCTTTGAAGTCGGACGACGAGAATCCGGTATACTGTTGGACTTCAGACCAGGAAAATAATGCCATAGGGGGTCAAACCCCCCTCAGAACGGAGTGGCGAACTGCTTCCATGCGTTCGTCGCCGTCTGAACATAAAGCGATGCCGTGACCGTATCGATATAGATGGAACCGAGACCGAAGTAGGTCGAAGGTGCAACCGTGCCCGTCATAAGGCATGGACCGGATGATGTGGTAGCACCCACGAAGATCTTCTGTCCCGCGTAGATGGTGCCGTTAACGAGTTTCACATCACCGGAGGTTACCGTCTGTCCGCCAGCGGTAATCGTCTGCCCTCCCGCCGTGATAGTCTGACCACCTGCAACAATGGTCTGTCCACCGGCAGTAATGGTTTGCCCGCCTGCCGTAATCGTTTGACCGCCAGCGGTGATAGTCTGTCCGCCAGACGTGATGGTGAGTCCGTTATCGATGGTCGCGTCCAGTCCCACGAAGCGAATCGTGTCAAGTGCCGCATCGAACTTCAGATACTTGTAAAGATTCTGTGAAGATCCCATGACCATTTCCCTCCAAAAAGATTAGAAGAAGGTTGCCTTGTTGAGCTCGGGGAGTTCGTAGTACCCGACAAGAGCAGTGCCCGTTGCCGTTCCCGTGAACACCATCGAGTTCATACAGTACAGGAAGTCCTCGTCCGCCATTGCAGCGGCAGTGGTGCCGAGACATCCGCGCACCGCAGTGAGCGTGCCCCCGGTGGAGGTATATCCCGAGTCTGCCTTGACGAAGATAACCTCTCCCGTGCGCGAGTTGCGGGCGTAATACCCACCGCTCGTCCGCTGAGACGCGGTGCCGCCGTCGTAGACAATCGACGTGTCGTCCGTGTCGTAGGTGGTCGTTACCTTACACTCGGCATACTTCCACTCGACATACTGACCACCACTCGTCGCCATTCCCGTCGCGTTGTACTGAACATTCACGAAGAAGGGAACCACCCCCGTCTCCGCGAACTTCAGAGTATCATTCTGTGCCGCGACCGCGCCAGATGCAATCTTGAAGGGGTATCCGACAATCTCGCTCTGTTCCGTTGCTGTTACAACTGTCATCTCATTTCACCTCAGGACGCACTCGGGTTCGTGTTCGTGATACCGAAGACGCCACCCTGAAGCGACGAAGTTCCGTCGATGTCGGATTTGTCAATGAGCGTTTCCGCCGCACTGATCACGAACTTGTCGCTGGTATTGATGTTCGCAAGTTCCTCGTAGGTGTCCTGCCAGAGTACCCTGCGTGCCATAAGACGGGTGTCCATCAGGAAGATCGAACCATAGTTGCCCGCCTCCATGTTCAGCATCGGATGTGCAACCAGCGGAAGTCCCGCCTCTCCGGGGAATACGAGGTCGATCTTCGCCAGACCGGGGATGAGCGTCTTCACAGGCTCGCCCGTGTAGCGCATGTATTCTGCCATGCCGCGACGAATCACACCGAAGGTGTTGTAGTCACACATCGCGAGGTTCGGCGACATGTTGTACTTTACCATCAGACGGAACGAATAGTCCAACTGCTGCATGATGTCGTCGTAGGTCGTGATACCACCGGAACCGGCGATATACGTCTTCGTTGCAGATGAGGACGCGTTGGTGATGAGTTCGTAGACACCGGCGTATTCAAGGGCACCCGCAGACTGGAACGCGAACGTGGTGTCGTTCACCGTGCGGTTGATACCGAGCATCGACCTCTCGCGAAGCGCGCGCATGGCATCCTGCGCCATGTCCACACGAATCGCCTTGACGTCACGGACAGGCACCTGAGCAAGTCCCGCCATCTTCGCCGCCTTGGTCAGACGACCGACCGTGTACATGTACTTGATCGAAGCAACACGCTGCTTCGTCGTCATGTCCGTCTCGGTCAGGGACGGGTCTTCGGAACCGAACGATGCATCGGTGAAGTCATACGGACCAACCGCATCCCACAGCGCCGTCATGCCCTTGTTCGCTTCGACAGGAATGAGTGCCTGGAAGGGGTATGCCTTCTTGTAGAGCATCGTCATCTTGTCGTCCGCGATAGCGTGCATGAGCGACCCCATCGTCGGAAGAGTAGCGATATTCGCGGAGTTGGAGGTCGTCGTCTCTGCCTTGGTCATCAGCGAGTCGAGATACTCCATCGACGTTTTGTTGAGCGTGTCAACATTCGCCTTGTAGATGTTCTCGCACTCCTCTTTCGTCAGGTTGGGCTCACCGAAGATCGCCTTCTGAATCATGTCGTCGATGTTCGGTGCCATGAGGGGCATGAACACCGTCGAACCAGATGCCCGGAATCGGTCCTGTGCCGCCTTCTGAATGACGTTGATGTTGACCGGACTTCCATCGGGAATGCCCGGATAGAACGTCTCACCGAGAACGTTCGCGTATGCTGTGCCGCCTACCGGATCGCGGAATCCTGCTTTTGCCATTTAAACACTTCCTAATGCCTTCGCGTTCAGCATCATCGGGTTGAGACCCTGCGATGACGCGTCACCAATCTCCTTCGGGTTGATGACCACAACACCACCCTTCTGGATGGTCTCGTTCTCCATCTTCGCAATCTTCGCTTCGAGAGACGCAATCTTCTCGTCGAACGCCTTTCGAATGTCATCGAACTGCGCCTTCGTGATAACGTCTTCCTGCTCCACTGCTTTCACAATCTCCGCAGGTTCCTCGACCGGTTCCGCCTTGGTCATAGAGCACTTCTCGACGTCCTCTTCCTGCGGTTCCTCTGATTTCGCGAAATACCCGGAACACTTCTCGATGAAGTCGGGAATCCCCTTTGTCATCTCTTCGAGTGTACCGAGACGTTCGAGGATACCGGAAACGTTCGTCTCCGCCTTGAGCAGCGTCGATTCCTCTTCGGACTCGACCTCTGCCTTCTCGATTACATCTTCAACCATGTCTGTCACATCATCACCTCGGAGTGCTTTGATCACTTCGAGAAACGTCGCCTGATTGATCGCATTGTTCCCGACAGCAGAGATGCTGAACAACGTCAGCGCCTTGGTAACGCACGGCGAGGTGCGGGATTCGGGAGACACGCGGCACGCGGGGGTGCCTTTCAATCGACGTGCATAAATTGAGAACTTGTTGAGGCGACCCGTTTGGATCTCCTCCCAGACATCATCAGTGTCCGGCGTGTCGTAGATCGATCCTTCGATATACAACGCGTTGTCTTTGATCTCTGCTTTTGTAATGGTTCCAATGGGACGTTCGGTATGCTGATGATGGAGAATCGGATGCTTCATGAAGTCATCAAGAGACTTCCGAATCGCGTCTATCTCGATGATCTCATTTTCGAGATCCGTCTGCTCGAAATGCGCGCACCCACCGATGCGGCGATCTGATAAAATAGAGAAATTAATCGAGAATGAATTCTTTAACGACTTCTCGATTCTTTCCCCCGACGATACGGGGCTTTTCTCCAGCATGATACCACTCTCGGGGGTCAAAGTGATCCTCCCAGACCAGCGGATAATACGCATCGGGGTTCGCGTAACACGCACAGTGCCACATGAACCAACCCATACGCGAACGCCACCACGGAATCTGTTTGAATAATACTATATTTATCTTTAGCATATTTATAAATGCCTTGTTATATTTATCATCAAACGGATCGTCCGTAACACCGAAGTCGTCGTAGCGAGCGGTATCGAGCGCCTTCCAGAGCACCATCACGTTCGGATCTCGCATTTCCGCCGAGAGTGATTCCGGGTCGCCATGACAGGCATCAAGACGGTCGAGGAGGTCTCCTTCGATAGTTGCATTCGCGAAGATATCAAGGAACGAGAGGGGAGTGTTCAACTCCGGATCGGTGGGGTACGACATTATCGAATCTCCGTAGAGTTTGATACAGTATACGTCCACTGCGGTAAACACTCGGGCCGATATGTCCAATCGGGATAATACCTGTTACAACGCCTACAACAGTCTCGGCAGCAACAACCCCGACAGCAACATGGATTGCTCTGTTGATAATACGTAACAGACGTGCAACTGTTGTTACAGATAGTCGGGTCAGTATTGGTCATTAGCCTCTCCCCGCATGTACCCGATCGTTCAGCTGACCCCTGCCATGAGGGTACCAATTCTTCGGGTTGTAGACAGCAACAATCTGCCATTCCTCGGCATGTTCGATGCCATACGCAACGAACCAATCGAGTGTCCACCTGTAGAACTTGTTCGACTTGTACTTCAAAATCCCGTAATTGAAGAACCACAGCATCCAGTTGATAGTGCGCGCACGCTTATCGTTCTCTTTGAACCACTTCCGAACCGATTCGAGTGTCTTCACACGTTCTGCCTGTGTCTTCCCTACCCACTTGTCTGGATTGGAAATGAGCACCGTGAACGTACCGCCAATGCGTTCGTAATACGCAGAGTCCTGTCTGAAGAGTGTCTTGGTAAACCCGATAACCTTTTCCAGAATCTTGTTCTCAATATCGGGAACTTCAATCCCAGACTCTTCTAGAGCGACAAGATACGCGTCGAACATCTTCTCCATGAACTCGAAGTTCGGGGGATTTCCTTCGCCGTCGTTTGTCGTCCATTCGCGTTTTAGTTTCAGGTTCAGGAGCGTGAGTAGATCGGGTGTCTTCATATCGATGAGACGTCGCCAGATGTTTTTATCCTCGATATGGAACGCCCACTCATCACCGCCGGTGAACCATCGGTTACTCAGTTTCATTTCATATAACTTATACTCTAAAAAAGATAAAAGTATGGATTCGAATTACTGTTTGAACTGTTGAATCAGGTCGAGCGTCGCCTTATACGAGTCCTGGAACTCTTTGAAGATAACACGGAACTCCTCTTCCGTAACCTTATCATCGGCAAGAGCAACGTTCACCGCGTTAATAAGTTCATTGTCCTGGTTGAACATCGCTGCAAAGAGTCCAAACCCTACCTTAATCTTCTGCCATGCGACGGTTGCATACACACCGAACCCTGCGAAGACAATCCCGATAACGCCAATCAGGGTGTTGATATCGACATCCATGAATAGTATATAGAGGATTAAATGTAAAAAGATGGTTATAATTGTGGTTCGCCGTCTCGCCAGTCCTCCGGGCGATCGGCGCTGACGGCGACCGCGCCGTCGCTCCAGATGCTCGCCCACGCATCGTCGCTCTCGGTCCACGGGTGGATGGCCGCGTGCCGCCTGTTCGGGATGCCTTCGGGCTCACTGAGGAGCACGCCGATCTTGACCGGGCCGACACCGCCGCCGATGTCCTGCGTGTACCCCATCGCGGTGAAGATGATTTGAGGGTCGGCCGATATCCACCAGCTCATCCGCGTCTCGCCTCCCGGTTCGCTTCGCTCTCAGTCACGCCAGACGCGGCGTTCCAATCGGCTTGCCGTGCGGCGTACTCGGCGGCGTCGTCATCGGCTGCCGTTTTCGCCGTCCACTTCTTCCCATCCTTCGGGTTGGTTTTGCCCGCCTTCGGCCGCACCCATCCGGGCGTTGCTTCCCGTGCGGCTTTCGCCTCGTCGGGGCTCTTGCCCGCGCCGGGGTCATGGACGACCTTGACGGCCGGCCCGTCCTTCATGGAAGGATCACCCCGAGCGGCGCGAACTTGGCCCGGAAATAGGCGTACTCCTGTGCCATCTGCGACTGGCTAAGGGCGAAGGGATATACGACGAACGCGTGCCCGATCATCGTTGCGTTCAGGGTCGCGCTGAGAACGCGCCTGCCGATGTACGCCAACGTCCCCGAGGTCACAGGACGGATGCCCGGCAGACTCCGCGATCCGATATTACTGCCGTTACGGTACGCGATATGCATATTGTCATCGTATGTCGCCGCCGTCATAACCGGGGTGCCCTGTGTGATCATGCTCGCGATGGTGATGTTTGCCGAATCGCCCGGATAATTATTCCCCCCCAAAAAGACGTCGAGATTGCCGGATGAACGATACCCGATCCCGTACTCGTTCGCGCCGCCGTACGCGACCTTTCCGAAAACAGTGTTGTAATCGTTCATCGCCGTTGGCGTAAATACGGCAATTATTGTATAACGCCCACTCTGCACCGCCGCTTCCATCGCAGGCGATATGCCCAGACTGACCCAATCATCCCCGCCGAACGTGAGCCCGGTCGGTCCTGCGGTCGGGTCGTTCGTGTCGGCCCCTGCAGTGCTGCCGAGCGTGCCGTGATACCCGTTGCCGGACAGATCCGGAAGTACCTGTCCCTGTACCTGTGTACAATCCCAGTACGCGATCGCGCCCGGAACGAGTCTCTTCCTTCCCATAAGGAGAAGTCGTGTATTCACTTCCCCTCACCTACTTCGTGACCAACCAGAACGTCCGTGTTGCCGCTTCTGTTGCCGGAGATGTTGCCACACCTGTCTGAAGTTTGATATACCTCCACGGAGACGCACACAGCGCGTATAAATCGAGTCCGATTGCTCTGGATGCATTTGTCGCGACTGCAATTGATATGGGTTGTGACGATTCGTTATTGATGCGCGCGAACGTGCCACCGGTTACCGTTGCCGCGAGAATCGAGATTGTCGCGTTCGTGAGCGCCGATGGCGTGAAGATACCCACCAATGCATTCCCACCAAGATTGATTTCTCCCGATGTTGCTTCGCCTAATGCAATGGTCGCCGGAACCGCCGCCGTAGGGTTTCCGGTAACACCGACAATCTCACCATCCATCGTAATCTTCGTGTCCGAGGTGTTCCCCGGATTGCTTGTCAGTGTTCCCGTCACATAGAGTGGCGAGGCGACTCCAATGGCATTACCATCAGCGTCGTAAAGTGTTGCTCGTGCCCACATTATGAATCAACTCCATACTCAGAATCCTTTCTCTCCAATTCATGATCCTCGCAGAACTTGGGGAGAATCTTGTTCCAGATTGCAAATCTCGTCATCTGTTCGCGAGAATGCCCTGTCCGCTTCATGAGAATCCTCTTCAGTTCGTGTCCCAATTCGATGGACTCGTGATTCCGTCTCGTCCATATAGCGGGACTCTTCGGTGTGATGTTAATCTCGATGCCGTCTTTCAACAGTGTAATCATCTTCGCTCCTTTCTCGATACCCGCCGACTTCTCTTCTCCATCGCCAAACTTCACCTTGTACATGGACGAGGGGTTTGATTCTGGTCGGCGCTGTGCCGATGACGATGCGAACTTCTTGTCTCCCGGTGCCTTATGGGATGTCGAGGAACCCTGATCCCCGCTCATCTGCACATCGGGAACGCGAAACTCGATATCCAGTGTATCCACGTCATCGACAAGTCCCGACAACTTCAGCGCCCATTTTGGTTCCATCATCGTGCTCACCAAAATCGAGAACGTGTTCGCCTTCTGTGCCTGGATTTCACATTTCTTCAGTTCGTCGTCCTGATCGATATCACGAATGAACTTGAATTGCCAGTCCTTCTGATATCCGTCCATGTAGGGAAGAATCTCCCTGTTGAACATCGTCTCGTAATAACGAATCAGAGGATAGAGCATCGATGACTTCGTTGCATTTGCCGATACGTAGGCAGTTGCACGGTTTACGTCGTTCTCCATGAAGTCGGACGGTTTGAACCCGAACAGTGCCCATACGAGAGCGGCAACGAACTTCTGTCCCTCCAACCATTCCATATCGTGCAACGTGTGGGACAGGGTGGTCACCTGCTCCTCACCCACCGTATGCATCACAGAACCGAACTTATACGAACCCTTATTGTTCTCGCGCATCTCCTCAATGCGCTGCATGAGTGATACCTGATCCATCACCTGAGGATGGTTCCAGACGATAGAAGGAACCACACCGTTCGCGAACGTCTTTCCTGCCGCGCGCGTGGAGTCGATGAGATATTGAATCTGGTATTTCATACGGGAGATCATGTCCGTCCCGTAAACGTTGTCGCTCCGACGATACATCGAGAGGTACGCAACCTCTTCCGGTTGGAACGAGATATACACTCCCGGTCGTGACCGCTGCCAGTATCGCTGTGTATACCCGTGAGACCAGAGACCAATCATCTTGTCCTGTGTCGTGAACAAGTCCTTCGGTCCCAAGTCGGCAGCGAAGGGCACTCTGTCAATCTCTTTCCAGAACTCGGTTCCCGGATATGCCTTCAATTCCTGAATCGTGCCCTTGCGATTGAACGACTTGACAATCGTTCCTGCGTCATAGCGAAGTAGGTCAGAACATGTCTGCTTGATAAGATCTCCCTGTGTGTCCTGAGGATTTGGATATTTCAGGAACTCCATCGCATCTTCGATCGGTTCGTTGCGTTTATCTACAACTTCCGTGTCGAGCGTCGAGAGATTGTCGAGAATGCGTTTTTCAGCGACAGCGGCATAGGCATTGGCGAAGAGGATATCGTTCTCATTCTTATCGAAGTCCGCGCGATACACGCCCAACACGTTGTAATAGTTGGACATGTCGTGGATGGCGCGTCGAATGGACTCCCCGTCTTCCCAGGGATGATGCTCTCTCACCGGAGGATCGTCCCATATATACCCGCTATTGCCGACTTGTGGCGTTGTGAACGCCTTGAGAATAACCGTGGCGAGTTGGTCTGAAGTGAGTGCATCGAAATCCGTTGCACCGCCACGCCCTCCAAACCTCCGACCAATACCCCGGCTCAGGGAATTCCAAATCGACATGTGGTATAAGTATTTGAATGGTTATATATTTATATGATTATACTTATAGGATAGAGAAACGAATCGATTATTTTATTATCGATGAAAGAAGAGTAGTATATGCCTCGGAACGGATGGCGAGGTCGGGCTAGCCCTAACGCGATCCGGAAGGAGGGCCAACGTTCCAGGCAAGTTCTTCGTAAACTCTGTGTAGATGTTGAATGCGAATCGCTTTAAGGCTCTCGTTTGGGTTCAGCGATTGGTGCTCCTACCACATTTGGGCACCAATCTATCAATTTCTTAAAAATTGATAGTTAGACTTCGTATTCCGTGAGTACGTATTCTCTGTTCTGGGTTCTCGTTGCGTGAATAACGTCGATATCGCTTCCATGAACCTCTACCATGACATACCCGATGTCCGGGACGTCCGGGACTCCTCTCGTGCCGATGAAGGTGTCGATGCCCTTCCATCCCGGTGTATTCACGGCAATCCTATCGTTTGCTCGCACCTCGGCAAAGTAATGACCGTGGTTGAACGCCATGAAACGATAGTCACCGAACTGAGGTGCGTTCAGCATCGACGTAACGATGTGTCTATATAAGGCACCCCCACGGTTTCCCTGCTTTCGTGCTGCACCTCCATTATGGTTGAAAAAGAAGCGATTTCCATCGAGTACCAAAGCGATATAAGGCCCGAACGTACCTCCAATGGTATCACAGACCATTTCATCTAGAGAAGGGTTACTACCGACGTGATATGTGCTTCCCTGAGTGCAATAGACGTTGCGTTTATCGACATCGATCATCTTCAGCATCGACGCCGCACCTCTCACCTGTTCGGATAGGTCGGTTGTCCAGCATCCCTTTCCGTTCGATTTGGGATCGGCACCTTCACAGAGGTCGCCGTTGGCAATGAGGACATCCACCCTTCCTACATCGTCAACCATCTCGATCCAGGCGTCCGCAAGTTCCTTCTGGAGGGGGGTTGCACCATCGTCAAATCGCGGACCAACGAGAGAACCCATATGGGTATCTCCGGCAACAATGAGTTTCTTAGTCATCGTTTTCACCAACGAAACTCGCGATAATCCTCATGTTCCAGAGAGATAACCAATCAGGTTCATTTTCAGACATGGGGCATTTGTAGGGAGGAGAGCAATCGTCCTCTTCGGTTTCTCCGTCGAATTCGTATGTCAATTTGCACGGCTTTTCCGTGTCGCACTTAAAACAGAAGTATTTTGCTTCGGGCATTACACTAGTTTATCATCTATCGTACTTTATGGTTTCGATTCGATTCTACGGAGCATTGACGGTTTCCATCTCGGTTCGACAGTCTTATCCAGACGTTCGACATCTTCCTCCCAATCAACGAAGTTCTCCGACTCCTCGTCCCAATACCCGGACTCCTCTTCCTCCTCGTCTACTTCCACCAACCCCACGCACCCGGTATAACACCGCACCCCATATGCAACGAGAGCAATCGATATCACAATATCGTCGTGTCGTCCAGGAGGGGCACCATATTTGACATTGCCTTCAGGTGTCATGGTGTAGGTATATGCCTGCATCTCCTTCTTCAAGTCCGCGTCATTGGGAAGCCATATCTCCTTGTTCTCAATCATGATAGCGAGCGCATTGATCATGTCGGACTTGGACTTGGAGGATATCTTGATGCCGCGCACATTGACTCCCTGCTTTGCTAAGTCCTCGTAGATAGGATCGCCCATGCCCGTCGAGTCGATGAACATGGTCGCGTTGTTGTATTTCTTCGACACCACCGTAATGCGTTGCTTGATATAGTCCCAATCGAGGCGATTGAACCTTTCCAGATAGACAATCTCCCCTGTCCGTCTTCGGAAGATAGAGATGACCGTGAAGTCCTCCCTCCGTCCCAAGTCCGCACCACCCACATATGCTTCTCCGGATAGGGGATCGTCGAGACAGTCTTTGATATTCTCAACGAACGTGCGGAAGACCGAACCTCCACCTTCGATGAATTCCGCGAGGATTTCCTGTCGATAGACAATCTCGGGAAGGTTCATCGACATCTCGTCGAGTTCCGCCGGATCGAGGAACGGGTTGTCGTATGACGAATACTTCCACGACATGTAGTCATTCAAAACGGGATCGTCGGACTGTCCCATCTCCCAGATTTCGTGGAACCAATTCCCTCGTCCTTTTGGAGTAGAGATAATAAGTGCCGAACCTTTATTGTCGGCAAGAGCAGGACGGAGGACTTCCTTCCACACCTCTTCCTTGAGCATCGCTGCTTCATCAAGTACTACAAGGAACGGACCATATCCACGCATGGAGTCAGGGTTGTCTCCCGACTTCGCATAGATGCGCGTGCCTGATACCAACTCGACGTATTTCTCTGCAACCGACTTCGACTTGATATATCGTTCGGGAAGACGTCGCATGATCATGTTGTAGATGATCTGTGTCTGTGAGAACGTAGGAGAGACAAGGATGATCTCTCCGTTTTTCCGCTCCAATCCGGCGATAATTACGACATTCGAGGCAAGGTAGCTCTTCCCGCCCCGTCGACCCATGTCGACAATCTTGAATCTGTGCGGATCTTCGTATATCTGTTGCTGAATGGGGTGGAAGGATAGTTCTAACGCCACGTCATTCCTCTCTGTTTCGCCGCTCTTCCATTATTTCATCAATTATCGGCGAGTTGTAAAGGGATTCGCTGTCGGCACCGGGGAGAACAATACAGGGGGTATTCTGAGGTAGTCCCTGCACGGTGGTAATGCGAATCTCATTGTCTTGCGACTTCTCCTTCGTGGGTTTCTTATCGCCCATCTTCGCTATCTTCAGGAGCACTTCGATGTACTGAAGAATCGATTTCGCGTCTCCTTCCAGGTCGAGAATGCGCGCGAGGTTGTAGACAGCGCGCATAATCTCCGCGCGCACACCATCATCGCCCATCAGGAAGAGATTGATGAACGTTATTTTGTCCTTTGGTTCGAGGTTCTGTGCGGGACATCGCTTTCCCCCGGCGCTAAAGCGTATAAGAGGACATATATGATGGAACACGCACGTATCATCACAGCGTGTCCGGTGGTCAATCGTCTCCTCGAAATATGCCCGTATTTCCTCTGGTCCCTTGTTTTCGAGAATCTCCATGTTTATTGGTTATTCTCCTGATATTATAATAAAATCGTTACGAATGGGTTAAATAAAGGGTTAACCCATCTCTAGTCATGGAAGAAAAACAGGAATCGAATTGGATGAAACATGTCAGAGATGAGATCCGCATCGGAAACGTTGGCGATTCGTTCTATGGCGATCTTCTTCCCAATGCAATTATCGAACTTGCGGAAGTGTTTGACAAGCAAGGACATTCCGGTATGTCTGCGGGAATTGTTTCCAGAGCATTCTACGAGTTGGCGAACTGGCGTGTGTTGTCACCTCTGACAAACGATCCTGAAGAGTGGAGAGCGTTCGATGGCGTGTTCACGAAACCGTGTCGGCAGTCAAAGCGACAACCATCGGCGTTCTCCGAAGACGGTGGAAAAACATACAGAACGACGGGGGACGATAAGGTGTATGTTTCTGCGGAAAAGAACTGTGAAGAAGATGTCGAACCGTGTGAAGAAGACGAAGAATGGATTCCTGTATCCGTAGAGACACTGAAAGTCCTGAATCAACTCAGGAGACCGAAGGAGTCCTACGATATGGCGATTGGATATCTCATCGACCTATATGAGACAGAGAAGATTCTGTATGAAGCATTAGGCGGGAAGACGCATGACGGGCTGGGACAAACGTCGCGGAGTGAAACGAAGCATGGAAACTGAAGAATACACGAAGAACTGGTTCGATTACTGGTTTGCATTGATGTTTGCACTCGCACCCGTGGCGACGGTTATCGTTATCGCGTGGTGCCTCACGCACTGGTGATTGATATGGCATGTGGCGACAAGGTGACACGATACGAGTGTCGTTGGTGTGATGGTGGAGATCCATGCGTGTTGGAATTTAACGAACCGATGCCAGATGATATCATCCCGGTTGTTTGTATATGGAGTGAGGAAAACGAATTCATCCCTGGAGAATGGGTGCGGGTTGATTGATGGCAGGTAAAGCGGGGGAATGGACCGAATGGTCCGATTTCGAGAACGACTACATCATACGCAACTGGAATACCATCAAGAATGGTAAACGTATCAAAACAGCACATATCTCCAAAGCACTCTGTAGGAGTTACAACGAGACCAAATGTCATATCAAGTACATGCGTATGACCGGGAAAATCAATGACAATGCACCGAAACAGAGTGTGTGGGAACCCGAAGTCGTAACCAAACGCGAATTCCTGAAGGAAATTGTAGACAAATACGAACTTGGTGATAAAGAATGATACCGAATCGGAAAATTAGAGCATGCTCGTGTGGTAGTACTAACGTATTATTCTCGGAGCGTTGGTTTGGATACGTCATCGAATGTGCCGACTGTAGTAGAAACCGCAGCGATCTGTCAAAATCGACATGCATTTCAAAATGGAACGGTGAACATATTGAGAATGATTAACGCTTCGTCAATTGCCGATGCCTGGGATAAATCAGTGCGACATGTACTCATGAAAGGGGTTCCCATAATCACGGAAGACGGAGAGCATACCCTTGAAACAGACGAGTTAATCGTGAAAGTGAAGTATCCATTGGACGATATCGAAACTCTTCACGAGAACTGTCCCTACGGCAAGGCGACGATGCACGTGTATGCCGACACACTCATTCACGAACATTATAGCGATTCAGATTTCGCGTATACATACTATGGCCGGTTGATCGATTGGCGAGAAGAGATAATCACATTTCCCGGAGAGGGTGTGAATCAGATAGACGAGTGTATTCACAAACTAAAGACAGAACCAAAGAGTCGCCGTTCCATTGCGATTACATGGATACCCTGTGACGATATGTACAGTAAATACCCTCCGTGTCTCCAGTGGATACAGTTCCTCATAAGGGATAACAAACTCCAGATGAAGGTACTCTTCCGAAGTAACGATATCCTCATGGCGATGTACGCCAACATATATGCTCTCGTTCATCTTCAGAAGTATGTTGCCGACTCACTCGATGTGGACGTTGGTTCCTATACCCACATGGTGACAGTGCCGCATATATACTTCAAGAGAGACGCGAACGAAGTGGAGAAGTGGAAATGACTCGGTATAAGTGTCTTGACTGCTTTGTAGGATATATGGACGAAGCGGATTGTACAAATGGGTGTCCCGAATGCGGTTCGCCCAACCCCGAAAAGCACTGCGAGAAGGACAACCCGTGTCACTGTGGGAAACACATGCACGAACATGTGGTCATCTGCGATGTATGTGGTCAACCTGTATGTCCAACCTGCAATTGTCACGATGTGGTCGCCATTTCCCGAATAACCGGATATATGAGTGATTTTTCCGGGTGGTCGAACGGTAAGAGAGCGGAATTTCTCGACAGACAACGGTATACCATTGATGGAGAAATGGCAGGTGCGATAAAGTGACAATTGGAATCAAGATGCAGAGTGGTGTGTTTGTTCCTCCAGAATTCACGGATTATTACGAATGGATGTCGAAGCATCGGTATGGTGAGACCATGATTGATAAGAACATTACGTATATCAAGCGCATTGGACTTATTATCGCCAATTCGGATCTGACACCGGACAAGATTGCCGACATCACCACCTGCAACCGAGGAGGGAAGAAGGGAGTAACCAATGCCATTAACGATTATCGATATTTCATCCAGGAGACACCACGGAAGAATGAGATTGTCGATATGTACATGAAGATTGTCAACGGAGGGTGTGACTCGTGACAAATTATGACGATCGTCGTAGTAATATCAACAATTGTGAATCGGCGGACGATGAAACACTAGAGATAGTCGTGCATGACACCGACGACGGTCCTGTGCTCACAATGGCATGGGCCGAGGTTCTGAAGTCCGCGCCGACGTCAGCACTGATCGAGGTGTTGAAACAGCGTGCCCCGGGCATCTTCACGTCAATGGTAACCAAGGATGTGTATATCGTCGACCGAGACCCGCCCGGCGATCGGTAACGGGAGGTTCTGCTAATGACTCCCGACAAAATCGCGGCTGTGCTCGACGCGCATGCGAAATGGCTCCGAGGAGAAGACATGGGATCTCGGGCGAACCTTGAACGGGCGAACCTTGAAGGGGCGAACCTTGATTTCGCCTCCTGGCCGCTCTGGTGCGGGTCGTTCTACGTCATTGCCGACGAACGGCTCGCCGCACAACTCGCCTACCATTTCTGCCGGATCGAGTTCCAGAAGTGCCCTGATGCGATCGAAGCACAGGCAGCATTGGCGTCGCTCGCAAACCGGTTTCACCGTGCCGGCGAGTGTGGGAGGATCCCCGAATGACTTCCTGTGACCAGTGCCGGCACTGTGTCGCAAATCCTGGTGGATATGGATGGGTATGCATGGCAAAGGCGACGCTGCTCCCGGTGGGCGGCATCCGCGATTGCCTGGACGGGTTGGACGAAATGAGCGAATCGGAGAAGGTTCGCGCCGCCGCTCGGCAGATATATGAAAGCCCTCTCGGGGGGCCGCTCAAGATGCTCGAAGAGGCGCGGGATACCCTCGATAAAATAGCCTCGGGGGAGATTCCGACGCGGAAGAACGTGGAGCGATCCATCGCCTCTGTCACATCCACCAAAATTGAACAAACAATCCTCCATATCTGGCGGGAGATGCCGCGATGATAGCGAAACGCACATGTCCGAAGTATGGACACTCCGCCCCCCACCTTCGGTGCCCCACGTGCCCCGATTTTCCAAAGTCCTGCCGGGGGATTCCAGATCGGCAGGCTACCCTTGACGGTGAGCCGCGATGACGCTCGTCCATGCCGCCGTCGCTTGCGGTGCCAGCCGGGCACTGTATGACGCCGTCGGGTGGTCGCTATGATACTCGTCGATTGGCAGATTCGAGATGCCGTCGAATCCGAATGGATCACTATTGAACCATATGATACAACATTGGTCCAACCCAACTCATATGACCTTACATTAGGAGACGAAATCCTCTTCGATGTACAGGAAGGAGTGCTCAACCCGCTCTCAGATGACAGGGCATATATCTCCGCCAACCTGAGCGGGGGATGCCTGGAACCCCATGCGTTCGGACTTGCATCTACTATCGAGAGAATCCAACTCCCCAATGACATCGTTGCCCGTGTGGAAGGCAAGAGCAGTCTTGGAAGAGACGGATTGGACATCCACGCGACATCAGGGTGGATCGATGCCGGATTCGGTGGACAGATTACACTCGAACTGTATAACAAGAACCGACGAGCAATCCAACTGAAGAAAGGTATGACCATTGCTCAGATTGTCTTCATCAAGACAAAGCACTGTGCACAGGGGTATGGTGACAAACCTGGAGCGAAATATCAGTTCCAGGAGGGACCGACACCAAGCAGGTATCACATGGGGAGGTTTGTATGACCGAAGACATATCGACGAAGGATCTCGTCATGGAACTGATGCGCCGTAAAGGAGTGGATATGGTTGTTCAGATAACGAATCCTCCGGGATATCGAAACCAGAAACTCTATACGGTTGTCTATATACCGGGAGACATTACGGGGATATTGAATGGCGACAACTAAGAAATGGAACCCCCAGAAACCGGACAAGAGACTCGAAGGACCAACAGTGCGCGATGCAGGACAATATGGCATCCTCTGTTGCATTCCATTCGGAAGGTATAACAGTGAGTTTGCGTTTGGATTGACGAAAGCAAAGGCAATCAAGCAGCATTACAAGTTCATCTGCAAGTTCATCGAAGAGCAGGAACAACCAAAACTGGTCGATTTCGATGAGAATCCCGAGATTGCCGCAATGGTGGAGGAACGAAAGCGAAATATCATGGAACAGAAAGACGATGATACTGCCTATATCCGACAGATATTCAAGGCACACGAATCGACTGAGAACTATGATAGATTTACAAACGGAGAGGTACTGGTATGATTTCGAAATGCCCGAACTGTAAGAAGGAAGACACGATGTGTTATGACGCCACGTGGGGCGTCTGTGGTGCCTGTGGATGGAGAGGGAACCCCTCGTCCTTTGGATACAACTGGGAGGAAGTGGAGAAGCAGGAAGCGGAAGAAGACGAACGAGTCAAACCCGGTTATGTTGTCAAGGAAGATGTAACCTATGTGAAATATGAGGACATACCCAAACCCGTTGTAAAGCGTCGAAAGAAGGAAGATCGCATTATAGACGTGTTCAATGGTGCCGAAACCGCATCAGATGAGTGAAGAGACGCTGAATGCGCTCTCTTTATCCATTTCTTGCCCAATTTGTCATGAATTCGGGGTGTATCTCATCAAGGGAACCCTCGAACGCATCGATGAAAGCGAGTTAGGACATCGAAAAGTGAGGAGATTAACCGGAAAATGCCCGAATTGTGCCCAAAATGGTCGAGGAGGAGTCATTTTCGAGGTGTGTCAATGGTTCTAGATGATATACCGCTCGATGTTTTCGGGTATGTTGTTGTAAAAGCATGTAAAGAAGGCATCGAAATACAAGAAAATCTTGAGAATTACAACGGAAACCATCCTGCGGGATATATTGATGTCATTCCGTGGGGTGTGATTGTCGAACGCTGTCCGAAATCTATCATGCAAAACGAAATACTGTATCGCGAACGCGAAGCATACGCAAACGGAACGCTATGTGATGATTGATATGATGTTATACGGTCAATGTCTACTCTGGGTATTCATCATATCCTGTATCATTGGGGCATGTGCCTGTGCATTTCCCCTCTACGAACGATATTTACAGCGAAAAGGGTGGTTATTATAGCGAAATTGAGACTCATGTTGATGGACATTGAAGGATCTCTTCATACTACAGCGAAGATGATCTACTATATCAATCCGAGGAAGATGAAAGACGCAAAGGAAATTGTAGATTGGGGAAATGAAGTGGCGAAACTTCGTTCAAAACTGCTCGATCGCATCGATCAACTCGAAGAGATGGAAACCCGGAGAGGCATTGGCAATGCGACAATTGACAATTGATGATAAAACCTACACTGTCTATACGATTATAGAGGCAGCAGATCTGGTCGGTGTTCATGAACGCACAATCGGAAAGTGGTTGGAAAGTGGGAAACTTGAAGCAATCCGAATCGGCAACAAACGATACATCCACGAAGATGTGCTTAAGTCAGCAATCGGTGGACGAGTATCAAATGAAACCAAAATCCGAAAGTCCCGAGACATTCCACCTGGATATATCACTATTGGAGAAGCGGCGAAGATTCTCAAAATGACAAACCCTTCCGTTTATCGTCATATTAAAATCGGAAGATTTACGTCAATCCGAAACGCAATTGCTGTTAATTACTGCAAGACGTTCGTGTTGAAGGAAGATGTCGAGAAATACGCGAATCGTCGGCGGTATAATGAGGACCAATGCCGCGAAAGCAGAAGTACAATAACAAAAAGGTTACAATCGACGGATACACCTTCGACTCTACCAACGAATCCAGGTGGTATATCGTCTACCGAGACGACCCGACCGTCATTGATCTCCAGGTTCATCCACGCTATACGCTCGTTCCGAAGTTCACCAATGCCAATGGTATCAAACGAAGAGCCCGTTCCTACATTGCTGACTTCCTGGTCACGTACGAAGACGGGAGACAGGAGATTGTAGATGTCAAGGGATTCGAAACCCCTCTCTTCAAACTCAAGCGAGACGTATTCGAATATACTACTGGAAAAGTGATAACAATTGTTAAGTGATGGAAATGACAGAGATGCTTGATAAGAAGAAAGTTATGGAATATCTCGACGGTTGGTGCAAGCCTCACTTTCCGGTGTGGATATGTGGAGTAGCACGAACTATTCAGAATGATATCAGAACTGGGAAACTCGATGTTCCAATACCCGATGAAACCTGTGAATGGAATTCTAAGGTTATTGCGGAGGTTACTCGATTGATCAATACGGGATTGGTTGTTGATATGTCGTCTAACAACTTCAGACACGATGGCACATTCGACATATCCATTACAGTACGACCGGATCGGTGTGTATATAAGGTTTCACCAAAGGAGGAAGATATCGAATTTGGTCCTATGGGTGCCTGGAGATCGTTCTATGGGCAACTGATATTCGATGACGATATGAAATACAAAGGACTCCTGCTATATACATATCCCGAGTATCGTACATATCCATCGGTGTATGGACAAGAGAGAGCGGTAGCGGCATCGGGGTGGAAATGACCGAAGTACCTCTCATTGTATGTCCAGCATGGCGTATCCACTCTGTTTTTAGAGTGGGAATATGCGGACACCCGGATCGTACCGAACTTCTTGCCGTATGTATGAAACCCAGATGTCCCTTCCAATATGTTAGAAAAGAAGCGATTTCCGACGTTTCTCCTGCCCCTGTGAGCGACGATAATTCCAAAGACGAGGTTTAGTATGTTCGAGACATATAACCAGAGGTGTGCTGTATATTTAATGCCGTTTGTAGTTGCAATTGCAGTCATGTTAATTATCGACCCAATCGCAACGGTTACCGGTGGAATGCTTTTCCTAGGCATTGTAGGATTCTATGCATTTCTCATACTAGGAGATGAATGGGTGGGTAAAGGACGATGACCCATTGCTTTGACTGTGGGTGGTATGACCTCTACGATTCCACCTGTGGGTATAACGAGAGTAACATCCTCCTCGATGGAGGAGGGGAACCCTGCTGTAAATTCAAGGAGAGGTTTCCGTAATAGCAATACAACTCTTCCACCAGAATGCTCTGAGACCGCTGTAGATTGATCCTAAGACACTTTACCCCCTCTACCCATACCAACTATCATTTTCTCTAACAAAATGCCACCACGGGCTTCTATATGCGTCTGAGACGATTCTGATAAAATGTTGATATTGTGAAGAATATATTCTATCATATCCAGGGATATTCGATTGGATATATTCCACCGATGGTCCGTTAACCCCATTTCCCATTTTTCCCATCTTGATAAGAATGACTAGGCGTAGGTTTGAAAGCAATCGCTAGATGTTTTGGGGGTTGAATTGGTCAATCGCACGAATCGTTGGCCGTTCTTCGATTGGAGAATGTATGCGTATTATTCATTTCAAGTAATATGAACTTCGCTGAATAACCATTCTGTGCAGTTAACATTATTTGAAACGAATACATATGGTGTTAATAGATGTGGTATCTGTAATAAAGATAAGACATAGTATCTATATAGTATATATTAATAAGAATATATTATATCTAGTATAGGATATAGTATCTATATAAGGGCAGTATACTGTATAGTATAGTATAGTATATAATTAGTATAATTATAGTATATATACCGTCATCGTTAACCCTAGGAGTATCTATAATGATTATACTACGTCGATTGTCGAAGTGTGCATAGGTAGGACCTGGTATAATTCAATGGGTTAAATAATAATATCAAAACACAAGTATTAAGTCATATTGCGATCCAGAGGGTATTGTCGCAATGCGGCAGTAAAAACACAATAAAACGAAGTGACCATCAAGGGGCAATATACCTTGATGCGATCGGTAAAAGCAACACTCAAGAACCTAGTAGGGATCAAGGATAGAGCAACGTTGCGCAATGACTCCTTGATATATGAATCTTGAACGGTGAAGGTGGCCTACGATCGATAAGCGTATCTTGTTTTGTGGATTGATGATATGCCGTAGAGTGTATCATCACATAAAAACAGAGGTATGAAAAATGCATGAAAAAGCAACAGAGTATCTAACCCTTACGAATGCTGAAAAGATGATTAATCAAGTGGCAAAGGTCCAGTCAAAGAGAGAAGAACCGATTAATCCTGCGTTCCTGGTGCAACAATTGGCAGAAACAGGGTATATTAATTTTGCGATCACCAGGGAAACACCCAGCCGATATTATGACATTGAATGTATACAGGTTGGTGGAAAAATCAAAGTTGTGTATGATATAGAATATTTAGAATAACCCTTTTCACCTATCATCATCGTTTACTATTCGATATGATAGGTCTGCCCCGTATAGGGGTGAGGAGTATTGATTATGGAATGTGAAGACTCGTATCTTGAAATGATGTATGAGGATCGCTCATACCTCCCAGATGATTACGAATGCGACCGAGAGCCGGTTTATATTGGTGACTACTGGTATTGTAACGACGGTGGTAACATCATGAAGAATCACATATTCGGAATGAATCACGACCGGTGCAACAAATGCAATTCTGAAGATTGTGAAGAATTCGAAAACTACGGGGATTAACTCACCTTAACTCTTTAGAGGTTATTATGTCAACAAATGTATCAACATATACGATCATGCTAGCATATGCAGAAGGGTACAGAGATGAAAACCAAAGACTCCGAGATATCTACCTGGCGTCGATGGACCATGAAACAATTGTTCGACGTATTGAAGCATTAGAGAACTATACAGATATAGCACGGTGCGCGGTTAAGTATCTGCGAAGCACGAACGATTAACTCTTTCTTTTCCTAGCAAGTCTCCAGCGATACAGCTAGAGACCTAGAGACTAGTAAGGAGATGATTGGTTAAGACTGTATGAATGTATGTATCGGATTTTGTTGTGGTTCTGTGGTTCCCTCTATCTATCGATATCCTCTATAGGGGATATCTTGATATCAATATCTCTTTGTTGTGTAAAGATGACACCGTTATGATGTCATCGCAAAAACAATTGAGGTAAAAATGAGTTATACACCTACATTAGAGGAGTATATCAAAGATTGCATTGCTGCCGATATGGCATTCTATCATGAAGCGGCGATGCTCGGTAATGTCGGTATTAATGGATACCGAGACGGACTAAACCATGTGCTGTCAATGATTGCACAATGGCATGATGATTATGACGAATGAAAAAGAGGTGAAAATGGTATGAACGAATCTAAAAAGATTACCATCACAGAGAACGAAACGGGAACATATTTCGACGGATGGAGAGGTATATACATACCTGCAAACGTTATTCTCATGGCATGCGATCACGGTTTCCATGATGACGGCGTGGATTCTATCGTCGAAAAGCACTATCCTGATGAGATTACCTCATATGATAACGATGATGTTGAAAGGGAGATTGCCGATTTAGAGTATTATCTCGAAATATTCGAAGATGCCGAACGGTACTTAGAATCAATCACAGAATTGCCCGATGGTTATTTCATGGGGTATAACGAGTATGATGGTTCCTGGGGCGTCTGGAAGTGTGAAGAGGATGACGACTAACTATCTATTCAATGGCAACCCCGTGAAGGATATCCACTTCGACGATGATAGGGTATTGTTCACGGCAAATGGTATCGAGTACGATACCAACATCTATGCATGGACCAATGCGAAAGCATCGGGGTTAGTTACTGTAATGGAGTGATTGAAAAATGAAAGACGTAAAAGGCAACGACCGGTCAGACGATCGGTATATGGTCGAAAAAACAGCATGCGGACAGAAAATCGGAGCATGGATCATCTTAAAAGACGGTCGAGTCGTTGGAAAGGTTCTCGCTCATTTCTCTGATTCGGGACGAGTCAGAGTTAATGTATGGGACTGGACATCCCAAGAGAAATTACCCGAAGTATGGTATGGGTCCGACAATTTCCGTATGGATGATGCTCTAAGAGGCATTCCATTCGGGGAGATGATCCTTCCTGGAAAGGATAGTTCCACATGGAAAGATAATCTCTTCGGAGCAGGGTACTATGTTCAGGGAGTGATCTAGATGTCCACATTTTACGTAGAAATCGAAATGGGTAATGCCGCCATGCTTGACAGCACGGATATTAGATATGCATTACGATCCGTCAATTCCAAACTATTCGATGGTCACACGAATGGAAACATCCGAGATATTAACGGTAACGTCGTCGGTAAATTTGGATATAGGGATTAACCATGACTGGAACCAGAAAACCCATACCGTGGGAAAAGTGGTCCCGTGATATGGACCGCATTGAACAATCTAGAATGATAACCATATATCCCTGTAAATGTGGTAAATATATAATCTGGTATGGTTACGTTATGTCAACACATGACACACTTGATGACTGTATCGATGAATTACAATTTGAACCAAAATGTCGGAACGGCGAAGCGTATCGTATAGCAGAAGAATCGGAAACTTGGAATTGGTGCCCACATGTCGGGGTATAAATGGTTGAATTCTTCGGAAGATGTGCGAGATATTATAGAGTCGGCAGTTTGGAAGTTTGAAACACTCATATTTGTCGATTGTTTGCGGAGAGTATCGCCCAATGTTGATCCGATGTTATCCGAAAACGAAACAAACCGTATAGCGAACGTGATTGTAGAACTTAGATCCATCATCGAGGATATTCAAAATGACAATTAAGGAGACATATGGTTATTGGAAGAATGGCGCATGGTATCCGTACACAAACACACGGTTGAAACTTGAAAATGTAAAACTGGAAAACGATGAAGGTATCTTCTTTCCGGGAAAATTCGACATCTGCATGAAGATGAAACTTACAGCCGATGAATTCGACAAATGGGTTAAAATCGCCGAATGTACCGATGGTGTAATCGTTGCGGAGGATTGAGTATAATGTTACTAGCCGACACATTGAACAGTGAACACCTGTCCCCTATTTATACGAAATATGGGGCAATGGAAATACTCACAGAAACGGCAGATGGAACATTGAGAGAATGTTGTCTGTATCTCTGTGATAGAGACTCGTCAACATGTGGAGCACAGCCCCTGTTATGCTATAAACTAAAAGCATGGATTGTCGAAGCATGCAAACACAGAGGGAAATGATGTTGTATCGCCATGATACCGGAGAGGACCGCCCACTTATCGAGATATGTGATGAGTGTGATAGTGACCCCGAGCGGTGCGGATGTAATCCCACTGACTGTGAAGAGGTAGAGCAAGAGATAGCAGATGAAAAAGCATTCGACGCATATAGGAAGGAATGGTAAAAATGCGAGGAACAATTGCGCGTTATAAAATTAGTAACGACGGCCGAGGAACCTATCTTAATGTGAGGTGGATCGATCCCGATCGGTGGATGGTCGGGAACATCTCTGATGATGCTGGACGGTGCGAGAATCCGAGACTGTATCGTATCCACATCACAAACACAGGAAGAGTATACATCCGCCTGTATGGTAAGCGGTATTACTATCAAGAACCATGGAGATACCACAATGGCATGTGATGTCGAATCTGCATTAGAGGATCAATTCTGGGATTGGTTCTCAGATTTAGATGCCGATGTATTGATTAATGCATTGGAAGACAGAGGATTTACCGTTATTCCACTGAAGAGATGATAACTATGTGTTATATCGATACATCATGTGATGGTTATCATTCGGGCAACTGTCCATATGTAATGATGAAAACATATGGTCCCTATGATAACCCTGATGTCAGATGCTGTCTCTATGATAGTGAGTTTTGGGATAGTCCATCGTTTGACGAAAATGTAATTAACACACCAATGGAGTAAGTTAACATGAACACATTAACAAATGACCAAAAAGAAGTATTGAAAGAAATCCCTGGATATATCCGAAGGGATTTCCTGTATGATCATATCGAATCAATGCGATATGCGGACGAGCATATCACGAACAGTCCGAAAGACGACTACAAGCGCGGATTTAATACCGCACTGGCGATTATCCGCTATAAGATGGAAACCGGAGTGATGTAAATGATAACACTGTGGAAAGTTAACCATATTGACCCCTACGACAGTCACTGCGACAGAATCGCGTGGATGTGGATCGACGATTCTGAAAATGATGATTTTGCAGAATGGTGCGCTGATGATAGTATCAACGCTCTTCCACAATGCCGTGTCGGAAGTATCGAAGATGTCGGTGCTATCGCCGAAGCATCGAGGAGACAATGGTTTGATCATTTAGAATCGGACGCAGTTAACACACCAGACGGATTGAGAGTGATTTGAATGGGTACCCGAGCACAAGTCTACTTCCCTGAAACGAAGATATATCTCTATCAGCACTACGATGGATACAACCTTCCGAATACTGTTCGCGATGCACTAAAGCGCGGAAAGGATAGGTGGGACGATCCCGAATATCTCGCGAGAATCGTATTCTGTGAGATGATCAGAGATGATATCGACGGCACCGCCGGATATGGTATCGATGCAGTACGACACGATGATATCGAGTATCTAGTAACCCTAGATACAAACCGTCAAAGAGTAATCGTCCAGAACATTTACGAAGAATCCTGTCTTTCGTTCTCGTTCGACGAGTATATCAACAGGACACAAACCTCATGGTGATACAATGGCAACAATTCATTTTGTAAATCTTACCAAACATCATGTGAACGTGGTTCGCAATGATGGAAAAATAGAGACGATTGAACCATCTGGCATGGTCGCCAGAGTCAAAGCCGATCAAACACATCAAATGAATGTCAATGGGTTCGATGTCCTTCAAACCGAATGGGGAACCGTATCCGGCATTCCATCGCCTAAAGACGACACGTTCCTCATTACATCATCCCTTGTGGCAATGGCATTACCTGACCGAAAGGACATCATTACACCGAACACACATCCACGCAGCGCGGTGAGGGATGCTGATGGTAACATAGTAGCGGTAACATCGTTTCAGGCATTTTGGCGCACACGGGGTGAGGCATAATGGTAGTACTTGAAACCGCAACTGAAGAAGAGATTGCTGCTGAACTGTGCCGCCGGATCGACGCCATCGGAGGCGAGTATCTTAAACTGGACAATGGAGACGAATTGGAATTTCATGGAACTGTGGAAGATAACTGGCGCCGTATTACTAGAGAATCGTTCTATGCAGAGGGACCATGTGTCGTGCTTAAACTAAAAATAGACCGGAGGACAGTGTGATGGAACCCTACAACCTCTATTATCCACCTGAGCATAGGGAGAACTGTGCTGACTGTTGTCATGTGGGAGAATGTGATTGGACGCTTGGTATGTGTAAATCATATGCGAGAGAGGATAACGCAGATGAAGAATACGAACGGAGGAACGATTACTAATGGTAATTAAAACTGTAGTGCTCGACGGATTGGTTGTAACAAAGGCGGCACAATCGAACATGTTTGCGATTGAGCACTGTCTAGATTGCGATCCCTGGAGGATTGTTATCAACAGGGAAACGTGGATTGCAGAAATCGTTCCCGTTTCAAATGGAACGACGTTCTCCGAATATTATGACGATTTCAAACCGGAGGATATGTTCGACGGTCCCGATTGTGGAGACGATGGAATCGAAGGGCGTCTCGACGAAATCAAAGATGCCTATGGACAGGTTCTCTATCGAATCAAATGGGCGTGATTACTAATGGTCCGACTTACAAACGCAGAGGACGAGATTTTCGTATCATGCCCGATGTGCAACACCGATATGGATTGGACATTCTCACCATCTGAGAGTCTCGAAGGTGCACCTATGACACTTGCCGGTCTCTATTGTCCCGAATGTGAATTCGAATTGGATGCGCGGTATGTCGAATGATACGGTAACCCCTATTTCCATCGGAACCTTTATCGTCTGGCTTATCCTTCATCCGATTCACCTCATCGTCCCGTTGATGTTCATATGTGCAACCATCATCTTCATACCAGAGATATTTTGGTCAACGGTGGAATGGGTTACACATGATGTCATCCCCTGGATTATGAGGTTCGTATAGAGGGGAAAATTTAATCTCTTTTTCTAACGAGTGATTGGTGATATAAATGCCAAGAGAAAAGAATGATGTCGTTGGCATGCTCAACGAAGTAGGAGACACCACTATCAATGTTAATGGTGTCGTGTATCGCGTTCCTGAAAGCAACCGGAAGTTTCTCAAGTACTATAAACCCGGCGATAGGGTATACGTTGACCTGAAGGACGATACCGTATCGTTCATGATGGAATATGAGAAATGGCGCGCTAAGTTTCCGGACAAAGCGCAACGTAGAGAGATTGCCGATGTGGGTATCGAGACAGCAAAGACCATTGCGGAGACTATCGCGAACAATACCCCCAAGCAGACATACCAATCGTCCAATCGCGAAGATATGGAACTGATGAAGAGTGCTGCTGCATGTGCAACAGGCGTTATCAAGTCCATGATTGAGAGAGGATGGTTCGGTGCCGCCAATGATGATACGCCAATGGATAAGGTGAGACCGACCTTAAATCAACTGATGCATGCTATCTATCTAGACCAGAGACAGATTCTTCGGGGGACGGAAGAATGAAGAAATACCGATGCACCGCATGTGATGATGCCGGCGGAGATGGTCATTGTGAAGTGCGAGTCGAGAATGATAACAGGAAACCTACTGAGTGTCTATATGGCCCCAGATCGCCCCCATATCCTGTGTGGAAGCGTGTGAGGAAGCAAAAGAATGTGGTGACAGAATGATTGAAAACATATGTCCCTTTATGAGCAAACCCATCCACGGGAAGGAAATGGACGGGGCGTATTTTACCGAATTGTTCGAAGTTGAATGTCGTGAAGACAAATGCATGGCATGGAACCGTTCGATTGGATATTGTAAACTGATCCATGCATTAGAAAGGTAGGGATTCTGTCCCTACACGTTTACGGGTCCGAAGACCTGTTCGTGTCGGAACTTCTTATGTAAATGAGAAGGTATCTGACCCTTGACCTGGATGTATTCTCCATTGTCGTCCTGAACCCATACAAACATGTCTCTCACTTTCAGGCGGCCGGTCAAGTCTTCCGAGGGAACGGGAACCGGCGGAGGTGTCTCTATCACTGGTTCCGCCCCTCCTCCTGTCGTGGGAATCTTCGTCATGGTGAACCCTTCCCAGTTCATCGTAGAACCATC
>Ga0265297_10001663_pt1 | contig 50615 bp, 54 predicted proteins | sample Munlanlwell13791_FD_192502 | JGI IMG/M metagenome (GOLD analysis project Ga0265297, IMG submission 192502) | Leachate microbial communities from a municipal landfill in Southern Ontario, Canada - Leachate well 137-91 | ecosystem: Engineered > Solid waste > Landfill > Unclassified | place...
ACTGCTGAAGCGAGGCGGGGGCGGCGTAGCAGACATAGCAGCTGTCCGGCGCCGCCCCCCGTTGCGCCCCCTCCGGCGCCCTGGCCGCGTCGAAGCCATAGAGTTGGGGATAGTGGAAATCGATCGGCACCTCGGCCCGGTAGAAGAGGCAGACGTTCGGGTGATCCTGGAGATTGCGGCCGACCCCCGGCGCCTCCAGCACCGGCGCGATGCCGGCCGCCGCCAGTTCCTCGCGCGGGCCGACGCCCGAGACCATGAGGAGCTGCGGCGTGACCAAAGCACCGGCGCAGAGCACCACCTCGTGCCCGACCGCGGCCTGGCGGGTCTCGCCGTTCCAGTCGTAATCGACCGCGATCGCCCGCCGGGCACCGTCGAAACGCAGGCGCTGCACGCTGGCCCCGGTGCGCAGGGTGAGCCCCGGGATGTTCCGCCCGTGCAGGAAGGCGCGGTAGGAACTGCGGCGGTCGGTGCCTTGGTAATTCATGTCGTTGCAGCCGGCGACGCCGCCCAGGTCGCCGTCGTTCATATGGTCTTTCCGGGCGAATCCGCTCGCCGTCGCGGCGGACAGGAAGGCTTCGGCGAAGGGGGTGAGGGGGCGGGGGCGGATGCCCAGCTCGGCTTCGACCGCGTCATAGGCCGGCGCGATGTCGTCCCACTGCCAGCCCTTCGGCCAATGCGCGAAATCGCGCCGGTCGCCCCGCGTATAGACCATGCCGTTGACCGAGCCGCTGCCTCCCATGCCGCGGCCGGTGCCGATGAAGATCGAACGGCCGCCGCAATGGTCCTGCGGCGCCGACATGCGGTGCCACATCAGGGCTTCGTTGGCGAAGGCGTATTTGAAGCCGTCGGACGACAGGGTCTCGGGATGGGCGGTGGCCGGCTCCCCCGCCTCGAGCAGCAACACGCTGCCCGAAGCCGCCAGCCGCGCGGCCACGATGCAGCCGGCCGAGCCGCCCCCCACCACGACATAGTCGAAGCGTTCCCCCTCCATGCCGCTTGCGCCCCTTTTTTGTAATGCGCTTTGCAAAAGCAGTAATTTCAATTACCAAGTTACGGAACGCCGTTTCGGATGTCAACGGGGCGCAAAGCGATCGACTTTGGCGCCGGCCTCTGGGAAGAACGGCGCAAGCGAACGACAAGTCAGGGGAGGGGCTGAAAACTCATGACGGGGCAGGATTTTCCGGCAGGCGCCACGCTGGTGGTGGGGGGCAGCGGCGGCATCGGCCGCGCGGTGACCAAATGCTTCGCCGAGGCGGGTTCGGACATCGCGGTCACCTATCGCCGCAATGCCGAGGTCGCGGCTGAAGTGGTGGCGGAAGGCGTGGCGCTGGGTCGCAAGGCCAGCCGCCACGCGGTCGACCTGACCGATGCGGCGGCGGTCAAAGCCATGATCGCCGACGTGGTGGCCGAGCATGGCCGCATCCACACCGTGGTCTTCGCGGCGGGGCCGGTGGTCGAACAGGTGCCGATCGCCGAGGTGACGCCCGAACTCTGGCGTCAATCGCTGGAGACCGAGACTTTCGGCTTCTTCAACGTGGTTTCCGCCGTGGTGCCGCATATGCGGGAGAAGGGCGGCGGTTCCTTCGTCCACCTCGGCTCGGCCGGGCATCTTCGCTGGCCGGTGAAGGACGGGCTCTCGGTCGCCCCCAAGGCCGCCAACGAAGCCCTGATCAAGGGCTTGGCGCGGGAAGAAGGGCGGAACGGCATCCGCGCCAATTCGGTGCTGGTCGGCGTGATCGAGGCCGGCATGTTCCTCGAACTCAAGGCCCGCGGCGTGTTCGACGAGCGCTGGATCAAGGAGACCTTGAAGATGCTGTCGATCAAGCGCCTCGGCCGGCCGGAGGAGATCGGCCATGCCGCCGTCTTCCTGGCCTCGGCCCGGGCCGCCTATGTCACCGGCCAGACGATCAACGTCTCCGGCGGCTTCGGCCTATAGGTCGCGGAAGCGGGCGGGGCGCAGGCCGGCGGCGTCGAGCAGGACGCCGCATTCGTCGGACGCGAGGAAGGCGAGTTCCCGCTCCCGGGGTTCCAGCAGGCTGTCGAGGCTGCGCAATTCGGCATCGACCCTTCCGGGGTGGCAATGGAGCAGGATGCGCTGCCCCGGCCCGGCCAGGCAACGGCGGAACACTTCGGCATAGGGCGGAGTCTCGCCGAAATCGTAGAAGCCGCGGAAACTGTCGTTGGTCGGAATCGCATTCCGCGCCGCCAGCCCGGGCAGGCCGGCCGCCAGGGTCGAAACCACCTGCGCCTTGGCGGCCCCGATCCGGCGGCGAAGGATGCTGCCCAGCGGTTCCCCGCAGGTGCGCAGCCAGACCGAGCCGGGCGGGTAGCGCCGCGCGATCTCCTCCACCACCAGGCGGCGGATACCGGGCAGGACATGGGCGTGCTGGTGCCCGTCGACGAAATCGGGCGGGCCGCCCCAGGCATCCTCGAAAGCGTCGAGTTGGGCACCCAACTCGTCTCTGATCGATTCGCGCGGCAGGCTGCCGGTCAGGGCACCCCTGATCAGCCGGCCGACCGGCGGCAGCGCGCCGGCGTCGGCGAGGCCGGCGGCGGCGGTCAGGGGGCGCTGGTCGGTCAGGGTCAGGTGCAGGCCGACGTCGACTGGATATTGTTCGGCCAGGCGGCGCAGGCCCTGGGCGCGGCGCCGCCAGGCGGGGAGGCCGGTCATGGCGCCGGTCGCGGTCAGCCGGCCCTTGGCGATCAGCGCGTCGACGGCGTCGCAGATTCCGTCGCTCAAGCCATAGTCGTCGGCGCAGAGAACGAGAGAACCGGGCTCAGGCACGACCGCTCCTCAGACAAAGAAAGAACACAATTTTTTCCTATCACGGTCCGCAATCGGGCGGCGCCGATCGTGGCACGGCCCCAACCGGCAGGCGGCGGCCTATGTTGCACACCAAGAACGACGATCTGGAAGTTTCTCTGCGTGCCAGTCCGGACGGCGGGACCAAGCTCCTCTCGATCGTGGTGCCCGTCTACAACGAGGCGGCTTGCCTCCCCGAGCTGCATCGGCGGGCCTCGGCGGCGCTCGACGCCTATCCGGCATTGGCGCGGGAATTCGTCTTCGTCGACGACGGCAGCCGGGACGACAGCTTCAATGTTCTGACCGCACTCTCGTTCCAGGATCCGGCGGTGCGGGCGATCCGCTTCGCCCGCAACTTCGGCAAGGAGGCGGCGATGGCCGCCGGTCTTCGCGCCGCCCGCGGTGACATCGTCGTGCTGATGGATTCGGACCTGCAGCACCCGCCCGAAGTGATCCCAGAGATGATCGAGGCCTGGGCCAAGGGCGCGCAGATGGTGAACGCCGTGCGCCGTGCCAAGCCGAGGACCAGCTTCGCCCATCGCACCCTGCGTCATACCTTCTACCGCATGTTCCGGGCGGTCTGCGAAGTCGACATTCCGGAAGGGGCCGGCGATTTCCGCCTGTTCGACCGCCGCGCAGTCGACGCCATCAATGCCATGCCCGAGCGCAACCGCTTCATGAAGGGCATCACGAGCTGGGTCGGCTTCCGCCAGGTCTCGATCGAATTCGACGTCGCCGAACGGGCCGCCGGGGTCAGCTCCTTCTCCTTCTGGCGCCTGCTCCGCTATGCCATGGACGGGCTGTCGTCCTTCTCGATGATGCCGCTCCGTGTCTGGTCGCTGTTCGGCATCGGCCTCGCGCTGCTCTCCGCCCTCTACGGCGCCTATCTGATCGGCGAGACCCTGTTTCTCGGCATCCGCACGCCGGGCTTCGCCTCGATCATGGTCGGCATGCTGTTCCTTTCGGGCGTGCAGTTGATCAGCCTGGGCGTGATCGGCGAATACATCGGACGCATTTTCACGGAAGTGAAACAGCGGCCGCTGTATCTTGTCGCCGATGAAGTGGGTGCCGCCCGGCACCTGCCCACCGCCACCGTTCCCGCCGCGGCCAACGCTCAGACCTCCCTGCTCGACGAAATCGCTCGATGACCGTTCAGGCTACCGAATTCGACAGGGCCTCCCGCCCTGCCGGCCTCTTGGTGCGCGGGCTCGCGGCCCTGCGCGCCCTCTGGCTCTCGCCCGCGGCGACCCGGCTCGTCAGCATCGCCCTCTTCGCGGCCACCATCGCCTGGGTGCTCCATGTCTTCCGGGACTATGGCATCAGCAACGACGAGCCGGTTCAGCATACCTATGGCCAGCTCCTCTGGGCCTGGTATGAGAGCGGTTTCACCGACGACCGCGCCTTCCACTACATCAACCTCTATCTCTACGGCGGGCTGTTCGACCTGATCGCCGCCGGGCTGGACGGGCATGTGCCGCTGCCGACCTATGAGCTGCGCCATCTCCTGTCGGCCACCTTCGGCCTCGTCGGCATCTTCGGCACCTGGAACCTGGCGCGCCTGCTGGCGGGCGAGAAGACCGGCATCGTCGCCGCCTTGATCCTCGTCTTCACCGGCATGTATGGCGGCGCCATGTTCACCCATACCAAGGACGTGCCCTTCGCGGCCGCCATGGTGTGGAGCCTCTATTTCATCACCAGCGTGGCCCGCGGCCTGCCCGGGCTGCCGGCCTGGCGCCATGTCGCCGGTCTCGGCGTCGCGGTCGGCTGCGCCATGGGGCTCCGGGTCGGCGGCGTCTTCGCCGTGCTCTACCTGATGCTCACGGTCGGCGGCGGCATGATGCTGCTCGGCGGCTGGCGGCGACTGCCGGCCCTGGTCGGCCGGCTCGCGGTGGCGGGCCTGATCGCCGTCGCGATCATGGCGGTGTCCTGGCCGTGGTCGGTGCAGGCGCCGGGCAACATCTTCACCGCCATGGGCGCCTTCAGCAATTTCGCCTTCGATCTCTCGACCCTGATCAACGGCGTCGATACCGAGATCGACCAGGTGCCGCGCTATTACATGTCGGAATATCTGGCGATCAAGCTGCCGGAGATCACCCTCCTCGGCATGGTCGCGGCGCTCGGCTTCGGCGTGGCCGGTCTCATGAACAAGGCCTGGCGGCGGCGCCTGGCCGATCACCTGCCGCTCGTTCTGGCGCTGGCGGTGCCGGTCGTCTTCACCCTCATCTCGCGGCCGCCGCTCTATAACGGCATCCGGCATTTCCTCTTCGTCATTCCGGTGGCCACGGTCGTCGGCTCGATCGGCCTCGCCGCGCTGTTCCGCTGGTCCTACGGCAAGGCCGCCGGGCTCGGCGTCGGTGTCGCGGTCGTGGTGCTGGCGCTCTTCGCCTTCGATGCCGCTAGCTTCATCCGCCTGCATCCTTACGAATATGTCGGCTACAACCAGTTGGTCGGCGGTCTCAAGGGGGCGACGGGGCGCTTCGAGGGCGACTATTGGTCGGACTCGCTCCGCCAGGCGGCGATCGAACTGCGCCACGGCGTCGAGTTCGAGGCGAACCGGCAGGACAAGCCCTATACGGTCGCCGTCTGCGCCGAAGATCCGCAGGTCGCTACCTACCTGGGCCCCAAGTTCCGCATGGTCGACGACTGGGACGACGCCGACTTCTTCATCACGGCGACCAATATCGGCTGCGACAATGCGATGCCCGGCCCGGTCTACCGCGCCATCACGCGCGACGGCGTGGCGCTCTCCGTGGTGATCGACACCCGCGCCCATCACCGCGAGATGATGGACCAGCTCCGCGACGAGGACAGCCCGGACTCGGAAGACACTTCGGCCATCGACCACTGAGGCCGGTCATGCCGCGAGGGCTGCGTTCTCGCGGCGGAGGTCGTCGCAGAAGGTCGAGACCACCATGTTCGGCTTGCCCACGGCCGGGGTCGCCAGGAAGACCTCGGACGGCAGGGTGAAGCGCTCCGGCGCCACCGCCTGCATCCGCCCGGCGGCGACGAAGCTCCGGGCGTAATGCTCGGGCAGGAAGCCGATGAAACAGCCCGACAGGATCAGATGGGCTTGGGCTTCCATGTTCTCGACGCTCGCCTTGTGGGAGACATGGCCGATCGCGTTCAAGTCGCGCTCCAGGCTGTAGGCCCGCGCCACGAAGTGGGAACGGCCGAGGGCAATGGCATCGATCGCCTCGGGCGGCTTGCCGAACAGGTGGTGGCCGATGCCGCAATAGAGCTGGCCCTTCTCGGTATAGAGCTTCTCGTAGTTGACCCCGGCGACCGGCCGGGGGAAGAAGCCGACCGCGAGATTGAGGCGCCCGTCCAGCAGGGCGTGATTGAGCCCGGCCGGGCGGTCGACGATCAGGCGCAGGTGCACGTCGTTGTCGCGCGCCTCGAAGCGGCGGATGGCGGCGGCGATCGGCGAATGTTCGTCGGTCACCGTCGAATCGGCGATGCCGATCGCGAGTTCGCCGACCAGCTTGCCGCGCAGCGAGGCGGTCTCGGCCCGGAAGCCTTCGAGGGCCGCGAACAGCCGTTTGGTCGAGAGGAAGACACGCTCGCCCTTGTCGGTCAGGCGGAAGCCGCCGCGGCCGCGCTCGCACAAGACGACGCCGAGCCGTTGCTCGAGGTTCGAGAGATGGATCGACAGCGTCGACGGCGTCAGGCCGAGCTGCGCCTGCGCGCCCGCGAAACCGCCGTGCTCGGCCAAGGCATGGAAGACCCGGAGCAGGCGAAGGTCGATATTGTCGACATTCATGACCGCAAGGCTAACGGATGGCGGCCCGGTGGTACAACATCCGGCCGATGACATTCATCAGGAGCTGGGCTGCCAGGATGGCGGTCGTCCCTGTATGGTCGTAGTCCGGTGCAACCTCGACGAGATCGATGCCCACCACCGTACCCCGCTTGGTCAGCGCCTCCAACAGCTCCAGGACCTCGTAATAGAGGAAGCCGCCGTGGGACGGCGTGCCGGTGCCGGGCGCGATCGAAGGATCGAAACCGTCGATGTCGATGGTGAAATAATAGCGGGCACCGGCCGGGATGCGGTCGATCACGGCCTCGAGCCCCAGTTGCCTGAACTGGCGGACCGAGATGATGTCCGAGCCCATGCGCCGCGCGTCGTCATAGCCTTCCTTGGCGGTCGAGGAGACGTTGCGGATGCCGATCTGGGTCAAGCCGCTGACCCAGGGCTTCTCCGCCGCCCGGCGCAGCGGATTGCCATGGCCGAAGCGGACACCCTGGCGCTCGTCGACGAAATCGAGATGGGCGTCGATATGGACGATGTGGAACGGCTCCTGCCCCTCGAAGGCGTTGATGCAGCCGATGTTCACTGAATGATCGCCGCCCAGCACCACGGGGATCGCCCCGGCGGCCAGGATCTTGCGCACGCCGAATTCGATCGCGGCGAGAGAGCGGATCTGGTCGGTGTGGATGATGTCGGCATCGCCGATGTCGAGGATGCGGCCCTGGTCCGCGGTCAGATAGGTGACGTCGTCCTCGTGGTCATAGGCGCCGTCGTGCCCGAAGGAGAACAGGGTGGAAGCTTCGCGGATGGCGCGCGGGCCAAGGCGGGCGCCGGCCCGCCACTGCGTGCCCATGTCGAGGGGGGCGCCCAGCACCGCGACGTCTGCTTCGATCCTGTCCCAGTCTGTGCAGATGCCGCTCTTGGCAAAGGTGCAGAAGCCGGTGAAGGGCAGGTCCAGCCGCCCGCCCTCATAGCCATGGGCCATCTCACTTCCCCCGGTTGCCGGCGATGACGCAGAGCAGTTCGAACATCAGCGTCGCCCCGAGCAGGGAGGTCATGTTGGAGACATCGAAAGGCGGCGAGACTTCGACCACGTCGGCGCCGATGATGTCGAGCCCGGCGAGGCCACGGATCATGCGCTGGCCCTCGAAGGTCGAGAAGCCGCCGATTTCCGGCGTGCCGGTGCCCGGCGCCTGGGCGGGATCGATCGCATCGACGTCGAAGGAGACATAGGTCCGCCCGCCGCCCACGATCTCGCGCGCTTCGGCGATGATGTCCTCCGCCGTCCGCTTGATGAATTCCTCGATGAAGATGATGCGGAAGCCGACCGCCTTGGCGAAGTCGAGGTCCGAGGGATCGTAGATCGAGCCGCGGATGCCGATCTGCACCGCCCGCTTGGGATCGATCAGGCCTTCCTCGACAGCACGGCGGAAGGGCGTGCCGTGGGTATAGAGATTGTCGCCGAAATAGCGGTCGTTGGTATCGGAATGGGCGTCGAAATGGATCAGGCCCACCGGCCCGTCTGCGGCCAGGGCACGCAGGATCGGCAGGGTGATCAGATGGTCGCCGCCGGCTGCGATCGGGGTGCAGCCATGGGCTTTCAAGCTGTTGAAGAAGCCGGTGATCAGCTTCAGCGATTCCATCACGTCGATCGGATTGACCGGGGAATCGCCGAGGTCGGCCACCACCGCGAGGTCGTAGGGCGAGACGCCGGTGGCGTGATGGATGCGGCGCATGAAGGCGGAAGCGTTGCGCACCTCGCGCGGGCCGTGGCGGGCGCCGGCCCGGTTGGTGGTGCCGCCGTCGAAGGGAACCCCGACGAGGGCGATGTCGACGCCTTCCGCGGTCGCCCGCATGGGCAGGCGCATGAAGGTGGGCAGCCCGGCATAGCGCGGGATCAGCGCGGCATCCTGGGGCTGGGGGTTCGACGGCTGGGTGGTCATGATGTTCGGGAACCTGGCTATCAGTGAAGGATCTGGCTCAGGAAGTCCTGGAGCCTGGGGCTTTTCGGCCGCTCGAAGAAGTCTTCGGCCGGGGCCTGCTCGACGATCTCGCCCTGGTCCATGAACAGGCAGCGGTCGGCGATGCGGCGGGCGAAGCCCATCTCGTGGGTGACGCAGATCATGGTCATGCCGTCGGCGGTCAATTCCTCGATCGCGCGCAGCACCTCGCCCACCATCTCGGGATCGAGGGCGGAGGTCGGCTCGTCGAACAGCATGATACGCGGCTCCATGCACAGCGCCCGGGCGATCGCCACGCGCTGCTGCTGCCCGCCCGAGAGCTGGGCCGGGAACTTGTGCGCCTGGTCGGCGATATGGACCCGGGCGAGATAGCGCATCGCCCGCTCCTCCGCCTTGCCGCGGGGGAGTTTCAGGCTGGTCCGGGGCGCGAAGGTGCAGTTCTCCAGGATCGTCATATGGGGGAACAGGTTGAACTGCTGGAACACCATGCCCGCCTCGCGCCGGACGTCGAGGATCGAGGCGCGGTCCTTGCCGAGGGCGATGCCATTCACCGTGATGGCGCCGCCGTCATGGGCTTCGAGGGCGTTGATGCAGCGGATCAGGGTCGACTTGCCGGAGCCGGAGGGGCCGCAGATCACCAGTTTCTCGCCCCGTTCGACGGTGAGGTCGACGGCGCGCAGCGCATGATACTGCCCGTACCATTTCTGCACCCCGGCCAGGGCGACGGCGGGATAGCGGTCGAGCTTGGCGAATTCCATCCGGGGCTCCTAGGCGGCGCTGATGTGACGGTTCAGCCGGCGGTCGATCCAGCCGAAGCCCGTGCGCATGACGAAGTTGATGACCCAATAGATCACGCCCGCCGTGATGATCGGCGTGAAGGGGTCGTAGGTCAGATAGAAGATCTCGTTGGCCGCCGAGGTCAGGTCGACCAGGGTGACGGCGCCGACCGCCGCCGTGCTCTTCATGAACAGCAGGGCTTCGTTCTGATAGGCCTTCAGGCCGTAGCGGACGGCGATCGGCAGGCGCACCTTCCACAGGATCTGGCGCGGGCTGAGGCCCAGGGCGGCGGCGGCTTCGACGAGGCCGGCCGGCACCGCCTCCATGCCGCCGCGCAGGATCTCGACGATATAGCCCGAATGATTGAGCGCGAAGGCGACGACGACGCAGAAGAAGGCGTGCTGGAACAGGAGCCAGGCCCAGCCGTGGCGCACGATGTCGAGCTGCGCCAGGCCGTTGTAGATCAGATAGAGCAGGATCAGGCTGGGCGCGCCGCGGCACACCGCGACATAGGCGGCACCGAAGGCGGCGAGCCAGCGGCGCTTCGACATCCGCGCGAAGGCGATCAGCAGGCCGAGGGGGGCGCCCACCGCCATCACGGTGAAGGTGACCATCAAGGTCACCCAGGCGCCGTTGAGCAGGGCCGGCAGGTTTTCCCGGGCGAGGGCGAAATCGAAGGTCATGGCCGGGCCCCCACCACGTCAGGCGCCCGCCTTGCGCTGGCCACGGTCGAGCCGCTGGGCCGCCCGCCGTACCGCGGGCATGGTCAGCGTGCTGATCAGCACGAAGAACAGCAGGGCGGCGGTATAGAAGACGAAGGGCTGCTTGGTCGAACCGGCCGCGATCTTGGCCTGGGCGATCAGGTCGTTCAGCCCGGCCAGCGAGACCAGTGCGGTATCCTTCAAGAGCACGATCCAGATATTGGCGAGGCCGGGCAGGGCGAGGCGGAGCGCCTGGGGCAGCACGACGTCGAACCAGAGATGGCGGCGCGGCACCGACAATGCCTCGCAAGCCTCGAACTGGCCCTTGGGCACATTGACGATGGCGCCGCGGATCAGGTCGCCCAGATAGGCGGCATAGACGAGGCCGAGGGCGGCGACGCCGGCCTGGAACGAGGTCACGTCGAGGCGGAGATTGACGCCGAGCGGGGCGAGCACGCTACGCACGATCTCGGCCCCGCCGAAATAGAACAGGAAGATCACCAGGAGCGACGGCACCCCGGTGAAGACCGAGGCATAGGCCCGGAAAGCCCACCAGCGCGGCCCCTTGCCCTTCAGCGCGAAAAGGCCGAGGCCGATCCCCAGCACGAGGGCCAGGAGATAGCCGAAGACGGCGAGCTGGATCGTGATCAGGGCGCCGTAGAAAAGCTCGTCGCCGTAACCCTTGTCGCCGAAGGACAGAAGCTCCATCCATATAACTCCCGGGCGCATGCCCCATGGGCGCTCTCGCTGGTCGAAAAGGGGCGGTTTCCCGCCGAGGCTCCGGTGCAGCCGCTTCAGGTGTCCGTCTTCCCACTTCCGTCATGGCCGGGCCTGGCCCGGCCATCCATGTCCGCTCGTCGCCGACGGTGTTCGCGTGGATGCCCGGGACAGGTCCGGGCATGACGAACGCGGGTGTTTTAGACATGCCCGGCCGGCGCGGGGGGCTGCGCCGGCCGGGCTTCCGTGCGATCAGCCGGCCTTGCCGACGCAGGCCTTCTCGTCCGGCGAGATCGGCACGGAGAGGTATTTCTCGCGGATCTTGGTGAAGCTGCAGTCCGCCAGCATGGCTTCGAGGGCGGCGTTCATCTTCTCGACCAGCGCTTCCTTGCCCTTGGGCACGGTCCAGCTCGAGCCGCGCTCGGCTTCGGGCAGCGTCGGGTCGCCGGTCCAGACGGTGAAGTCGGCCAGGCGCCAGTCCTTGCCTTCCGGCTTGTCGATCAGCGACGAGGTCCAGTTCAGGTTGGCGCCGAACACCATGTCGAGACGGCCGGCCAGCAGGTCGAGGCGCATCTGGTCGGGGTTCGTATAGAGCTTCGGCGTCAGCACGTCGCCATAGGTGGTCTGGACGTATTTGGCCTGGGGCGTGCCGCTCTGCACGCCGATCACCACGTCCTTCATCGCCTCCTTGTTGGCGAAGTCGTAGGTCTTGTCCGTGCGATAGACGAAAGTGTCGTGGTTGAAGATGATCGCCTTGGCGAACAGCATCTTGGCCTTGCGCTCGGGCAGCGGGGTGAGCTGCGAGCCCAGCATGTCGATCTTGCCCTGGAGCAGGGACGGGATCAGGGCCTGGAAGTCCATGACCGAGAATTCGCACTCGATCGCCATGCGCTTGCACATCTCGCGCACCAGATCGGGCTCGATGCCGACCAGGGCGCCGTCGGGCTGCTTCATGCTGAAGGGCGGATAGGTGCCTTCGTTGCCGACGATCAGGGTTTCGGCCGAAGCCGGTGCCGCTGCCGCGAACAGGCAGAAGGCGAGGGCGCCGAGGCGGGGTAGACGCATCACGTTACTCCTGGTTGGGGGAAGGCGTTGCTCTTGGACACCGGGTGCGCTTCGGGCCGGCCCTGCCGTCACCGAATTCGCCCCGCCGGCTTCGGGTTTCGTCGTCTCGTCCTCAGTGTAGGGGAGGGGGGTGCGGTACTGTCAATCGGACCGGACCTGTCCAATATTTGATCGAGACTGCACAATTTTTCCGCAAGCCCGCGGAATTAAAGGATTTGCGCGGCCTATTATTTGGACTTTATCGGACTTCAAATGACGCTTTGAAAGATTCATAATCGCCGCTCGCGGCGGTTCTGCGAGCTTCGGCCGTGGACGACGACGACAATCGGGGCCGACATGAAGCGTATCATCCTGTTTTCGAGTGACCTGGACGATCCCGCCGCCTGGGGCGAAGCGGTAGCCGCCCGCCGGCCGGACCTCGCCATGGTGGACTGGCGCGCGATCGAGGATCCCGAGGCGGTCGAATTCGCCCTCATGTGGAAGCCCCCGCCGGGCGGGCTTTCCGCCTATCGCAACCTGAAGGGCATTCAATCGCTGGGCGCCGGGGTCAATCAGCTCGATCTTACGGCCCTGCCGCCGGGCGTACCGCTGGCTCGCCTGGTCGACGCCAGCCTGACCGACACCATGGTCGACTATGCCCTGGCCGCCACGCTTCGCCATTTCCGCGGCTTCGATCGTTTCGAGCGCCAGACCCGCGCGCGTCTCTGGGACTATGCGCCGGCACCGGCCAAGGCGGATTTTCCGGTCGGCGTGATGGGTATCGGCGTGCTCGGCGGCGCCGTTGCCGCGGCACTTCGCGATTTGGGCTTTCCCGTGCTCGGCTGGTCGCGCACGGCACGCGCGATCGAGGGCGTGCAATGTTTCGCCGGCACGGGCGAACTGCCGGATTTCCTGGCCCGCTGCCGCCTGGTGATCAATGTCCTGGCGCTCACGCCGGAGACGGCGGGGATCCTGAACGCCGGCACTTTCGCCCTGATGCAGAAGGGCAGTTTCGTCGTCAACATCGGGCGCGGCGCCCATCTGGTCGAGGCCGACCTGATCGCCGCGATCGAAGCCGGACAGATCGCCGGGGCGACCCTGGACGTCTTCTCGGAAGAGCCGCTGCCGGCCGATCATCCGATCTATGGCCGGCCCGAGATCCTGGTGACGCCCCATGTCGCCGGCAGTATCGCGCCTTCCAGTGCCGCCGCGACCGTGATCGAGAATTTCGAGCGGGCGGTCCGGGGCGAGACCATGCTGAACGCCGTCGACCTCGCCCGAGGCTATTGATCAGGCGGCTGTTGATCAGGCCGCGACGTCGAGGATCGTCGTCCGGTACATGAGGCGGAGGTAACGCTCGTAATCGAAGACGGTCGCGGTATGCAGCGTGCCGCGATTGTCGAAGAACACGAGGTCGCCCTTGTTCCACTTGTGGCGATAGGTGAAGCGCGGTGCCGTCGTGTGCACCGTCAGGCGTTCCAGCAGCGCTTCCGCCTGGGCGGCACTCATGCCCGGGATCTCCGCCACCACCTGGGGCGCCAGCCAGAGCGATTCCCGCCCGGTCACTGGGCTCCGGAACACCAGGGGCTGAGGTACGGGTGCGAATTTCCGCTTCGCTTCGTCGGACAGCGGCGTGCGCGTCGGGTCCATGGCTTCGAGCTGTTCGTGCAGCCGGGCCCAGGAATGGATGCAGGTGAGCCCGCGGAGATAGGCCTTCTCGTCCTCGGGCAGGGCCTCGAAGGCGGCGGTCGAATCCGCGAACAAAGTGTCGCCCCCCTCGGGCGGGATTTCGACCGCGTAGAAGAGGGCGGCGATCGACGGCTTGGCGACATAGGAATAGTCGAAATGCCATTCCTCCCGCGCATTGACGAAGAGCGACTTCATCACGCCGCCTTCCTTGAGATTACCGATCTTGATGATCTCGGGATGGCCGTCGAGCAGATATTTGCTGTCGATATGGGCTTCGGTGAAACCGATGCGCCGGCTCCAGTCGACGATCTTCTCGGGCAGCGCCGGCTGGTTCGGCAGCACGATCACGCGGTATTCATGGAAGGCACGCTCGACCTCGGCCCAGACGGCGTCGTCGATCGACGCGCCGATGTCGACGCCGTCGACCCGGGCGCCGAAGGTGCCGCCCAGCGGCGTCACGGTGATATGGGTATAGGGGGCCGCCGTCGACATTTCAGAACTCCCGCAAAAGCTCACGCCGGCTTCCGATGATGCCCATGAATTCGGGTTGCGCAACAAGCTTTGACCGGCCTCAAAACATGCTTTTCACATTCGTTCACTAACCGTGATTGTCCCGGGCCGGCACGACGTGTTACCGGATTCACATCATGATGAACGTGTCCTTGCCGGGTGGAGAGGTCGACATGCTGGAAGTGTCCAAGATCGCCGAATTGCGCCGCCAGCTCGCCGCGGCGCTCCGCCTCGCCGTCCGCTTCGGCCTGCACGAGGGTGTCTGTAACCACTTCAGTGTCCGCGTGCCCGGGGACGAGGAACTCTATCTGATCAACCCGATGGGCGTGCATTGGTCGGAGATCACGGCGAGCCGGCTGCTCCTGGTCGACGGCGCCGGCGTCGTCCTCGAAGGCAGCGGCGTGGTCGAGCCGACCGCTTTCTTCATCCATACCGAAGGCCACAAGGCGAGGCCAGACGCGGTCTGCATCCTGCACACCCACATGCCCTATGCGACCGCGCTGACCTGCGTCGAGGGCGGCCGGCTCCGCTTCGTCCATCAGAACGCATTGCGTTACTACGGCCGCATCGCCTATGACGATGGCTACAACGGCCTCGCCATGGACGCGGAAGAGGGCGAGCGGATCGCCGAGGGGGCTTCCGGCGGCGAGGATATCATCTTCCTCGCCCATCACGGCGTCGTCGTGCACGGCCGTTCGGTCGCCGAAGCCTTCCACGACCTCTACTACCTCGAACGCGCGGCCCAGGTGCAGGTGCTCGCCGCCTCGACCGGGCTGCCGCTCCGCGAGATCAGCCCCAATGTCGCGGCCCAGACGGCGAAGCAATTCGCCGATCTGGCCGAATTCGAGTCGTCCTATCACTTCGCGGCGCTCGAACGGGTATTGGCGGCCGAGACGCCCGATTATCGCGACTGAGACGGGCTTGAGCGGCGGGGGAGACAGGGCGTCCGGCCGGCGGCTGGACGGGCGGGAGGCGGGCGTGCTGGCCAGGCTCGCCCTGCCCATCGTTATGGCCCGCATCGGCCTCACCCTGATGCTGGTGGTCGACAATATGATCGTCGGCCATTTCGGTACCGCGGCGCTCGCCTCCTTCGCCCTCGGCCTCGTCCTGGTGCAGACCATGCAGACCGTCGGCCTCGGCCTCTTGATGGGCGGCATGGTCGAAATCTCGGCCGCCTTCGGGCGTGGCGACATGGCGGAATGCGGGCGGATCTGGCGCCGCTCCCTCCTTTATGCCGCGGTGATCGGGCTCGCTTTCGTGGTCGTCGCCCATCAGGCCCCGGCGATCTTCGCCGCCCTCGGCCAGGCGCCGGAGCTCGCCGCTTCGGCGGGCCATATCTCCGCGCTGATCGGCTGGTCGCTGCCGCCCATGCTGATCTATATCGCCTCGATCGGGCTCCTGGAGGCGACCGGCTACCCCTACGTCGGCGTCGTCATGCTGGCGCTCGCCAATGTGCTCAATCTCGTCCTCAACCTTGTGCTGGTCGACGGCGCCGCGGCCATGGGGGCGGAGGGGGCGGCGCTCGCCACATTGATCGCGCGCCTGGTGCTGGCCGCCGGCACGGTCGGTTACATCGTCTTCCTGATGCGCGAGCGGGCTTCCCTCGGCCGGCCGTCATGGCGCGATCATGCCTGGTCGGCCGGCCGGCACCAGCGCCGCATCGGCTATGCCGAAGGCATGAGCATGGGGATCGAGAGCGGCTCCTTCTCGGCCCTCACGCTCTTCGCCGGCCAGATGGGTGCGGTCGAACTGGCCGCCTATACGGTCGCCATCAACATCAACATGATGCTGTTCATGCCGGCGGTCGGCGTCGGCGGTGCGGCGGCGGTGCGCGTCGCCCAGGCCCGCGGCCGGCACGACGGGCCGGGCATGGCCCGTTCGGGCACCACCGGCCTCGCCGTCTTCGCCGCCCTCATGCTGACCGTGGCCCTGCTCTTCCTGGCCGTGCCGGAGGCGGTGACGGCGCTCTATACCGCCGATCCGGCCTTGGCCGTGGTGGCGGTTCCGATCGTCGCCCTGATCGGCTTCCTCGCGCTGATCGACGGGGCTCAGCGCGTGGTCGCCAATATCCTGCGCGGCTATGGCGAGACCTGGCTGCCGACCACGAGCCATTTGTTCTCCTATGTCGCGGTCATGGTGCCGGCGGCCTGGATGCTCGGGGTTCATTTCGGGCTCGGCGCCCGCGGGCTGATCGCGGCGATCGCCTTCGCCTCGGTGGTGGCGACGGCGCTGCTGCTGTTCCGATTCCGGCAATTGGCGGCGCGGCCGCAGTTCAACGAGGAGGTGACATGGGCAAGTTTCTGAGCCAGGCGCAGATCGACGGTTTCCAGCGCGACGGTTTCGTCAGCCGGCTGCCCGTCCTCTCTCCCGACGAAGTGGCGCGCCTGAACGCCCTGACCGAAGCCTTCGAGGCCGAGCGGCCGGGAGACACCGCCTGGGCCTTCGACATCAAGGCCAATCTCCTGTTCGACTGGGTCTACGAGCTGGGCCGCCACCCGCGCCTGCTCGACGCGGTCGAGGACCTGATCGGCCCGGACATCCTGATGACCAACGCGACCTTCCGGATCAAGAACCCGGGCAGCCATGTCGATTATGGCTGGCACCAGGATTCGGCCCGGATCGAGGTGACGCCGTCCTTCGTCATCGCCTATGTGGCGCTCTCGCCTGCGACGATCGAGAACGGCTGCCTCCAGGTCATCCCGGCGACCCACGACCGCGTCCGCCCCTTCTCCCTGACCGAGGGGCCGGGCCAGCGGAAGCGCCTGGTCGCAAGGGTGATCGACGTCGACCCCAGCCAAGCGGTCAATCTGGAACTGGAGCCCGGCGACGTCGCCATCTTCCACGGCAATGCGGTGCACGGCTCGCCCGCCAATATCAGCGCCATGCGCCGGGTCGCCATCCTCTACGACTACACGCCCGCGGCGGGGCGGCAGAACATCGGCATGGGTTCGGGCCAGCTCGTGCGCGGACGCGACCCCTACGGCTTCTGGGGCCACGAGCCGGTGCCGGAACCCGGCCTGACCGAGGGCAATGTGCTGGCCCGGCGCCGCATTCTCTCGACCTATCACGAGAATGTCCTGATGGGCCCCCGCCTGCCGGGCGAGACGGTGACCTTCCCCGATCGGCCCTATTGACCGTTCTTTCGGAACGCGCCCCAATCCCCCCGCCCGCAACGACGGGCCGGGGGGAGACGACATGAGCCTGATCGCCGAATTCGAAACCGTGACGCTCCGCCGCGAGGGGCCGATCGCGCTGCTGACCCTGAACCGGCCGGCGCGCATGAATGCCTTCGACCAGCAGATGCCCTTCGATCTGATCGACGCCTTCGACGCGACCGATGCCGATCCCGAGGTGCGCGCGGTGATCGTGACCGGCGAAGGCAAGGCCTTCTGCGCCGGGGCCGATCTCGGCTCGGGCGGTGCCACCTTCGATGTCGAAGCGTCGGCCGGCCATCCCCGCGATACCGACGAGACGCGGGAACGGGATGCGGGCGGCCGGGTGACTCTCCGCATCTTCGCCAGCCTGAAGCCGGTGATCGCGGCGATCAATGGCGCCGCGGTCGGCATCGGCGCCACCATGACACTGCCCATGGACATTCGCCTGGCGGCCGAAGGGGCGCGCATCGGCTTCGTCTTCGCCCGCCGCGGCATCGTGCCGGAAGCGGCCTCTTCCTGGTTCTTGCCGCGCCTGGTCGGGATTTCGACCGCGCTCGAATGGTGCATGACCGGGCGCCTGATCCCCGCCGCGGAGGCGGAGCGCCGCGGCCTCGTCCGCTCCGTTCATGCTCCGGCGGACCTGCTGCCGGCGGCCAGGGCGATCGCGCTCGAGATCGCCGAACAGGCGGCGCCGGTCTCGGTCACCCTGACCCGGCAGATGATGTGGCAGATGCTCTGCGCCGATCATCCGCTGGAGGCGCATCGACTGGACAGCCGCCTGATCGCGGCGCGCGGACGCAGCGCCGACGCCCGGGAAGGCGTGGTCTCCTTCCTGGAAAAACGCCCGGCCGATTTCCCCGAACGGGTCCCGGCCGACCTGCCGCAGCCCTTCCCCTGGTGGCCGCCCCGGACTTGGCGCTGACCGCACGGGCGGGGCGGGGCTTTCCGCCCCTGGACAGGCGAGGCCCGATCCGGAATATGACAGTCGAAAGACGGTCCGGAGGGGTGTCGAGGTGAGTGAGGCGGCGATCCATCGGCCCGGCGGCCAGCGCGACCATCGGGTCGACATGTTCCGCGGTTTGGCGCTGGTGCTGATCTTCTGGGACCATATCCCGGGCAATGTCGTCGGCCTGCTGACGCCGCGGAACTACGGCCTCAGCGATGCGGCCGAGATCTTCGTCTTCCTGGCCGGTTTCAGCTCGGTGCTGGCCTATGGCCGGAAGCTCGGGCGGGACGGCCATCTGGTCAGCGGGCTCCGGGTGTTGCGCCGGGTCTGGACCCTCTATATCGCCCATGTCTTCGTTTTCGCCCTGTTGACCGGCGTCGTTTTCGTCACCAATGCCCATGTCGAGACGCGCGACTTCGTGCAGGAGATGGGCCTCGGCTATTTCGTGAACGACACGGAACGGGCGCTGCTGGCCGAACTCACGCTCCGCTTCAAGCCGAACCTGATGGACCCGCTGCCGCTCTATATCGTGCTGCTGGCCGGTTTTGCGCTCGCCCTGCCGCTGCTCATGCGCCGGCCGTGGACGGCGCTCTGCCTCTCGGCCGCGCTCTATCTGGCGGCCCGGCTCTATGGCGTGAACCTGCCGGCCCAGCCGGACGGCGCCTGGTTCTTCAACCCGCTGACCTGGCAGGTGCTCTTTGTCGCCGGGGCGGTCGCGGCGGTGACCGGTTTCGGGCCGGTGTCGCCCCTGGTCACCGCACGGCCCTGGCTGCGCGGGGCACTTGCCTGGGGCTGCGGGATCTATCTTCTGCTCTCGGCCCTGCTGGCCCTGTCGTGGCACTTCCCGGCGATTCACGGCGCCCTGATCGGCGAGCCGGTCGGCCGCGTCCTCTACCCGATCGACAAGACCAGCCTGGCGCCGCCCCGCCTCCTGCATTTCCTTGCCCTGGCCTATGCGGCGGCGGCGGTATGCCGGCCCGGGGCCTGGCTGGAGACGCCGCCGTTCCGCGCGCTCCGCCTGCTCGGCCGGCATTCGCTGGAGATTTTCTGTGCCGGTGTCCTGCTGGCGCCCATGGCCGATGCTGCCAATGCGCTCTCGGGCGATGCGGCGTCGATGCAGGTGGCGACCTCGGCCGCCGGACTCGCCGCCATGATCGGTTTCGCCGTCCTGCTGGAATGGAGCGCGGCCACGCTCCGCCGCGAAGGGGGCCGGGTCCAGCGGCTCACCATCATCCGCGGCGCCAACGAAGCCGAGGCCCCGGAACAGCGCCGCCGCGCTGGCTGAAACACGGTTTTATGCGCCAGATCAAAGCGGCCACTTTCGCTGCCGTCCAGGATGGGACAAAAGCGTAGAGGCGTGAGTCCCATGTTCAAGCATATCCTGGTGCCCATCGACGGGTCGGCCCTGTCTGCGTCGGCCCTCGATCAGGCCTTTGCCCTGGCCCGCGAGACCAAGGCCAAGGTCACCATCCTCACGGTGATCGAACCTTTCCACATGGTTTGGGCCGGTATCGACGAAGCCGGGCTGACCATGGGCGAATATGAGGAAGGGGCGCGCGAGCGGGCGGCGGCCACCCTGGCGGCGGCGGAAGCCAAGGCCAAGGCAGCCGGCGTCGACTGCCACGTGCTGCCGGTCGAACATGCCGAGCCCTACCGGGCGATCCTGGACGCGGCCGCAGACTGCGGCTGCGACCTGATCGCCATGGCGTCCCACGGCCGACGCGGGCTCGCCGCCCTGCTGCTCGGCAGTGTGACGGTGAAGGTTCTCACACATTCGACCCTGCCGGTGCTGGTCTATCGCTGATACGGTTGGCGTGTAGGGCGTCCGGTCTCCGCGAGGCGGCAGGCGCGGGCGACGGAGGTCGGTGATGACGGGTCAGGTGACGGCCGGAACGGCCGACGGAACACTGGACGAGATCTTCGGGCGGATCGCACCCGAAGCCCGCAACCTGATGGCCATCGCGCAGGCGGCGCAGCAGCGCCTCGGCCACCTCTCGGATGCCACGATCGAGGGGATCGCCGCGCGTCTCCATGTCCCGCCGGTCGATGTCCGCGACATGGTCTCCTTCTATGCCTTCCTCAATCTGTCGCCCAAGGGCCGCTTCCACATCCGCCTGTCGCGCTCGCCCGTCTCGCTGATCAAGGGGGCGCAGGCGGTGGCCGACGCCTTCGCCGCGGCGATCGGCGTCGCCATGGGCGAAACCTCGGCCGACGGCCATTTCACACTCGATTGGACCAGCGACATCGGCATGGCCGACCAGGAGCCGGCGGCGCTGATCAACGGCACCGTGGTGACCCGTCTCGAACCCGCCGACGCGGCCCCGATCGTTGCCGCGCTGCGCCAGCGGGACGGGGCCAACAGCCTGCCACTCTTTCCGGGCGGTGACGCGGCCGGTGCCGCCCTGCCCAAGGCGGTGGTGGCGAGCGGGCTCGAGCTGCGCGGGCCGGTCTTGCTGGGCGCCGCGGCGGCGGACGGGCAGGGGCTTCGTGCCGCCCTCGACCTGGCGCCGGAAGAGGTGATCCGCGAGGTGACGCGCTCGCGCCTGCGCGGGCGGGGTGGCGCCGGCTTCCCGACTGGCATGAAGTGGAAATTGTGCCGCCAGGCCCCCGGCGCCGCGCACCATCTGCTGTGCAACGCCGACGAGGGCGAGCCCGGCACTTTCAAGGACCGCCTGCTGCTGGCCGAATTCCCCGACCTCGTGTTCGAGGGCATGACCATCGCCGGCTATGCCATCGGCGCCACCGAGGGGCTGATCTATCTGCGCGGCGAATATGCCTATCTCTGGGACCGTTTGCAGGACGCGCTGGAGGACCGCCGCCGCCGCGGTCTGCTCGGCCGGTCCGTGTGCGGCCGGGAAGGCTTCGATTTCGACATCCGCATCCACCTGGGGGCGGGGGCCTATGTCTGCGGCGAGGAATCGGCGCTGATCGAATCCCTCGAGGGCCGCCGCGGCACCCCGCGCGACCGCCCGCCCTTCCCGACCGAAAGGGGCCACCGCTCCGAGCCGACCGCGGTCGACAATGTCGAGACCTTCGCCTGCGTCACCCGTGTGCTGGGCCTCGGCGCCGACTGGTTCGCCCGCCACGGCACGCCGGAATCGACCGGGACCAAACTGCTCTGCGTCTCCGGCGATTGTCCGAGGCCGGGCGTCTACGAAGTGCCCTTCGGCATCACGGTGAACGAGGTGCTCGACATGGTGGGCGCGCCGGAAGCGGGCTTCGTGCAGATGGGCGGTCCTTCCGGCCAATGCGTGGCGCCCAAGGACTACGGCCGGCGCATCGCCTTCGAGGACCTGGCGACCGGCGGTTCCGTGATCGTCTTCGGGCCCGGGCGCGACGTGCTCGACGTCGCCCGCCAGTTCGCCGATTTCTTTGCCCATGAATCCTGCGGCTGGTGCACGCCCTGCCGGGTCGGCACCACCTTGCTGCGCCAGGGCATGGAGCGGCTGCTGGCCGGTCAGGCTTCGGTCGGCGAACTCCGCCAGCTCGAGGAAGTCGCCGTCACCGTGGCGCGGACCAGCCGCTGCGGCCTCGGCCAGACGGCACCGAACCCGATCCTCAGCACCATGCGCAATTTCCCCGAAGCCTATGAGGCGCTGCTCCGCCCGGGCGATTTCGTGCCGAGGCTCGATCTCGAAGCGGCAATCGCCCCGGCCGCCGCGATCCGAGCGGAGGCCCGGTCATGACCGACACCTTCACCTTCACCATCGACGGCGTGCAGGTCGAGGCGGAGCCGGGCCAGACGGTGATCGAAGCCTGCGACGCTGCCGGCGTCTACATTCCGCGCCTGTGCCACCATCCGGAGCTGCCGCCGGTCGGCCAATGCCGGCTCTGTACCTGCAAGATCGACGGCCGGATGCTCGGCGCCTGCGTCACCCCGGCGGCCCGCGGCATGGTGGTGGAGAGCGATACCGAGGCCCTGAACGAGGACCGCCGCCGCCTGGTCGAGATGTATTTCGTCGAGGGCAACCATTTCTGCCCGACCTGCGAGAAGAGCGGCGACTGCGAGCTTCAGGCGCTCGGCTACCGGCTCGGCATGGTCGGGCCGCAGCTCTCCCACCTGTGGCCGAAGCGGGAAATCGACGCCCGCCATCCGGACATCTACATCGACCACAACCGCTGCATCCTGTGCTCGCGCTGCATCCGGGCTTCCAAGCTGCTCGACGGCAAGTCGGTCTTCGGTTTCGAAGGGCGCGGCATCGAGATGCGCCTCGCGGTGATGGCGGAGACGTTGGACGAAACCGCACTGGCGGCGGCCGACCGCGCGGTCTCGGTCTGCCCGGTCGGCTGCATCGTGGTGAAGCGGCGCGGCTACCACGTGCCTTACGGCAAGCGGCATTTCGACGAGACGCCGATCGGCGCCGACATCGAAGCGCGGCGCAAGGGCTGAGGGAGGGGGCGATGCCGAAACCGAAACTCGCCACCGTCTCGCTGGCCGGCTGCTTCGGCTGCCACATGTCGCTGCTCGACATCGACGAACGCCTGGTCGAACTGATCGACCTGGTCGACCTCGACGTCTCGCCCCTCGACGACAAGAAACAGTTCGACGGCATGGTCGACGTCGGCCTGGTCGAGGGCGGCTGCGCCGACGAGCACAATGTCCATGTTCTCCGCAATTTCAGGGCCCATTGCCGCGTCCTGGTCGCCGTCGGGGCCTGCGCCATCACCGGCGGCGTGCCGGCCATGCGGAACCCGGTCGGTCTCCGCGAGTGCCTGGAGGAAGCCTATGTGAAGGGGCCGACGGTGGAGGGCGGCTTCATCCCGTCCGATCCCGAACTGCCCCTGCTGCTCGACACCGTGCGGCCGATCCACGAGGTGGTGAAGGTCGACTATTACCTCCAGGGCTGTCCGCCCTCGGCCGATGCGATCTGGGCCGCCCTGCGCGCCCTGCTCACCGGGGGCGAGCCGGTGCTGCCCTACAGCCTCTTCAAGTACGAGTAACGGGAGGAACGGACGATGGGCACGCCGCGCAAGATCGTGATCGATCCCGTCACACGGGTCGAAGGCCACGGCAAGGTCACGCTCCACCTGGACGAGGCGGGTGAGGTCACGGAAGCGCGCTTCCACATCGTCGAATTCCGCGGTTTCGAGCGCTTCATCCGCGGCCGCATGTATTGGGAAGCGCCGATCGTCATCCAGCGCCTGTGCGGCATCTGCCCGGTCAGCCACCATCTGGCGGCGGCCAAGGCGATGGACATGGTGGTCGGCGTCGACCGCCTGACGCCGACGGCGGAAAAGCTCCGCCGCCTGATGCACTACGGCCAGATCCTGCAATCCAACGCGTTGCACATCTTCCACCTGGCCTCGCCCGATCTCCTGTTCGGCTTCGACGCCCCGCCCGAGCAGCGGAACATCATCGCCGTCCTGAACCAGTATCCCGAGATCGGCAAATGGGCGATCTTCATCCGCAAGTTCGGCCAGGAAGTGATCAAGGCGACCGGCGGGCGCAAGATCCACCCGACCACGGCGGTGCCCGGCGGCGTCACCCAGAATCTCGCCGTCGCCGACCGTGACGCCTTGCGGGCCCAGGTCGACCAGATCGTCGACTGGTGCCGGGCGGCGCTCGTCCATCACCTCGGCTTCGTCGAGGCCAATCCGGCCTTGCACCGCGATTTCGCCAGCTTCCCTTCGAACTACCTGAGCCTGGTCGGGCAGGGCGGCGCCATGGATCTCTACGACGGCCGGCTGCATGCCATCGACGCCGCCGGGGCGACCCTGCTCGATGCGCCACCGGCCGATTACGTCAGCCACTTCGCCGAGGAAGTGCGGAACTGGAGCTATCTCAAGTTCCCCTATCTGCGCAGCCTCGGGCGCGAGGCGGGCTGGTACCGCGTCGGTCCGCTGGCTCAGGTCAATGTCTGCACGTCGATCGGCACGCCGCTGGCCGAGGCGGCGCGGCGCGACTTCATGGCGACGGGCGGCGGCGCCCCGGTCCACGCCACGCTGGCCTATCACTGGGCGCGGCTGATCGTGCTGCTCCACTGCGCCGAGGTGATCCGCGACCTGCTGTTCGACGACGATCTCCAGGGCAACGAGCTGATGGCCACGGGCACAAGGCGCGAGACCGGCATCGCCTGTGTCGAGGCACCCCGCGGCACCCTGATCCACCACTACACGGTCGACGACAAGGACCAGATCACCAGCGCCAACATCATCGTCTCGACGACCAACAACAACGAAGCCATGAACCGCGCCGTCGCCAAGGTGGCACGGGAGGAACTCTCGGGCCGGGACATCACCGAAGGCCTTCTCAACCACATCGAAGTGGCGATCCGCGCCTATGACCCGTGCCTGTCCTGCGCCACCCATGCGCTGGGTCAGATGCCGCTGATGGTCACCCTGCTGGACCACGAAGGCCATGAAATCGCGAAAGGAGTGAAGCAATGAGCCCGCCCCTGAAGCGCAGCCGGCCGCGCGTTCTCGTGTTCGGCTACGGCAATCCCGGCCGCCAGGACGATGGCGCCGGCCCCGCGGTGGCCGAAGCGCTGGAGCGCATGGGCCTGCCCGACGTCACGGTCTGGATCAACGACCAGCTCACGATCGAGGATTCGATCGCCATCGCCACGGCCGATGTCGTCTGTTTCGTCGATGCGGCGAGGACCGGCCGCGCCGGCATCGCCGTCCATCCGGTCCAAGCGGCAGAGACGGTCGAGGTGGCGAGCCATGCCCTCTCGCCCGAAGCCCTGCTGGCCATCGCGCGCGATCATTTCGGCGCCGTGCCGCCCGCCTATATGGTGGCCCTGCGCGGCCACCGCTTCGGCCTGGGCGAGGGACTGTCGCCCCGGGTCGCGGCCAATGTGGCGGTCGCCGCCGGCCTGATCCGGCGCGGCGTCGTCATGGCGGCGGACACACCGGCATGAGCAACATCGGCCTCGGCCCGAAGCGCCGCACCATCCTGCTGGTCGACGGCGATGCCCATGCCCGTGCCGCGCTCCGCAAGGTGCTGGAAGGCGCCGGCTTCTCGGTGGGCGAGGCCTGCTCGGCCCAGGAGGGCGAGCGGACGGCGCTGCGCATCCTGCCCGACGCCATCCTGACCGATCTCATGGTGGAGACGATCTATGCCGGCCACGAGATCGCCGATCGGCTGCGCGCGGCCGGCCACGAGATCCCGCTCTATGTCGTCAGCGCGGCGGCGGATGCCCTGGTCGGTGCCGTCTCCTTCAAGGAACTGGGCATTTCCGGTGTCTTCCTGAAGCCGATCGATGCCGCGATCGTGGTACAGACGCTGAAGACCCGCCTCGGCGCCGCCTGACCGTCGCGCTCAGCGCCAGCGCGAGGCGGCACTGTCGTCGCTCGGTTTGGCGGCGACCCATTGACTGCCGGCCGCCGTGATCTCGCGCTTCCAGAAGGGCGCGTCGGTCTTCAGCCGGTCGATCAGGAATTGCGTCGCCTCCAGCGCCGCCTGGCGGTGCGGCGAGGCGGCAGCGACCAGCACGATGCGGGCCCCCAGCGGCAATTCGCCGACCCGATGGATGATCAGGCAATCGGCCAGCTCGAAGCGCTTGCGCGCCTCCGCCTCCAGGGCTTCGAGCGCGCGCTCGGTCATGCCCGGATAGTGCTCGAGGGCGATCCCCGTGACGTCCTGCTGGTCGCCGTGGCGCCGGACGAGCCCGACGAAGGAGGCGACGGCGCCCACCCCCGGCCCCTGGTCCAGCCGGGCCAGTTCTGCCCCGACGTCGAAATCTTCACTCTGGACGCGGATCACGGCGGAAGCCTCCCTGCGGCTACTCCAGATGGGCGGCGAGGAAGTCGAGCGTGCGTTCCTTGGCGAGCTTGGCCGCGGCGGCATCGAAATTGGCCCGGCGATCCGAATTGAAGCCATGGTCGGCGTCATAGACGTGGATCGCCACTTCCGGATGCTTTTCCGCCAGGATCTCGATCTTCTCCTGCGGGATTGTGGCATCCTTGGCGCCGAAATGCAGCATGGTCGGGCACTTGGGCGCCGCGTTCATGAAATTCAGGATGGCGGTGCCGTAATAGCCGACGGCGCAGTCGAGCCCGTCCACCTTGGCGGCGGCGAGCCAGGCCACGGCACCGCCGTAGCAATAGCCCACGATGCCGACCTCTTCCTTCTCCTTGCCGCGGCGGAGATGGGCGACACAGGCCGCGACGTCCAGGATGGGGCCGTCCCAGCCCACTTCCTCGCGCAGTTTGCGGCCGCGGGCGACACCCTCGGCGTCATAGGGCAGGTCGACGTTGCGCTCCACCCGGTCGTAGAGCTGAGGCGCCAGCACTTCGTAGCCCTCGGCCGCGAACTGCCCGGCCAGGTCGCGGATGTGGCCGTTCACGCCGAAGATCTCCATGGCGATGACGACGCCGCCGCGCGGCGTATCCTCCGGCATCACATGCCAGGCCTGGAACTTGTGGCCGTCGTCCGCCTCGAGTTCGATCCATTCGCCCGTCATGGCTGCCCCCGCCGCTTGAAGAATACCTTGCCCGTTACGCTGCACACCGTCTCGCCGTTCTGGTTGACGGCGCTGAAGCGCTGGATCACCAGGCCGCGGTCGGGCTTGCTGGCCGACGGCACCACGTCGATCACCTCGATCCAGACCTGCAGCACGTCGCCAGGTCTGACCGGCCGCTGCCAGCGCAGGTCCTCGAAGCCCGGCGAGACGATGAAACCCTTGCCGCCCATCGCGACCGCCCGGCCCGAGACCACTTTCATGATCTTGGCCATCGTATGCCAGCCCGAAGCGATCAGCCCGCCGAACTGCGATTTTTCCGCGGCCACCGGATCGGTGTGGAAATACTGGGGATCATAGGCGCTGGCGAAGCCGATGATCTCTTCCGCCGAGAATTCGACGGTGCCGGCCATCACCTTGGTGCCGGGCACATGGTCTTCCAGCCAGTCGATGCGCCCGCTCATGCGGCACCTTTGGCGTCACGGCAGCCCATCATCACCTTGCTGGTCATGGCGAGGACGACGGCATCGTCCTGGTTCATCAATTCGTGGCGGGCGGAGACGATGCCCATTTCCGGCCGCGAGGACGAGCGCCGGGCGTCCAGCACGCTGACGCGCACACGAAGCCGGTCGCCCGGGCGGACGGGCAGCAGATAGCGCACCTCGTCGACCCCGGGCGAACCCATGGAGGCCGAGCGCAGCATGTAGCCGTCGCACATCAGGCGCATCATCATCGAACAGGAATGCAGGCCGGAAGCGATCAGGCCGCCGAAGGGCGATTCGGCCGCGGCCACGGGATCGATATGGATCGCCTGGGGATCGTATTCGCGGGCGAAGGCGATGATCTCGGCGGCGCTTACGGTGATCTCACCATAGGTCTCGACGCTGCCGACGATGAAGTCCTCGAAATGGAGGATTTCGCTCATGCCCTCGAACCCCTGCCAATGCCCGGCCGGCAATCTAGACGGCCGGGGGGCAGGGATCAAGGATGCGGGTCTTTAGGCCGCATGCGGCGCCAGCCCGATCGAAGAAATCGGGTTGTTCGGGCACTTGCCACAACACTAGTCGTCATGCCCGGGCTCGTCCCGGGCATCCACGTCGGGACGCGCCACAGCTGTCGACGCAAGAGGCGGCTTGGCGGCGTGGATGGCCGGGACGAGCCCGGCCAAGACGAATTCGGGTGGTGAGGATGGAAGCAAGCCCCACTGAAGGCGTGGCTCTTCGGCCGGGACGACGCCTCTCGAGACGAGCCGGTCAGACGTTGAAGCGGAAATGCATGATGTCGCCGTCGGCGACCACGTAGTCCTTGCCCTCGAGCCGGAGCTTGCCGGCGTCCTTGCAGCCCGCCTCGCCCTTGAACTTCACGAAGTCGTCATAGGCCATGGTCTCGGCGCGGATGAAGCCGTGCTCGAAATCGGTATGGATCACGCCGGCGGCGCCGGGGGCCTTGGTGCCCTTCACGATGGTCCAGGCCCGCGTCTCCTTGGGTCCCACGGTGAAATAGGTGATCAGGCCGAGCAGGCCGTAGCCGGCGCGGATCAGGCGCGACAGGCCGGTTTCTTCGAGCCCGAGGTCGGCCAGGAAGGCACTCCGCTCTTCGGCGTCGAGCTGGGCCACTTCGGATTCGATCGCGGCGGAGATCACCACGAAGGCCGCCCCCTCCGCCTTGGCCATGGCGGCGACCATCTCGGAGAAGCGGTTGCCGGTCGCGGCCGAGGCTTCCTCGACGTTGCAGACATAGAGCACGGGCTTGGCCGTGATCAGGTCGAGGGTCTGGAAGATCGCCTTCTCGTCGGCCGCGACAGTGGTGGTGCGCGCCGGCCTGCCCTCGCGCAGCACGGCCAGCGCCCGTTCCATCAGCGCGAGGCGGACCTTGGTCTCCTCGTCGGCACCGCCCTTGGTCTTCTTCTGGAGCGCGGGCACGCGCTTTTCCAGGCTCTCCAGGTCGGCCAGCATCAGCTCGGTCTCGATGATCTCGGCATCGGCGAGGGGATCGACCCGGCCTTCGACATGGGTGATGTCGCCGTCCTCGAAGCAGCGGAGCACGTGGCAGACCGCATCGACCTCGCGGATGTGGGACAGGAACTGGTTGCCCAGCCCTTCACCCTTGGAGGCGCCGCGCACCAGACCGGCGATGTCGACGAAGGTGATCTGGGTCGGGATGATCTGGGCCGAGCCGCCGATCTTGGCGATCGTGTCGAGCCGGGGATCCGGCACCGGCACCTGGCCGACGTTCGGCTCGATCGTGCAGAAGGGATAATTGGCGGCGGCCGCGGCGGCGGTTTCCGTCAGGGCGTTGAACAGGGTCGACTTGCCGACGTTGGGCAGGCCGACGATGCCGCATTTGAAACCCATCTCACACTCCCGAAGATTTGGCCGGCGGTTGTTTGGCCGGCTTCGGCGGCGCCGTCAACAGCGCCACACGGTTCTGGAACCCGGCCTCGTCGCCCGCCGCCAGCAGCGGCGCGGCATCGGCCACGGCGTCGAGCAGGGGCTCGAGCCAGGCCTGGTCGGCCTTGGAAAAATCGCCGAGGACATGGCGCGTCACCGCCGCCTTGTCGCCCGGGTGCCCGATGCCGAGACGGACCCGGCGGAAATTGGCGCCCATATGGGCGTCGATCGAGCGCAGCCCATTGTGGCCGGCGTGGCCGCCCCCGGTCTTGGCCTTGAGGCGCCCGGCCACGATGTCGAGCTCGTCGTGGAAGACGACGATCGACTCCGGCCCGATCTTGTAGAAACGCGCGGCCTCGCCCACGGCACGGCCGCTCTCGTTCATGTAGGTGAGGGGCTTCAGCAACAGGACCTTGTCGCCGCCGGGGGCGAATTTGCCTTCCGCCGCCTCGCCCTGGAAGGCGCGCTTCCACGGGCCGAAAGTGTAGCGGCGGTGGATGGCGTCCAGCGCCATGAAGCCGATGTTGTGGCGATTGCCGGCATATTGGCTGCCGGGATTGCCGAGTCCGACCAAGAGAAGCATCAGAGATCGGCCCTCGATAGGGTGGGCGGCCCGCCGACGAGGGCGTGGCGGGCCGCCGCGACCGGATTACTTCTTGGCCGGGGCCTTCTTCTCGGGGGCCTTGGCCGGGGCAGCGGCAGGAGCCGCTTCGGCCGGGGCGTCCGAGCCGCTCGGCGGCGCGATGGTGACCACGGTGAAGTTGCGGTTGCCGATCGTCGGGACCACGCCGGCCGGCAGGGTGACGGCCGAGATATGGACCGAGTCGCCGATGTCGAGGCCGGCGAGCGAGACGGTGATCTGCTCAGGCACCGCGTCGGCGGGGGCCTTCAGCTCGATCTCGTGGCGCACGATGTTCAGCACGCCGCCGCGCTTGATGCCCGGCGAAGCGAGCTGGTCGACGCAGACCACCGGCACTTCGACGATGATCAGGCCGTCCTTGGCGATGCGCATGAAGTCGACATGCAGCGGACGATCGGTGACCGGGTGGAACTGCACGTCGCGCGGCAGCACGCGCTCGGTGCGGTCGCCGATGGTCAGGTCGTAGACGGTCGACAGGAACTTGCCCTTCGACAGTTCGCGGTCCAGCACCTTGTCGCCGATGGTGACGACTTCGGCGGCTTCTTTGTTGCCATAGATCACGGCAGGAACTCGACCTTCGCGGCGGGCAGCCCGGGCGGACCCCTTACCGGCCCGGTCGCGCGCTTCGACGGCGAGCGAAACAATCTGAGTCATTGGTATCTCCAATGGAAAAACGCCCGCCTCCAGGGGTGCGGGCGCCGATGAACGCGGGTGTGTATCGCAAAAGCGGGAAAATGGCAATTCCGAATGCCGGTCACCGGGGCTTTCGCCCTGATCAGCCCTGTTCCCGCTGCAAGGCACCGATGATTCCGTAAGGATGGCATCTGCCGGCCTCATATGAGATTGCGTATGCCCTTCGCGATACGAAAGAAAATTAGATCGAGACGGTCATGTCCCCTGCTTCCCCCGCTGCCGGCCGGCACCATCGCCTGACCCGGCGCGACGCCCGCACCCTGGCCCTCGCCTCGCTCGGCGGCGCGCTCGAATTCTATGATTTCATCATCTATGTCTTCTTCACGGTGGCGATCGGGCATGTCTTCTTCCCGGCCGACATGCCGGACTGGCTCCAGCAGGTGCAGGCCTTCGGCATTTTCGCCGCCGGCTATCTGGCCCGCCCGCTGGGCGGCGTGGTGATGGCGCATTTCGGCGACCTGTTCGGGCGGAAGCGCGTCTTCACCTTCTCGGTCTTCCTGATGGCGGTGCCGACCCTGATCATCGGCCTGATCCCGACCTATCAGTCGATCGGCTATGCCGCCCCGCTGCTGCTGCTCCTGATGCGCGCGCTTCAGGGGGCTGCGATCGGGGGCGAGGCACCGGGCGCCTGGGTCTTCGTCGCGGAACATGTGCCGGCGCGCCATGTCGGCCTCGCCTGCGGCTTGCTCACCGGCGGGCTCACGGGCGGCATCCTGCTCGGCTCTTTGATGGCGACGGGCATCAATGTCGCCTTCACGCCCGAGGAAGTGGGCGCCTTCGCCTGGCGCATTCCCTTCGTGGTGGGGGGCATCTTCGGCCTGATCGCCATGTATCTGCGCCGCTTCCTGGAGGAGACCCCGGTCTTCGAGGAAATGCGCAAGGCGGCCGCCGTCTCGGCCGAGATGCCGCTGAAGGCGGTCATCAAGCGCCACGGCCGCGGCGTTGTGGTCTCCATGCTGGCGACCTGGATGCTGACCGCCGGCATCGTCGTGCTGATCCTGATGACGCCGTCGCTGATGCAGAAGCTGCACAAGATTTCCCCGGCCGAGACGCTGGCGGCCAATGTCGCGGCGACGCTCACCCTGACCGTCTCGGTGATCGCGGTCGGCGCCCTGGTCGATCGTTTCGGCCCGCGGCGGGTGACGGCGCTGGGCGGCGTCCTGCTGATCGCGGCCGCCTATGCCCTCTATCTGGTGCCGGCGGCGGATCCCAGCCTGCTCCTGCCGGTCTATGCGCTGGTCGGTTTCGCGGTCGGTGTCATCGGCGTGGTGCCCGTCGTCATGGTCCAGGCCTTCCCGCCGGCCGTGCGCTTCTCGGGGCTCTCCTTCTCCTACAATGTCGCCTATGCGATCTCGGGCGGCTTGACGCCGTTGGTCGTGTCGCTGCTGGTCGCTGTCGATCCGCTGTCGCCCGCCCATTACGTGGCAGCGGTCACGGTGGTCGGCATCCTGGCCGTGCTGGTCGGCGCCCGCCGCCCGGTAGCCCATGGCCGGCGATCGGTCGTACAACCTGCGCGGCCTTAACCGTCGATTAAATCCCTCCAATTCATAAAGGACGAATTGGGGGGATGCCGGGGGCACGGCGTCCGGGGCACTTCCGATTCTGCTGGAGGTGTGTTGATGCGACGCTATTCCGATCTGCCGGTCTGGCTGAAGATCGTCTTTCCGGCGCTGTGCATGATGCTGGTCGCGGTCGGCGCCACCGGCCTGATGATCCGCAGCCTCGACAATGCCGATGCGGGCTATGTCCGCATCATCGACCACTACGAGGGGGCGGCCGCAGACGCGCTGCGCGTCACATTGGTGACCGAGCGTCTGCCGGCGCTGACCTATCGCCTGATCGCCGAGACCGAAGACGCCGCGATGGCGTCGATCAAGGGTGACCTCGACGCCCTCCCGGCCGACTTCGGCCGCCAATTGGAGGGCATCCTGGCAGCCTTGCCCGGAGAAGGCTTGGAAGGCGGCGTCGCAAAGATCCGGCAGAGTTTCGAGGCCGCCTTCGGTGTCGCCGTCAAGCAGGTGGCCCCTCATGCGCTGGCCAACGACAATGTCGAGGCGACGCGCATCATGAGCCGTGATTTCACGCCCCGCATCGCCGATCTGCGGGCGGCGACGGCCGATTTCCAGAAGACGATGGACGAACTGATCTCGAACGGCGTAGCGGAACAGAAGCGGCTGATCGCCGAATCCAACCGCAACACGTTGATCGGCGTCGCCGTCGGCATCCTCGCCGTGCTGGCTTTCAGCATCTGGAACGCCATGGCGGGGCTCATCCGGCCGTTGGGCGGGTTGGTCGCGGTCATGGGCCGGATCGTCGAGAAAGATTGGGCCGTCACCATTCCCTGCCTCGGCCAGAAGGATGAGATCGGCCGGGTCGCCGAAGCCGTCAGCGTGTTCAGGGAACGCGGCATCGAAACCGACCGCCTGACCGCCGAAGCCGAGGAAAACCGGCGCCGCGAGCAGGCGGTCCAGTCCGAGCGCGAGGAGGCCGAACGACGTGCGTCCGAGGCGGAAAAGCGCCGCATGGCCGATGACCTCGCCCGTGCCGAGGCCGAACGCGCCCGTGCCCAAGCGATCGCCGCCGCGGTCGCCAGTTTCGAGGGGCGCATGGGGACGGTGGTCAGCGGCCTGAGCGGGGCGGCGGACCATCTCAAGGGCAATGCCCTCCAGTTGTCCGATCTCTCCGGCCGTACCACCGACCAGGTGATGGCGGTCTCCAGCGCCTCGCAACAGGCTTCGGGCAATGTTCAGACGGTCGCCGCAGCGACCGACGAACTGGCCGCGACCTCCAAGGAGATCGGCCGCCAAGCCCAGCATTCGGCCGAAATGTCGGCCAGGGCTGTCGATCTGGTCGGCCAGTCGACCGTGAATGTCCGCGGGCTCGAGCAGGCGGCCGAACAGATCGGCTCGGTCGCGCAACTGATCGAGGAGATCGCCGGTCAGACCAACTTGCTGGCCCTGAACGCCACCATCGAGGCGGCGCGGGCAGGTGAGGCGGGCAAGGGTTTCGCCGTCGTCGCATCGGAAGTGAAGAGCCTCGCCTCCGAGACCGCCAAGGCGACCGAGCAGATCGCCCGCCAGATCCAGGGCATCCAACAGGCGACCCGCAACACGGTGACGGCGATCGACGACATCGGCACCACGATCCAGGCCATGGCCCAGGTCACCACCACGATCGCCTCTGCGATCGAGGAACAGATTTCGGCGACGGCGGAAATCGCCCGCAGCATCGAACATGCGGCGCGCGGCACCGAGACGGTCTCGGCCGGCATCGGCGAGGTCAATCGTGCCGCCGACGACACCAGGACGGCTTCCGGTGCCGTGCTGACCGCGGCCAACGACCTCGGGCAGCAGGCGGAGAGCCTGCGTGCCAGTGTCGGCGAATTCATCGGCCAGGTGAAGGCGGCCTGAGGCGAGGTATTCCCGGCGCGGAGCGCCGGGTCGGCGGCGGTCAGTCGAACAGGCTGGAGACCGAAGTCTCGTCGCTGATCCGGCGCATCGCTTCGGCGATCAGAGGGGCGATCGAGACGCGGCGGATGTTACGGCACAGGCGCACCGCCTCGGTCGCCAAGATCGAGTCCGAGATGACCAGGGATTCGAGCTGCGAGGCCGAGACGCGGGCGACCGCACCGCCCGACAGCACGCCGTGGCTGACATAGGCGGCGACGCTGACCGCGCCCTTGGCCTTCAGCGCGGCGGCGGCATTGCAGAGCGTGCCGGCCGAATCGACGATGTCGTCGACCAGGATGCAGCGCCGGCCGCCGACGTCACCGATGATGTTCATGACTTCCGATTCGCCGGCCCGTTCGCGCCGCTTGTCGACGATCGCGAGATCGGCGTCGATTCGCTTGGCGATGGCGCGGGCGCGCACCACGCCGCCGACGTCGGGCGACACCACCATGAGCCGCTCGCCCGCCGGATATTGTTCCTTGATGTCCTGCACGAACACCGGGGCGGCGAACAGATTGTCGGTCGGGATGTCGAAGAAGCCCTGGATCTGGCCGGCGTGCAGGTCGAGGGTGAGGACGCGGTTGGCGCCCGCCGTGGTGATCAGATTGGCCACCAGCTTGGCCGAGATCGGGGTGCGCGGGCCGGGCTTCCGGTCCTGCCGGGCATAGCCGAAATAGGGAATCACGGCCGTGATCCGCTTGGCCGAGGCGCGGCGCAGCGCATCGATGCAGACCAGCAGTTCCATCAGGTTGTCGTTGGTCGGATAGGACGTCGACTGGATCACGAAGACGTCCTGCCCGCGGACGTTCTCCTGGATCTCGACGAAGACTTCCTGGTCCGAGAAGCGCCGCACGCTGGCCTTGGTCAGCGGGAGGTTCAGATAGGCGGCGATCGCCTCCGCCAGCGGTCGGTTGCTGTTGCCGGCCAGCACCTTCATGCGCGCACCTGTCTGCTATCGTCTGGGGGACGGGGCAACCGGTCGGGGACCTGTCGCATCCGCGAAATGCGCGGGCTTTTTATCAAGCCGTCATCAGCCTGTAAACGCACGGACCGCATTTACGGCCGCATGTGTGGATTAGCGGCCACGCAGGGCTTGTACCAATTGGAGCACGCCGTCGGCGCCGCCCTGCGCCGCGGCACCCGCGATCGGGCCCCAACTATGGTCCAGACTGCCCACGGGGACATCGTTTTCCTGGGCGATGGTGGCGATCAGCTCGCCCTTGACGTTGCTCACGCTCCAGGTCAGCACGACATGCTGACGCCTTGCGTCGATCGGCGTCACCGCGACCTTGCCGGCCACGCTCAGGCTGTCCGCCGCCGGCTTGTCCACGACCTTGAGGCCGGCGACGGCGAGGGCGCGGCTGATCGCACTGCGCAGTGCCTTGTTGCCGTCGCCGGGCGCACCGGTCACCGGGGCGACCACGATGGTCGGATTGGCAGCGAGATGCGGCGCTTCCGGGGCGGGGGCCGGCGCGGTACCGCCCAGCACGGCGCCCGCGATCCGCGCCGCCAGGGCTTCGAGGGCGGCACCGTCGATGGTGGCGGCGGGCTGGCCCAGCGGCACCCGCCATTTCCCGGCTGCCATGCCATCCGGCCGGGCCAGTTCGGCCACCACGGTCTCACCCTCGACCCGAGTCGCCAGGATGTAGCTCTGGCTCGCGGCGTTGCGCATGGTCGCCAGAACGTCGGCGGCGACGAGTTGCTTCACCAGGGCGGCGGCCAGGTGAAAGGCCCGGCCGTCGTCCTTGGCGGAGAGATCCTGGGTCGGTGGCACCAGCACGGGCAGGCCGGGCAGAATTGTGTCGTCCTGGCCCTGTGAGGGCGGCGGCAGGAGGGATTGCGCCGGCCGGTCGCGGCGGCCGAACAGGCGGCCGAGCCGGCTCTGTCCCGTGCTGGAGCAGCCGGCGAGTGCCGCCGAGAGCCCCAGGAGGGCGAAGTCGCGCCTAGAGAAGGACACAGCTTGCCAGCATGCCGAGGATCAGAAAGCCGGCGAACATCAGGATATGGGGCATGTCCCTTGTCTCCCCTCAGTCGAGGGCGATGGTCGCCAGTTCGCGGCCGTAATCGGCGAGGCCCGCCAGGGTGGTGCGCCGGAACGAGAAGAAATCGCCGTCGCCCGCCGCCGTGTCCAGCCCCAGCACCTCGACCGAGCCGAGGCCGAGGCGGCCGAGTCTGTCCGCCACATAGCCGGCGAGGTCGAAATGGGGCCGGGCCGCCGGTTCGGCGCGGGTGAAGAAGCGCGCCGCCGCGGGGCCGTCCGCCTCCAGGAAACGGGCCTCGAATTCGGGGCCGACCTCGTAGGAGGCTTGGCCGATGCAGGGGCCGACGGCCGTGCGGATGTCGTCCGGCCGCGCCCCCAGCGCCACCATGGCGGCGACCGTCGCCTCGGCCACGCCGGAAAGGGCACCCTTCCAGCCGGCATGGGCGGCGCCGACGACGCCGGCCTTCGGATCGGCGAAGAGGATCGGCGCGCAGTCGGCGGTGAGCACGCCCAGGGTCACGCCGCGCCGGGCCGTCACCATGGCGTCGGCCTGTTCGCCGCTACCGGGGGCCCAGGGGGCGTCAACCGTGACGACGCGGGTACTGTGGATTTGATGCAGGGTGACCAGGGGACGGCCGCCCATGGTCTCCGCCACCCGGTCCCGGTTCTCGACCACCGCCTCCCTCGAGTCGCTCGAACCCAGGCCGCAATTGAGCGAGGAATAGATCCCTTCCGATACCCCGCCGCGGCGCCCGAAGAAGCCGTGGCGGACGCCGTCCAGGCCGATTGCGCGGTGAAAGGGGGGAGGGGTCATGGGGCGGCCTCGAAGGCGGGCGGAAGCGGGACACCGGGGGCGCAGAGCGCCAGCGCCTTGAACAGGCTGCCCATCTGGTCGTCCGCGGTCAACCGGCGAAGGGCGGCCTCGATCGACGGCGCCGCGGCCGGGTTGGCGGCGGCGAGCCGGGCCGCCCGCTGCCCGATGCCGAGGCGGGCCAGCAATTCGCCCTGGCCGATCGGGCCATAGGCCCTGGCGCCTGCGGCGGTCGCGGCAGCGGCGAGATGGGCGAAGTTGACATGGGCGGTCAGATCCGCCTCGCCGAGCGTGGTCAGCACGTCGGCATAGGCATGGCGGGCGACCGCTTGCAGGGTGTCGCTGAAGCCCCGGTGCGCGGCGCCATAGTCGATCGCCAGCGCAGCCCCACCCTGGGCCGCCAGCCGGGCGCCCAGCTCGGACGCCACCGCCACGCCCGCGGGGGACCATTCCAGGACGTCGCCCGGTGTCGGCGGCACATGGGCGGGCAGGCCGGCCGCCGGTTCGGGCGCCAGGCCGAAGATCAGGGCACCCGCATCGTCGAGCCCGACCATGCGCTCGTGGAAACCGCGCCCGGTCCAGACGAATTGGCGGATCGGCAGGGCGTCGAAGAATTCGTTGGCGACCAGCAGGAGCGGGGCGTCGTCCGGCAGGCCGGCGAGCCTGTCATGATGGCGGACCGGCGCCTTCACCGTCGCCGCCTGGATCGCGCGCAGCCTCTCGCTGGTCTCGACCAGATGGACAGGGCCTGCGAGCGGAAAGCCCGGCACCTTGGCCAGCGCCCGCAAGGCATCGGCCATCAGCGTGCCGCGTCCCGGACCCAGCTCGGCCAGCACGACCCGCGCCGGCCGGCCGATCGAATCCCAGACCGCGGCGAGCCAGAGGCCGACCAACTCGCCGAACATCTGGCTGATCTCCGGTGCGGTGACGAAATCGCCGGCCGCCCCGAAGGGCTCCCGCGTCATGTAATAGCCGTGAGCGTGATGGGCCAGCGCCTCTTCCATCACGATCGAGACGGGCAGGGGCCCGGCGAGGGCGATCCTCTCGGCCAGGCTGCGGCCGAGTGGGGTCATGCCGGCTTGCCGGCCTCGGCCGGGAGGCTGCGGTCGGGGGCGGGGCGGCGCTTCGCCGTCGCCATCAGCCAGACACCGATGGCCGCCATCGGGATCGACAGGATCTGCCCCATGGTGACGCCGAAGGCGAGATAGCCGATCTGCACGTCCGGCTCGCGGAAGAATTCGCAGCCGATCCGCGCGCTCGAATAGAAGAACAGGAAGGCGCCGGTCATCATCCCCATGTAACGCCTCACCCCCCGCGCGTTCAGCACCATGAGGATGGTGAACAGCGCGATCCCCTCGAAGAAGGCTTCGTAGAGCTGGCTCGGGTGGCGGGGCAGCATGAATTTGTCGCCCGGGAAGACCATGGCCCAGGAAACGTCGGTGGCGCGGCCCCAGAGCTCGCCGTTCACGAAATTGGCGATCCGGCCGAAGAACAGGCCGATCGGTACCACTGCGGCGACCACGTCGCCGAGGGCGAGCAGCGGGATGCCGCGGTTCCGCGCGAAGAGGACGATCGCGGTGACCACGCCGAGCAGCCCGCCATGGAACGACATGCCGCCCTTCCAGACCTCGAGGGCCGTCAGCGGTTCCTGAAGGTAACTGTCGAAATTGTAGAACAGGATATAGCCGATGCGGCCACCCAGGATGATGCCGAAGGTGAGCCAGACGATGAGGTCGTCGACCTCGACCGGCAGCACCGGCGTCTTCGGCTTGTTGGCCAAGCGCATGGCGAGCCGCCAGCCGAACACGATGCCGGCCACATAGGCCAGCGCATACCAGCGGATGGCGACGGGCCCGATCTGCAGGGCGACGGGATCGAAGGCGGGAAAGGCGATCTCGGCAAGCATCACGGGCGGGGCTCCTGCTCGGGGTCGGCCTTGGAGGGCGACGAGGCGGTTTGTCAACTCCGCCCGCCGGCATGTCAAGCTGCGACGCCGGCACGATTGCATCCGCGCGCCCGCCGGGGCAGACTGCGCCCATGCAGACCGACAACCGTTTTCTCGACGATCTGGCACGCCTCGCGACGGGTGCCGTGGGTGCCCTTCAGGGCGTGAAGCAGGAAGCCGATGGCGTCGTCCGCCAGTTGGTCGAACGCTTCGTGGCCGACATGCATCTCGTCCCGCGCGAGGAGTTCGAGGCCGTGAAGGCCATGGCCGCCAAGGCACGGGCCGAGAACGAGGCCCTGGCCGAACGGCTGGCGGCGCTCGAGGCGAAACTCTCCACCACCGCCTGAGGCCGGACTTGAGCCTGCGTCGCGAGGATCTGGCGGCGGAGGGCTTCGAGGTCCTGCTGCAGCAGCTCGTACCCGCGGGCACGCTCGACTTTCTGAGCGCCGAGGCGCGGGAAGCCTCGCTCCAGGCCGCATTGGCGGGGGCGCCCGCGGGCGACATCTGGCTGTTCGGCTACGGCTCACTGATGTGGAGCCCGGCGATCCATCACGAAGGGCACCGCATCGCCCTGCTGCGCGGCTGGCACCGCCGTTTCTGCCTATGGACGCCGCTCGGCCGGGGCACGCCGGAACAGCCCGGCCTGGTCCTCGGGCTGGAGCGGGGCGGGGCCTGCCGCGGCCTCGCCTTCCGGATCGACCGTAACCGGGCCGAGACCGAGCTTCGCCTGGTCTGGCGGCGCGAGATGCTGACCGCCGCCTATGTGCCGCGCTGGGTCACACTGGAAACCCCGGGGGGCGCGCTCAGGGCCATCACCTTCGTGATCAATCGATCCGGTGCGCGCTATACCGGCCGCCTGGACGAGACGGTGACGGCTGCTGCCATCGCGGGTGCTGCGGGCCATCTTGGCACGTGTCGCGATTATCTCCGACTCGCGGTCGAAACGTTGCAGTCCCACGGGATCGAGGACCGGCGTATGGCTCGTCTCAACGAATTGGTGGCTCGACTTAACGCTACCTGACAGAAACGCACGAATTGTTCCGATGTAGCGTTGGGAAGCCCGGGGGCGGGTCGAATTTTCACTCAATTCCACCGTTTCGGCGCAACCCAGCTTGTGATTCTTAACCTTTAACGCCTAGTCTGGCCTCGTAGGTCGATGACCCTCATTCGCTGGCCGATGGTCCGGTAACAGCACGTCGACCTACCGTTTCGACTAGGACATCATCCACTCATGAACTGGCCCGCCGAGCCGGCAATCTCGGCGGGCCTTCTTTCGGGCATGGTTGATGGACGGGTGGGAACGATGAAACTGCTGCTGCTCGGCGCGACCGGTGCCGTCGGTACTGCGGTCCTGGACAAGGTTCTGGCCGACCCGCGCTTCGACGCGGTGACCGCGCCGACGCGGCGAACGTTGCCGGCCCACCCCAAGCTGACCAATCCCGTGCTCGACTTCGCCGCGCTGGACGGCGGCGATCCGCTCTGGCGGGCGGACGCGGTGATCTCCGCCCTCGGCACCACGCAGAAGATCGCGGGCAGCCGGGCCGCCTTTCGCGCCGTCGACCACGATCTCGTGCTGGCGACCGCCGGCTTCGCCCGCAAGGCCGGGGCAGGCGCGCTCGCCGTCGTCTCCTCCGTCGGGGCGTCGAGCCGCTCGCCCTCCTTCTACCTGAAAACCAAGGGCGAGATGGAGGAGGGGCTGCAAAGCCTCGGCTACCCGTCGCTCACCATCGTGCGGCCTTCCATGATCGACGTGCGTCGCCCGCCACCGCGTGCAGGCGAGGCGTGGGGCCTGCTCGCCTTCGACCTCCTGCGCCCCGTCCTGCCGCGCCGGCTGCGCTCGGTCACCCCGGCCCGGATCGCCGATGCCCTGATCGGTGCCGTCGTGGCGGCACCCGACGGGGCAAGGGTGATCGAGTCCGAGGCGATTCCCTGATCCGGATATTATTCGCTTTTACCTAATAGTTCGCTCGGATCGTCAAGCCTTATCCTCGGCGCTAAAAGGTCCATCTTCTCGTCATGCGGGCCGGGCCCGCCGTGAAGGAGTAAGGACATGAGCACGAGCAATGAGAAGGTCGCGATCGTCACCGGCGCCTCGCGCGGCATCGGTGCCGCCGTCGCGCGGCGCTTGGCGGCCGATGGTTTCGCCGTCGTGGTGAATTACGCCGGCAGCCGTGACGCGGCCGAGGCAGTGGCGGCAGAGATCGCCGCGGCCGGCGGCAAGGCGATCGCGGTCCAGGGCGACGTCGCCGATGCGGCCGCGGTGCACAACCTGTTCGACCGGGCCGATGCGGCATTCGGCGGGATCGACGTGCTGGTCAACAATGCCGGCACCATGCAGCTCGCCCCTCTGGCCGAGGCGAGCGACGCCCAGTTCGACACCCAGATCGGCATCAACCTGCGCGGCACCTTCAACACGCTGCGCGAAGCGGCGAAGCGGCTCCGCAACGGTGGCCGCATCGTCAATTTCTCGACCAGCGTGGTCGGCCTGAAATTCGAAAACTACGGCCTCTATGCCGCGACCAAGGCGGCGGTCGAAACCCTGACCGCGATCCTGGCCAAGGAACTGCGCGGCAAGAACATCACGGTGAACGCCGTCGCCCCCGGCCCGACCGCGACCGACCTCTTCCTCACCGGCAAGAGCGAGGAAATGATCCAGCGCCTGGCCAAGATGAACCCCCTGGAACGGCTCGGCACACCCGACGATATCGCCGCCGTGGTGGCCTTCCTGGCCGGTCCTGACGGCGCCTGGATCAACGGCCAGGTGCTGCGCGCCAACGGCGGCATGGTCTGAGGCGGGGAAGGGCCGGGGTGCGGCTGGCTGGGGCGGGAGGATTCGAACCTCCGAATGGCGGTACCAAAAACCGCTGCCTTACCACTTGGCGACGCCCCAGCAGGGCCGGGCGGGGCCCGGCTGCGAGTGCCGGAACATATGGATTCGGCGGCCGATCCGCAAGCCGCTCGGTGACCGCCGCGGCTCCGGTTCGGTCACGAAAGTTTCGCACCATGGTAAGTTCCCGGCCTTGAAGCGAATCGATTGCGCTGTCACCGTTTACCCATGGTGGATGCGACAGCCATTGCCCACGAAATCTGCTCCCGATCCTCTGCGGCGGCACGGTGGGCATGGTTTTCGCTGCAGCGACGGTTCCCGCCCCGGCGGCCGGTCGCATCCCGTCACTCCCGCATCCTGGTCACCCACGCGAACGGACGCCTTCGGTCCGTTCGCCCAGCCTGAGGAGTCAAGGTCATGGCCACGCTTTATGTCGAGCGCGAAACCGCCTCCCTCGATCCGATCGACGTGATCGAGCAGATCGTGGCCGCCAACGAATGGCCCTTCGACCGCGCGGGTGACGGCGAGCTTTCGGTCGCGGTGAACGGGAGCTGGTGCGACTATCACTTCGGCTTTTCCTGGCGCGAGCCGGAACGGGCGCTGCAGCTCACCCTCGCCTTCGACATGCGGGTGCCGCCGGCCCGCCGGACCGAGATCTATGCCCTGCTCGGCCTGATCAACGAACAGCTCTGGCTCGGCCATTTCGACCTCTGGTCGGAAGACGGCGCCATCCTGTTCCGCCACGCCAGCCTGATCGGCGAGAATGTCTCGGTCGGCGTCTGCGAAGAGCTGATCGATATCGCCGTTTCCACCTGCGAGCGCTTCTACCCGGCCTTCCAATTCGTTCTCTGGGGCGGTAAGAGCGCGCAGGAGGCTCTGGCGGCATCCTTGATCGATACCGTCGGCGAAGCCTGAGACGAAGTTTTCGAGAGGCTTTGGAATGACGGTTGCGTCGACAGCGCCCGCGCTGGCGCTGGAACGGCCGCTGCTGCTGGTCGGTTGCGGCAAGATGGGGGGCGCGATGCTGGAGGGCTGGCTGGCCCGCGGCCTCGCACCTTCGAAGGTGGTGGTGGTCGAGCCGGCGGGGGCGCCTGCGCTCGTCGCCCGCGGCGTCACCGTCGTTGCCGAACTGGCCGCGGTGCCGCGCGATCTCGACCCTCGCGCGGTGGTCGTCGCCGTCAAGCCCCAGACCATGGACAAGGTGCTGCCGGCACTGAGCCCCCTGGTCGGGCCGGGCTGCCTCGTGCTCTCGATCGCGGCGGGCAAGCGCGTCGCCTTGTTCGAAGGCGCTTTCGGTCCGGGCGTTCCCGTGGTGCGGGCGATGCCCAATACGCCGGCGGCGGTCGGTCGCGGCATGACCGTGCTGGTTGCCGGCGCTGCCGCCGGTCCGGCCGAGCGGGCCCTGGCGGAAACCCTCTGCGCCGCCGTCGGAGCGACCGGCTGGGTCGAGGCGGAAGACCTGATCGACGTCGTCACCGCGCTCTCGGGCGGCGGACCGGCCTATGTCTTCCTGCTGATCGAAGTTCTGGCCAAGGCGGGTGCCCGCCTCGGGCTCGATCCCGATCTCGCCATGCGCCTCGCCCGCGAGACGGTGACCGGCTCGGGCGAGCTGGCCCGCCTGTCGCCCGAGCCGGCGGATCAGTTGCGCCGCAACGTGACCAGCCCGGCCGGCACCACGGAACGGGCGTTGAACGTCCTGATGGCCGGCGACGGATTGCAACCACTGTTCGATAAGGCGATTGCCGCCGCCACCGCCCGGTCGCGCGAGCTGGCCGGGTGAACCCCCGGCGAATGTCCACTGGCGCTTTGCACCATTCCGTTTCATCCTGCAAAAAAATGAGGCGGTGAGGGCAGAATGGCGCCGCGGGCGCGAAAGACAGCCGGGCAGGGCGACATCGAGACGGCCGTGGTCGACGCTGCGCTGGCAGCCGCGGCCGAGCGCCCGTGGCAGCAGGTCACCTTGGCGGAGATCGCGGCCGCGGCCGGCGTTTCCCTGGCATCTCTCTATCCGAAGCTGGGTTCCAAGGCGGCGATCCTCGACGCCTTCGCCCGCCGGATCGACCGCGCCGTGCTGACCGGCGACGATCCCGAGCTTCTGCGCGAACCGCCGCGCGATCGGCTGTTCGACGTCCTGATGCGCCGCTTCGAGGCGCTCGCCCCCTTTCGTCCCGCCCTCCGCTCGATCGCGGCGGCGCAGCGGCGCGATCCCCTCTCGGCCGTGGCCCAGGTCCCGGCCTTCGCCCAATCGATGCGCTGGATGGTCGAGGCGGCGGGGCTGGACGGCACGGGCCTGCTCGGCCGCATCCGAAGCCGGGGCGCCGCTCTGGTCTTTCTCGCCGTCCTGCCGACCTTTCTCGCCGACGAGAGCGAGGACTTGGCCAAGACCATGGCCGCCCTCGACCGCCAGCTCGCCCGGGGCGACCGGCTGATGCGCCGGCTGCCCGGTTTTCTGCGCCGGGGCGGCGGCGCAATCGACCTGTCTTGAGGCATGTTTATAGTGTTTTCGGCGCCCTGCGAATCAGGGCACACCCTTCAGGAGAACCGCCGATGAGCGACGAAAAGGAAAAGGCTTCCCCCAATCTTCTCGGTCTCGATGTCGGCAAGATCCTGAACAGTTTCCGGCTGCCCACGGTCGACGTCGGCCAGCTGATCGAAACCAACCGCAAGAACATGGACGCCCTGATTGCGGCTCAGCGCTCGGTCACCGACGGTTACACCAGCATGGCCAAGCGCCAGCTCGAGATCTTCCAGAACACGATGGAAATGGCGCAGTCCGCGATCAAGGCCCGGCGCGATGCGAAGAAGGGCGGCGAGGAACTGGCCGGCGGCCCGGCCCCGGCCGAGATCGTGAAGATGGCCGTCAACATGGCCGTGCAGAACATGAAGGATCTTGCCGAAGCCGCCTCCAAGGCGAACGGCGAGGCGCTTTCGATCATCAACGAGCGCATGAAAGAGACCCTGGCCGAACTGAAGTCTCTGCGCGGATCGAAAGAGTAGGTGTTATATTGTGCGCCGCCGTTAGCCCTTTGCGGCGGCGCACAAGAAAACAGGCATCACCGGTACCTCCCCCCCCATCGCATCAGCGGTGCCATCCGAGGAAAGGATTCGCTATGGCCTCCGACAAGCCTGAATTTCCATTTTTCAATTTCGACGTGAAGAAGTTCGTGGGCGACCTGAAGGTCCCGAACGTGGACCTCGACTCGATCGTCTCCTCGTCGCGGAAGAACATCGAGGCGCTGACCCAGGCCAACAAGATCGCCTTCGAGGGGTTCCAGGCCGTCGCCAAGCGCCAGGTCGAGATCATGCGCGAGACCATGACGGAAGCCGCCAGCGTGCTGCGCGGCATGATGTCGGGGGGCTCGGGTGATGCCAAGGTGGCGCCGGAAGTCCTGAAGAAGGCCTTCGAGGCGGCCCTGGCCAACATGCGTGAACTGGCCGAGATGACCTCCAAGGCCAATTCCGAAGCCTTCGACGTGATCCAGAAGCGCGTCGCGGACTCGATCGAGGAACTGAAGTCCCTGACCGCCAAGGCCAAGGGCGAGAAGTAAGCTGTCGGACGGACGGCGGGATCACCGCCGTCCGCTTCGGCGGCCGTGAGGCGTGAGTGATGAGCGACAGCAGTGGCGCGACGATCGACGATTTCCTGAAGCTCGACATCAGGGTCGGCACCGTCGTGGCGGCGGAAGTCTTTCCCGAAGCACGCAAGCCCGCCTACAAGCTGACCGTCGATTTCGGCGCTGCCATCGGGCTTCGCCGCTCGTCGGCCCAAGTGACCGTCCATTATCGGCCCGAGGATCTGGTCGGCCGCCAGGTGCTCGGCGTGGTCAATTTCCCGCCCCGGCGGATCGGCCCCTTCGTGTCCGAAGTCCTGGTATTGGGCCTGCCCGACGCGGCCGGCGAGGTCGTGCTGATCGCGCCCGAATGCGCGGTGCCGAACGGCGGCCGCCTCTACTGATCCACCTTGTCCGTCAGCGCGCACTGCCCGGGGTGAGGGCCGGGGCCGCAGGTTCCTCCGCCTCTGGCGGCGGTGGCGGCGTGCCGTTCAGGCGCGCCGTGGCGGCGGCCACCGCGTCTTCGCCGCCCGCTGCTAAGACGAAACCGGCGCCCAGGGTGACGCCGGCGACGGTGACGCCGGCATGGACGGCGCCCCGTTCCAGGATGCGGCGGCGCAGGTTGCCGTCGGCATCTTCGATCATGCAGCCCATGCGGTCGAAACTCAGCGCCTGCGGCCCGGCGGGCGAAGGGGCCGACGGACGGGGCGGAATGATCAGGCGCCTGCAGCGACCGTTTTCCGGCGGGCCATCATTGAACGACAGGCTATAGGCGGCGCTGGCGCCGAGCACGGCGGCATTGCCGGAGAACCGCGCGTTCAGGGCCTTCCGCCGGTCGTCCGGGACCGGGAAGTCGAAAGCGACCGCGGCCGGCCGGCGCGCCACGCCTTCCGCATCCAACGCCTCGGTCCAGAAGGTCAGCGACGCATCGCCGCCCTCCCCCGGGACGGAGAGACGGGCGGCGCAGGCGGTGGCGGGCATGACCTTGCCCTCGACGATCGCCGAGGTCGGCGCGCAGTTGGTCCGCCAGGCAGGGCCCTGCACCTGTTCCTGCTCGGCCGGTGCCTCTGCCGGCTGCGCCTCGGGGGATGCGGTTTCGGTCTGATCCCCGTCTGCCGGTGGTTCCTCCGCGGCCGGCTCGGGGGCGAGGTCGCGCGCCCGAGCCTCCGGCATGGCCGCCAGGGCGAAAACCAGGGCGAGGACGAGCAACCGGCTCATACCGGCAGGCGCAGGCGGGCACGCAGGCCGCCGATCCGGCTGGTTTCCAGGAAGATGTCGCCGCCGTGGCTGCGCGCCACGTCACGCGCGATGGCGAGGCCGAGGCCGACGCCGCCATCGAGCGGACTGCGCGCCTCGTCCAGGCGGACGAAGGGACGGAAGGCGTCTTCGCGCTGCTTTTCGGGAATCCCCGGGCCGTCGTCCTCGACGCTGATCTCGATCCAGCGGGTCGAGGCGGCCAGGGTGATGATCACATGGCGTGCGTGGCGCTGGGCATTGTCGACCAGGTTGACCAGGCAGCGCTTCACCGCTTGGCGGCGGAGCGTGACGATCAGCGGGGCCGATTCCGCGATCTCGACCGGGGTCTGGCGCTGGCCCGCGTTGGCGTCCTCGGCGATTTCGGCGATCAGCGCCGCGATGTCGAATTCGCTCGGCTGCTCGCCTTCCTGGCCGCGGGCGAAGGCCAGGAATTCCTCGATCATGCGTTCCAATTCGGCGACGTCCTGGGCCAGTTCGGCCTGGTCGTCCCCGCCGGGCATCATGGCGAGGCGGAGCTTCATGCGGGTGATCGGCGTGCGCAGATCGTGGCTGATGCCGGCCAGCATCTCGGTGCGCTGGCGGAGATGGCGCTCGATCCGCTGGCGCATGGCGATGAAGGCGGCCGCGGCCCGCCGCACCTCGCGTGCGCCGGAGGGTTTGAAGTCGTCCGCCCGCTGGCCCTTGCCGAAGGCTTCGGCCGCCTCGGTCAGGCGCACGATCGGGCGCACCTGATTGCGCAGGAACAGGATCGCCACCGTGAGCAGCAGGACCGAGAGGCCGACCATCCAGAAAAACAGCAGCTCGTTGGTCGAGGTGGTGATCCGCCGCAAGGGCACCGTGACCTGGAGCACGCCGCCGCCGAGATCGAAGGCCATGTTCACCTGGTCGGGGACCGACATGGCGTCGATCACCACGGGCAGACCGACCACCCGGGTGAGTTCGGTGCGCAGCACCCGTTCCAGGATCGGGTACTGGACCTCGCCCGGTGCCGGCAATCTGGCGCCGGGCCGGTAGTCGACCGTCAGTTCCATGGTCTGGCGTGCCAGACGGAAGATCGCCGTATTGTCCGCGTCGGGCTTCAGGTCCAGCTCCGCGACGACATAGGCGATATCGCCCGCGACCAGATAGCAGATCCGCCGGGTCACCAGTTCCCAGTGCCGGTCGATGAAGATGAAGGACAGGATCGACTGCGACAGCAGCACGGGCGCCACGATGATGATCAGGGCGCGGCCGAACAGGCTCTTCGGCAGCAGGCGCTTGATCGCCACCCCGAGCCGGTCGAAAGGATTGGCGAAGCTCAGTTCAGCCATAGGACATAACCCTTGCCGCGCACGGTCTGCAGGTGGTGCGGGGCCTTGGGATCGTCCTCGATCTTGCGGCGCAGCCGGGTGACCTGGACATCGATCGTGCGCTCCTGGGCCTGGCCTGTCGCGACCGCCAGCTCTTCGCGGCTGATCGGCTCGCCCGGGCGTTCCGCCAGGAGGCGCATCAAGGTGAGTTCGCCCGAAGTCAGGCGCACGGATTCGGAACCGCGCTGGAGTTCGCCGCGCTTGAGGTCGAGGCGCCAAGCGCCCAGGCGGATCACGTCCCCGTCCTCTTCACGGGCGGGCGGCGGCGCGGTGCGGCGGCGCAGGATGGTCTTGATGCGCAGGACCAGTTCGCGCGGCTCGAACGGCTTGGGCAGATAGTCGTCGGCCCCCGCCTCGAGCCCGGCGACGCGATCGTCCGGCTCGCCCCGTGCCGTCAGCAGCAGCACGGGCACGTCCGAACCGGCACGCAGCCGGCGGGTCAGGGCGATGCCGTCCTCGCCCGGCATCATCACGTCGAGGATGACGAGGTCGAAGGCCAGCATGTCGATCTGCCGGCTGGCCTCGGCGGCATCGCCCGCGGTCGAGACGCGGAAACCCTGGTCGCCCAGGAATTTGGCGAGCAAGGCGCGCAGCCGGGCGTCGTCATCGACGATCAGCAGATGGGCGGGCGGGGCGCTGGCGGCATCGGCCATCGGCTCAGTCCCGGTCGACGGCGGCCAGGATCGAGTCGCGGTCGGTCTCGTTGATCAGGCCGATCAGAACCTTGCGGAAGCCCGCCACCGCTTCGGCCCCGGCCTCGCGATAGGCGCGGGTGACGCGGGCGCGCTGCAGGCCGGACAGTTGGCGTTCCAGTTCGACCCCTTTCTCGGTCAGGGAGAGCAGGCGCTGGCGGCGGTCGCGCGTGCCCTGGACCTGGGCCACCAGGCCCTCCTCGATCAACTGGGACAATACGCGCGACAGGCTCTGCTTGGTGATGCCGAGAATGCCGAGCAATTCGTTCACGGTGACGCCAGGCCGGCGGCCGACGAAATGGATCACCCTATGATGCGCCCGGCCCATGCCGTGGCGCGCCAGGACGGCGTCGGCGTCCGAGGTGAAGTCGCGATAGGCGAAGAACAGAAGCTCGATCCCCTGGCGGATTTCCTCGTCGCGCAGGAACAGAGGATTGGGGCGTGCGGCGGGCGGCAGGCTGTTCATCGCGTACAGCGTCCTTGGCTGGCAGCATCCACGGGCGGGACGGCTCGTCATCCTGCCTCGCTCGGGCGATTCCGCAAGATGCTGCGTCATTATGTCAGTATCGTTGACGTATTAATAGGGCGGGGATGGCACTAGGCTCGGCCGATCAAAAATACGGGGCAGGAACGCGAAATGGCAGGCGCACCCTTCGACGATCGCGACGGTTTCATCTGGTACGACGGCGCCCTGGTGCCCTGGCGCGATGCCAAGGTCCATGTCCTCACCCACGCGCTGCATTATGCGAGCTGCGTCTTCGAGGGCGAACGGGTCTATGGCGGCCTGGTCTTCAAGCTTCGGGAACATTCCCAGCGCCTGGCCGATTCGGCCAATATCCTGGGCTTCGAGCTGCCGGTCTCGGTCGACGAGGTCGAAGACGCGACCCGCGCCGTGGTCGAGGCGAACGGCATCGTCGACGGTTACGTCCGCCCGCTGGCCTGGCGCGGCTCGGAGATGATGGGCGTCGCGGCCCAGGGCTCGAAGATCCATGTCGCCATCGCCTGCTGGCTGTGGCCGTCCTATTTCTCGCCCGAGGCCAAGCTGAAGGGGCTGCGCCTCGCCATTTCGGACTGGCGCCGCCCGGCGCCGGATACCGCGCCGACGGCGTCCAAGGCGGCCGGCCTCTACATGATCTGCACGCTCTCCAAACACAAGGCGGAGGCGGCAGGTTACGACGACGCCCTGATGTTCGATTATCGCGGCCAGGTCGCCGAGGCGACCGGGGCCAACATCTTCTTCGTCAAGGACGGCAAGCTGCACACGCCGAAGCCGGACTGCTTCCTGGACGGCATTACCCGGCGCACCGTGATCGACCTCGCCCGGATGCATGGCATCGAGGTCGTCGAACGGGCGATCCAGCCCGCCGAGATGGAGGGGTTCGAGCAGGCCTTCCTGACCGGGACGGCGGCCGAAGTCACCCCGCTGCGCGAGATCGGGCCCTATAACTTCGAGGTCGGCACGGTGACCAAGACCCTGATGGAGACCTACGAGAACCTGGTACGCGGGCGCCTGCGCGACTGACCGCTCAGGCCGCCGTCGCGCCCTCCAGGACGGCCAGCGCCTGGTCGAAGCGCAAGCCTTCGACCGCCGCCTTCATGGTATGGAAGTCGTGCGCCGTCAGGCGCGCCTCGAGCCCCGGCGACAGGCGCTGAAAGGCCGCGAGCGCAGCGAAATCCCGCTTCGCCAGCATGGCCGCCAGCGCGTCCAGGTCGCTGGCCTCGATGGTCGTGGTGGCGGCGCGCGTGCCCTCGCCGGTCGAGAGGGCAGCCGTGCTCGCCCGGCGCAATTCGGCCAGGGCGCGCGCCAGGGTGGTCAGCCCTTCGACGATCAGGGCCGCGCCGGCATCGGCGCTGAGACGTTTCTCGAGGTCGCCCGCCAGGCGCGCCACGGTCAGCGCACCGATCAGCCCGGCACTGCCACGCAGCTTGTGCAGCCGGGCCGCCAGCGTCCGCCCCGCCAAATGGTCGACGGGGGGCGTCACCGTCTCGAGGTCGGCGAATTCGCCGAGGATCCGACGCAACACGGAAAGGAACAGGGGGGTGTCCCGGTTGAGGCGGACGCCGGCATCGACGGCATCGATGCCGTCGATCCCTTCGACCAGCGACCACGGCAGGGTCTCGGGCCGAGGTACCGCCGGTGCGGCCCGGTGGGCCGGGGCATCGCCCCGGGCGGCGTCGGCGAGGCGCCGGATGCGCCCGATCAGCATGGTCGGGTCGAAGGGCTTCAGGATGAAGTCGTTCATGCCGGCGTCCAGCGCCTTCTGGCGCTCGGTTCCCAGGACATCGGCCGAGAGCGCGATCACAGGAAGGTTGGTCAGCCCCAGGTCGCGGCGGATCCGGCGGGTCAGTTCGATGCCGTCGATGCCGGGCATCTGCACGTCGGTCAGCACGACGTCGAAACCATCGGGCGCCCGGCGCAGTGCTTCGAGGGCGGCGACGCCGTCGGCGCAGCTCTCGATCTCGGCACCCCGGTGTTTCAGCAGGTGGCTCGCGATCTCCCGGTTGACGTCGGCGTCGTCGACCACCAACACGCGGATGCCGTCCAGCCTGACCGCGCTGGCGGCCGGGGTTTCGTTG